>Ga0209979_1002420_pt1 | contig 17910 bp, 9 predicted proteins | sample AnhtaG_FD_183114 | JGI IMG/M metagenome (GOLD analysis project Ga0209979, IMG submission 183114) | Deep subsurface microbial communities from Anholt, Denmark to uncover new lineages of life (NeLLi) - Anholt_01485 metaG (SPAdes) (version 2) | ecosystem: Environmental > Aquatic > Marine > Oceanic >...
GCCAGATAACCGTAAAACGTGTTACGCCCCACACGATCCAGATACATGTTATCCGCATCGAACAATCCCCGCTGAGGTGATCGCGTGCCAAGCATATGTCATCTCCTCAATCCGCATGCCCAAAATAGCAATCAACTGGATGCATCTATCGCCTACATCATAATACCACCTTTGCTCGATTTCTGGAACCCCAAAAACCACTTTTCGGCTGGATTTCTAGGAGTCTGTCCGAATAATGGTTAAAACGTCAAGCAGTGGGAAGGCGTAGCCAAGATAAGCCACTATTTCATGTGTCGCTCCCATGAGGTCCGCACCTTATCGCAACGATTGTGGGCACACGGCCCCACCGGCTCTCCGGAAATTGATTTCTCGGACACGCTGCTCGCGCCGCGCCCGGAAAGGCAATGAATGTCGCCACCCACTACAGAGACCTGGGCATTCTTTATCCGGGCTACGTTACAAGTCTTGACGTGTTCACATGCCCCAGCTCCGGCGATGAGATGCGAGCGCGACTGGACGACGCGTATGACAACAAGCCTTTCCCGGATAACCAAGCCAGGCAGGTGAGCTATGCCTATAGTTACAACGGCGACCGGGAAAACCGCCCGTGGACGAATGAAGCCCCCTCCGACACCAGAATCCTCGCTGACAGGCATGCCAGCAAAGCACTGACCAGACTGTCCAACCACAAGATGGATGGAAGAAACGTCGCCTTCGCCAGCGGGCACGTCGCATGGATTTTCGGAAAGCAGAAGCTTCTTACTAACCCGGATCATCCGAACACCAGGGTCAGCACCCAGAGCTGGTGGAGCGAAAGATAGGCGGTCCGATGACGGAAGTGAGCCAACGAGAAATCCGCCTCGTTGTGGCCGACCTTGGAGATTGTCGCTCCTTTCGGAATCGTGAAGTTTGGAGCGTCACACTCAGGAGCGATCCATCTTGCGCCCAGGAGCCGACCAGGCGTGACGTACACTCTCTGCTCGCGCCGTGGCCGTGCCAAGGGGCAATAGATAGTGCAGGCCACGATTCCGTCCTGCGTCGAAGCAACATCTTGGACTGGCTCCGACACGACATCTGTCCGCAGGTTTTACACAATCGAAGTGGTGATCTCGAGTGCAAGAAGAGCGATTCAACAAAAGGGGAGGGAAGGAACAATGAGAAGTTGCCGCGTTGTCGTGGAATTGCTGAGACTTATTTTGGCAGGTGCTTTGACTGGCTCTTCGATAGGTTGGGGAAAACAAGAATCCGGTGAAAGCCAAAGGCCTCAAGCGACTGAAGACGGTAGAATAGAAAGGTTAATTGAACAGCTCAAGAGCGTACGCCCGCAAGAGCGTATAGCCGCAGCCAGCGCCCTTAGGACAATGGGGCCTGCGGCAGAAGATGCCGTCCCCGCCCTTATAAAGGTCTTAGGGGATGAAAATTCTTCAGTTCGCAGGAACGTTCTTCACGCTCTTCGTCGAATACGCTCTGGCGCACCAGAAGTTGTCCGCGCCACTATAAGCGCATTGGAGGATAAGAATAGGCATGTCCGTCAGGATGCTGCCGAAGCCCTTGGCAAAATGGGCCCCGCAGCAAGAGATGCTGTCCCCGCCCTTGCAAAGGCCTTAGGAGATGAGCATCCGTATGTCCGCGTGTACGCTGCCTTAGCTCTTGCTGAAATAGGCCCTCCAGCAAAAGACGCCGTCCCCGGCCTTACAAAGGGCTTAGGGGATGAAAGTCATCGTGTCCGCTGGGCGACTGCCTCAGCCCTTGGGAAAATGGGCCCTGCGGCAAAAGATACACTGCCTAAGCTGAAAAAACTGGCTGAGGAAGACAAAAATCAACGGGTTCGACAAGCAGCCAGAGAAGCCATCGAAAAATCCAAAAACCCGTAGAAGAAGAAAAACAACCGAAGACGCGGAAAAGCGGGGGAGAGGCACATATCGGGGCCGCTTGCCCGGCCCCTGGTATGTGGAGATCCCTGGAACCGGACCTCTGAAGCTCTGGCCCGCCTTCTTCGCGGTGATGGTGATGGAATGCATCATCAGAACACGGCGGAAAGTGAGGAATAAAGAAAAGCGTTAGCAGTGAGTGTTACCTCCTACCAAGCGGCTTAGTTCAGCGCAGAGTTAAGCGGCCGGGGACAGACGCGCAAGCGCGGGGATGCACCTGCTGGGGGTCTTCTGTCGCAGCAGCTGAGAGGAAGAGGAGGAACTGAGAAGAAAGCAAAAAATTCGTTGACGACCCGCTTTCGTAGATGCGCGAAACAGGACATGACCTGCCATCTCTTGGATGCTGTAGTAGCATAGAAAAGGTTGCAATTCCGCCCGCAAAAGGAAACAATAGGACTGGTGGTTCTAGTGGGGACTTGTGGCGTGGATCGCGGCGTTCAGCTTACATAGCACTCTCACCTAACGTTAGAGGAGGGGGTACTCCGATGAAGACCTACCCAGTATTGAGGTGGAAGGAATGTGTCTTGACGCTGTCGGCTGTCGTTTTTCTGTGGATGATTTCCCTGCCTGCAGGGGGGGAGAGAATCACGGGGAAATCGCATTCGACACACAGTCAGGAACCAAGCGAGACACTGGCCATTACCGGCACGATCAAATCAGAGGATGGCGGGCCCGTGAAGGGCGCGGTGGTTCGAGCGGTTGACGACAATGGCGAGGAAGTAGGAAGGGGAATCAGCGGCGCCGCAGGTGAATACGCCGTCTCGGGTCTGCCGAAAGGTCGCTACTTGGTTGAGGTGTTTTCCGACGATTTCGCTTATTCCGCCAAGCCGAAAGACTGCCGCCGGTCTGTCACGATTGATTTTGTCTTAGTCAAAGGAAAAGACGTGGCGGGAATGGTCATCGATCAGTTCTACTCGCCAATGCCGAACGTCGAGGTCTGGGTGGAGGTTTACGAAGGTTACAGAATGCCCTTCCCCACGCTTGGAAGGAGGGTGCGGCCTCTTACGAGGGTGGCAGAGGCGAAATCGGATGCGCAGGGGCGATTTACCCTCAGGCATCTCGACTATGGCATCTATCAGGTCAGGGCCAGGGCGGACGGCTATTCGATCTTTCCCGGTGAAGGCGGTGGGCAGTTCCTTGCCATAAATAGGCTGGGCTATCCCGATCGGCTGGGTGTTCTTTTAGTACCAGCCGCCACGGTAAAAGGCACCGTTCGCGACCCAAAGGGAAACCCGATAAAGAACGCCACCATTCGGCCTGGCACACCTTCGCGCTATCCTTACGAAATGGGCGCTCGCCTACCGGCAGAGGGGCAGCCCCAAAGCGACGCGAACGGCCGATATGTGCTGACGATTGCTCGGCTCAGCCCTGGTCAGCAACTCTCTCTATCCGCATACCATCCGGACTATGGAACGTCCGATGAACGCTTGATTATGCGCGAGGTGGGCAGTGTACAGGAGAACGTGGATTTCGTCCTGGGGATTGGACGGAACGCGGTCTCTGGAATCGTTACAGATTCCGAGGGCAAGCCGGTTCAAGGAGCAGAAGTGTGGGCTGACTCGGAAAAGAAGAAAGTAGAAACCGACCAAAAAGGCCGTTTCAGGATCGAGAACCTCCCAGAGGGGCGTTTCCGGGCATCCGCTCACGCAGAGGGATATATTGACGGCACGAGCGCCTTTTTCGTGCTCGGCGGCGGGTTGGAGAGAACCGGAGTCAACATCTTGTTGACTGCGCCCGCCTCGATCCGTGGGAAGGTCACGGACGCGGATGGAAAACCGCTGGGTGGGGCGACCGTGCGAGCGGCTGGCTGGCCGGATCGTGAGACGCGCTTCTACCAACCATATCCGGAAGGGGCAACGACCTCAGAAGCCACAACCGATCAAAAGGGCAGCTTCGTCCTGACGAATCTTTCAGGCTCGGTCCGGTACGCGTTGATCGCAATGGCCGACGGGTTTGCCGAAAAGGTCAAGGATGACATCCGTCCTGACGAGACGCAGCTTACCATTGCTCTGGACAAGGAGGCCAGAATATCGGGGGAAGTCTTGGACGACGAAACACAAATGCCGGTCCCGGGCATAAAGGTTCACTTGTACACTCCGGGTGCGCAAGGACGTTTTTCTGGGCGCCCAAGCTACGTTGTTACCGACGATCAAGGCCGATTCAGCTTCGGATCTCTCCCTTCGCCGTCAGAATACGGTCTCAGAGTTTATGGAAAAGCGATGCTGTCAGACGAGTCTCAGACCATCTCTGTTGAAAAGGGAGAGAGCAAGGAGGACGTCATTGTATATGCGCGCCCCATGCCCATATTGAGCGGGATAATCAGGGAAAAAGATTCTCAAGAACCTGTAGCGAACGCGGTGATCGGCTATCGCTACGGTGGGGTGTTGGCGCTTTCTGACAAGAAGGGGGAGTTCAAAGCGGTCGTAGGGGCTTCTTGGCGGTTTAGGGTCAGGACATGGAGACTCGTGCAGGAGGAGGAAATAGAGATCCCGCCTCCTGAACAGCAACGAGGTGTCATAAAAGACGTGGTCTTAGAGCTTGTCGAGGGAAAGGTGGTCAAGGGTAAGGTCACCGATAGGTCGAACAAACCGATTGCCGGCGCGATCGTTGTACCGTCCGTCGGGGATGAGGAGGGAGGAATTAAGAGGGTGAGGTCCGACTCAAATGGGGAATTTGAGATAGCCGGTCTCCCCGTAGAGGCGCAGGAGGTCACGGTAACCGCGTGGCATCCGCAGTACGCTCCGGCTGTAAGAACTGCAGTGTTCCCTGGCGATGTGAAGGTTGCGTCCATTGAATTTACGATGGAAAAGGGCGGTGTCATTGCAGGAGCCGTTTTCGACGATTCCACCAAAAAGCCGATCGCCGGAGCAAGGGTCGTTGTGAGCGGTTTCGTCCCCTCCCAGGACGAGGGGGCCTCTCTCCGAATTCCGGATCAAGCGGCCATCACTGATGAAAAGGGAGCGTTCCGAATCGTGCATCTGAGCCTATCCGGCCAATACGGAGTTAGGGCCCGAGTCGGCAACTTTGTCTCAGAGGCCCTGGGGAACATCGTCGCGACCGCTGAAGATCGAGAGGAGGAAATTAAGATTTATCTTTTCCCCGCTCTCCACATCTCGGGAACGGTTGTAGCGAAAGATTCCGGGAAGCCCATCGAGGGGGCTGTCGTTTCTTGTTCCGGCCAATATCAGCCCGCAGTGGCGAAAAGCGGCCCCGACGGCAAGTTCACTATCTCAGACCTTGAGCCGGGAAGGTACCGGCTCCGTGTGCGAGCCGAGGACTACTGTCTGCCCGGTGGTCCCGACTACGCCTACCGCTACGGGGCGAGGCCCGCCGTGACAGTCAGCCTCGAGGCAAGGGAGTCAGTTGACGATCTTAAAATAGAGCTCTTGAAGGGTGGTATTGTTCGGGGCAACGTCGTTGACTCACAGTCCCGCCCAGTCCAGGGTGCCGGCATAACTCTCTCCGTCGGGTCGCCCGAATATGCCGATCCGGAGTACCGGGAACTGTACGATAAGAGGGCCACCACAGATGCGAAGGGCGAGTTCGAGATTCGAGGGCTATCGCCTGAGGTGGCTTCTTTCAAGGTACAGGCTACGCGGGAGGAATACGCGATGGCAGAGGAGACGTTCGCGCTTTCCGCCGAGGAGCTTAAAAAAGAGGTCACCCTGGTGATGGAACGCGGTCACTGCACTGTGTTCGGGGTCGTTCGTAAAGCCGAGGATGAGGCACGTCTGCAAGGCATGAGACTCACACTGCGGGACAGTGATCAAAAAAAGCGTTTCCGGTCGAAATCGGCTGTTACCGATGAGGATGGGAAATACAAGTTCGAGAACCTTGCTCCTTCCAGCACCTATCGCCTCAGCGGGAGCAGTGGCGGCATAGCCCGCCTCTTTGGCACAAAGTTAATTATCACAACGGTGGAGAACCTGGTCATCACCAAGGAGGACAAATCGAAGGAGTTAAGTCTCCTGGCCTACAAGCCCTTTACCATCACGGGAATCGTCCGGGAAAAAGAGAGCGGAGAGGCCGTCAAGGGTGCTCACATCCAAATATCGAAACGCATGGCCGAAAGGAAAGGGATGAGAACCTGCCCCAACTGCAGAGCGCAGGTTGCGGCGGACTCCACCGTGTGCCAGAACTGCGACTCAGACTTGACGTGGGGGCGGCCTGTAGCGTCCACAGGAACGGACGACGAAGGGAGATTTGAATTCAAGGACCGAGAGGAAGCAGAGTACAAGATATCGGTCTTGCCCATGCTGTACAGACGAGGATATATGCCCGGTGGCCGCTTGGTGCGCGGCAGCCAGGAGATAACTCTGAAGCTCGGCGAGGTCGCCCCGGAATTCGTCCTTGAGGTGCCGAAAGGGCTGAGCATCTCCGGCGTGGTCCAGGACTCCCGATCCGGGGAGCCCGTTTCGGGAGCACGCGTGTCTGCATACAGGGAAATCTCCGACCGTCGCTACACATCTGTCTCGCACGAGCGGATACTTTCGGACTCGGAAGGCCGGTTCACCATCCCGAATCTCGTGGAAGGCAGATACATGCTTGACGCCAGCGTGAGGAACTATTCGTCGTCATCAGTAAATGTGACCCTGGAAAAGGGCAAGGAACCTGAACCGGTTGTTCTCCAGGCAACTTGGCAAGCGTCGATAACGGTTAAAGTCACCGACGAGGAAGGTAAGCCCATCGCCAATGCCGTGGTAAACGTCGCCTCCTTGCGGGTTATGGGCGGACGGGAATACGCTTACACTTCCTCCTCAGGCCGAAAGACGGGGTCGGACGGTATCTCTACTGTAAGGCTCCGGGAAAGAGATGCCTCCAAATTCAGGATCCACGCCTTCCACGAGGACTATGGGCTCACATCGGTTGATCTGTCCCCTTCCCAGGCTTACGAAGAAAAAGAGACCTTGGTCACTCTGAAAAAGGCCCCGTTCGCCTCGGTCTCTGGCACGGTCACAGATGAAGCGGGAAAGCCGGTGCAAGGCGTGGCGGTAACTGTCAGGCCGGAGGTTTCTGGCTCGTCTTATATGGAGAGGAAAACAACGACCAACGAAGGGGGCAAGTATAGCCTGAAGGTTCTGCCCGACCTGACTCACTCCATGACGGTCGCAAAGGATATTTTCGTGCCGGAAACTCGCCGCTCCCTGACGTTCTCCGTTGACAGTCCTCAGACGATAGACTTTGTTCTGGCCGAGGGACATGTGATAGCGGGGAAGATCGTGTTCCAGAAAGGTATCCCTGTGTCGCGGGATCGAAGCGTGCGTCTCAGCCTCCGTTCGGCTGATTCCACCAAGCGCGAGTACATCAATTTGGACAGGGGGCCCAACTTCGAGGTCAAGAATCTTAAGGAGGGAACTTACGACATTGAAGCCCAAATGGGAGTCGAAGTCGAACGTAAGGCTCACACGATTTACGCCTCTGCGGAGGGCGTCGAGACTGACACAAAGGATGTCATAATCAAGTTCACCTTCGACTCCATCGCCGGAACAGTAGGCGCTCTGCCGCCGGACCTTACATTGAAAGATCTGGAGGGGAAGGATGTGTCGCTGAGCGACTTCAAAGGCAAAGTGGTGCTGGTCAACTTCTGGGCGACATGGGTTCCCTCATGCATGAAGGAAATGGCTGCTCTTGAGGAGCTATACAAAGAGCACAAGGAAGATCTTCTGGTTGTTGGGATAGCCGTCGAGAGCGATAGTGAAGACATGGTCAAGGCATGTGTTGAGAAAAGGAAGATTACCTATCCCGTCATCATGTCAACTCGCGAGATTCTTGATGCTTTTGAGGCAGCCGCTGATGAACCGATCGACACTATCCCTACAACCATCATCATTGGCAAAGGAGGCTTGATCAAGGAAAAGCGTGCCGGTGCCCAGAGCAGCGGAGCATTTCAACGTGCCCTCGAATCAGCGACAGCGCTGCGCCGATGAACACTCGAAGGTTCGGGATGTTGAAAGATGAAAGGAGTTAAGGGATGAAATTCAGTTTTTGTGGCCTGCTATTTGGCTCTCTAATGATCTTGGGTTCTTCCGGAGCTGTCTTCTCCCAGACCGACGGTTTTCATGGCACGGAACTGAGCCCGATTTGGACACTACGCAATCCAGCGGGTGAAGCCACCTTCAAGGTTGGAGCCGGAAAACTCACAGTCAACCTTCCGGCTGGCTCAGATCTGTACAGACGAGGGGTAGACAGAGGAGTTTTGTTCCTGACGGACCCACCGCCGGTGGAAGATTTCTCAATGGAGACGTTGGTGAATGTGACCGTGGGCGCGAGTCAACAACCACCTGCAACTCACGTTGGATTGGTCCTTTTCAGGGAAGATACATGGGCGTATAGCCTTTGGGGATCCTATCTTTGGGGTTCCAAAGTTGATATTCGCTTCGAAGATTGCGTTGACCAGGATTACAGATGGCGTCGTTTTGAGTTCAGTGGCCAGCGTGACCAAACGCAGATAGGCATTGATGCTGGTGGCGACGGTGACACTTATCTCAAAGTCATCAAAACTGGGAAGAAACTTGAGTTCTTCTGGAAAGACAACCCTAAAGACGATTGGCAATCCGCTGGGGTCGATGAGAGACTGGGGTCGCACTATGAAGTTGGCAAATACAAAGTCGGGCTTTTCCTGAAAAGTTGGACGGATTCAGTCGATAGTGTATTCGAATTCGATTATTTCGACCTGCCAGAATTGAGGATGGGTGTCGTCACCATTGGCGACAGAATTGCCAATCCCGGCGATCAGTTTACAACGAACATCTCGGTCCATGCCACTAGCGACCTCCAAAGCTTCGGTTTTGACCTCACGTTCGACCCAGCGGCTGTGCGGGCATTAGGCCTAAAGGAAGGGCCCTTCCTGAGCCGAGATGGTGCAGAGGCCACATCTTGGCAGACACCGACGATAGATAACGAGAAGGGCATCATTCAGGGAATTCGCTGTAGCCGGACTGGGGAAGAGGGCATCGGAGGTAAGGGCGTTTTAGCGAGCGTCACATTTCTAGCGCTCGACGTTGGCAGCTCGAAATTGACCACCGAGAACCTCCGTCTTTTATCGTCATCGGGAGAGGAAATTCAGGCACGGGCCAAACAGGGGAAGGCCGATGTGTATCCGCATGGAAGCATTTCCGGGCTTGTGTTAGATTCGGCGAGCAGCGAGCCGGTCGAAGGCGCAAAAGTGGAAGTATTCAGGGATGAGACTGCTCTTGGCGTTTCGGCAGATTCTGCCGAGGACGGAACGTACACGATAGACGCCGTTCCCGTAGGCGATTACGATGTTACAGCGTCCAAAGCAGGTTACCTGGCCGGGGCGATCTCTGAGGTCCACATCGAACAAGGGAAAACTACCCCAGACATTAACATCAAAATCACGTCCTTTGCGACGGCGTCGACAATCTCAGGCTTAGAGGGCAATCGAGCGTTGGGCTTAGATGGTCTTGGGGATTATGTGGAAGTGCCTGATTCTGACTCTTTGGATGTCACTACCGCCATCACAATTGAGGCATGGGTAAAACATACCTCGGACGATTTCAAGAGTTGGGAGACAATGGTGGCAAAAGGGAATGACACATACCGTCTCCTTATCACAAAGCTGTTGCCCGGGCAGTCAGGTTTATCGACACTCGGGATGGCTTTTCACACGACCTACGGCGGCAACTTCTTCTCTCTGGATAGCGGGGTGCCGCCGAGAACGGGGCATTGGTACCATGTTGCGGCGACTTTCGATGGCGACATGGCAATCATTTATGTAGATGGGGAACTGAAGAACTCTCAGCGCGGCTTCCGGATTGGTGCGGATGACCATCCTCTGGGAATTGGCGAGAATACGCAAACTCGCGGGTGGTCCTGGACCGGCCTTATCGACGAGGTCCGCCTCTGGAACATCGCCCGCACGCACGAGCAAATCCAAGCCACCATGAATATCACATTGACGGGGGAGGAAGACGGGTTGGTAGGCTACTGGAATTTTGACGATGGCACGGCGAAGGATTTGTCCCCCAATGGCAATCACGGCAATCTCCTTGGAGATGCCCATATTGTGGTGGCTCCGCTCCCTGTGGCTCCCGGGGGAATCAGTGTCGTCGGAATTGAGGGCAGAGTTGCCGATCCCGGCGACCAATTTACAACGAACATCTCCATCCGTTCCGCTGAGAACCTGCAAAGCTTCGCTTTTGACCTGGCGTTTGACCCGTCGGTTCTACAGGCAGTAACCGTCAAAGAGGGTCCTTTCTTAAGTCGTGATGGTGCAGATGGCACATCCTGGGAGGCACCGACAATTGACATCGAGAAGGGCATCATTCGCAACATCCGGTGTAGTCGAACCGGAAAAGAGGGCATTGGAGGGGACGGGGTCTTGGCAAGCGTGACTTTTGAAGCGAAGGAGATGGGCGCCGCGGACTTGAGCATCCAAAATCTCCGTCTTTCATCGTTATCCGGAGAGGAAATTCAGGCATGGGCCAAACAGGGGAAGGTCGATGTCTATCCGCGGGGAAGCATCTCCGGCGTGGTCCTGGATTCCGCGAGCAGAAGGCCAGTCAAGGGCGCGAGGGTGGAACTGTCCAGAGATAACGTTGTCCTGGGCGTCTGGGCATACTCGGCCGATGACGGAGCGTACAAGATAGATGGCGTTCCGGTGGGGCAGTTTGACGTCACCGCATCCAAGGCGGACTACCTTTTCGAGACAGTCCCTCAGGTCCGGGTCGAGCAAGGGAAAGACAGCCCGAACATAATCATCAAACTTAGGTCCTATGCTGCGGCGGAAAGAATCACGGCATTAGCGGTCAACCGCGTGGTGAACTTCGATGGCGATAGAGACTATATTAAGGTTCCTCATTCTGAAAGCTTAAACCCAGAAGAGATTACCGTTGAGGCATGGGTGAAACCATATAAGATAGCCAATATGAAATTGATCGGCATGGGACCCGTGTTAGCAGTTCAAGGAGGGCTTGCCGGATATCTTCTGGCTATATCTGGTGATGGTGGCGTATATCCTGAAGTTAATGACGAAGACAAAGCCGTCAATTTCACGTTCCAGCAAGGTAGAGTGGCACTAAGGCAGTGGGGCCACATTGCCCTGACATATAGCAGAGAGAATAGGACAGTAATCGGCTATCTCGACGGTCAGGAAGTCGGACGCGTATCAAATAGGGGTAAAGCGATCGCTACCAGCACCGAACCCCTGATCATAGGAGTGGCACCTTGGTCTCCAGCGGTATACGGGTTCACCGGTGTCATGGACGAAGTCCGTATCTGGAAGGTCGCGCGCACCCAAGAAGAAATCCAGGACACCATGAACGCCACATTGACGGGGCAGGAAGACGGCCTGGTCGGCTACTGGAACTTTGACGACGGCACGGCGAAGGATTTGTCGCCCAATGGCAATGACGGGACTCTTTTTGGGGATGCCCGGATTGTGGAAGCGCCCCTTGCCGACAAGTTCATTCATCTCAGCCTCGTAGCACCCGAGGACAAAGTTGCCAATCCGCACAGCGTGTTTACGACGAACATCTGCGTGCATTCCTTTGACAACGTGAGCAGCTTCGCCTTCGACATGGCGTTTGACTCATCGATTCTACAGGCAATAAACGTAAGGGAGGGCCCCTTTCTAAGCCGTGACGGTGTAGACGCCACGTCCTGGCAGACACCTACCATAGATAATGGGAAGGGCGTCGTTCGCGATATTGGCTGTACTCGAACCGGAAAGGAGGGTGTCGAAGGGGACGGCGTCTTAGCAATGGTGACTTTTGAAGCGAAAGAGATGGGCGCCACGGATTTGACCATCCAGAATCTCCGTCTTTTGTCGCCAACGGAGGAGGAAATCGAGGCACGAGCCAAGCAGGGGGAAGTGAATGTGTACCCGCATGGAAGCGTTTCCGGTGTGGTGTTAGATTCGGCGAGCAAGCAGCCTATCAAAGGCGCGAAAGTCGAACTGTCCAAAGATGACTTCAGTTTCGGCTTTTCAGCCTATTCTGCCGACGACGGAACGTACAGCTTAACGGGCGTTCCCGTGGGCGATTTTGATGTCACTGCGTCCAAAGCAGATTACCTGTCCGAGACAATCTCGAAGGTCCGCGTCGAACAAGCGAAAACCACTCCGGACATCAACATCAAAATCACGTCCTTTGCAACGGTGTCCAGGATCACCACCCCGACGCCCGTTGCCGTTGGTGAAATGGCGCCCGATTTCACTTTGTCCGACATTGAAGGGAACCAGATCAGCTTGTCAGATTTCAAAGGCAAGCCAATCATCCTGAACTTCTGGGAGAGTGAATCACGTCCGTGTCGCCGTCAGATTCCGCATTTGGATGCGCTTTACAAAAAGTATCAGAGCGATGGTTTGGTGCTGGTCGGAATAAACAAGGAAATTGACCACACTGCCGTTTCGGAATTCGCCAAATCAGAAATCTCTTACACGATCCTGTTAGATGGCGAAGAAAGCTTTCAAGCTTATGGTGTCAGTGGCCTCCCGTGTACGTATTACATTGACAAGGCGGGCAAAGTCCACGCCCGCGACGTTGGTTTTCCTTCCGGCGGCGAATTGCAGATGGAGGAGAAGATAAGAGCGTTGCTGGAGTGAGATGAATAGAAAATCGAACTTGCCGTCCGGTCCACGGCGTGGTATGATCGCGATTAGGCTGGTGCAACGCCGGTCCTGTAGGCGAGCTTATATGCGGCTTCTGAGACGAAAATTCGGACCGCGTGAAGAGGGAGTCTGCAGGCAACAACAAGGAAAGGGGGTAATAAAATGTTGAGAAGATGCCTATCGATCGCAATGGGGTCCACAGCCGTTCTTATCCTGGTGCTTCCCCTTTACGCAGATGACTACGAACTCCAATACAAGGCTTTGGATTTGCGCCAAGAAGGTATCTACACAAGAACGCAATACCTGCGCCCAGGTACAAGGCCGGAAGAGAGGCTGTCTGCTGAACCCAAATATCGGTCACGGATGCCGATATATGCTGTCGCTACGCTTGGCAATGACGGGGACAATAGGTATACCGTGGTCGTTGACGAATCAGGGGGAACGGGACGCGGCTACGATATTCTCTACGTTGACCGCAACAACAACGAGAACCTTACCGATGACCCGAGAATTGTAGGGCGTATCCGGCGGCAGGGGACATCCTCCACCACGGGGAACTTTGGGCCTGTCGGGGTGATGGTCGAATATGATGATAGGACAGTGCCCTATTATTTCTCCGTATCCTATCAGCGTTACGGCGGTCAGAGCATACGTCGAGGCGCGAGGTTCGTCGAGAACATGAATTTGAGCCTGCAACCCAGTGGTTACTACGCCGGTGTTGTGTCGTTCGGCGGGTCCAAGCATAGAATTGCCGTCATTGATTTCAACAGCAACGGGCTTTTCAACGAATATTTTAAGCCCCGTTCCGGCGTCGCAGGATCAGGGGGGAGCTTCTACGCTATCGGCGACCAAATCTTGATAGATGCCAATAGTGATGGGCGCTTTGAGCGCGGATACCCGAACAACAAAGAATTGTATCCCTACGCCAAGTATGTCCAGGTTGATGGCAAGTGGTGTTCTTTGGACATTGCGCCTCGTGGGGGTAAAGTTGAGGTGCGGAACCCTTCCATGAAGCTCGGAACAATAAGAATCCCAGCCCAGCTTGGCTCTTGCTCGCTTCAATTGGTCTCGGTAAATGGCATCTTGAAGTTCGAAGAAACGGGGAATGAGTTCCAGGTTCCCACAGCCACGTACCAGTTCTACGGTCATACTATGGAGGTGAAGCACTCCTCTGGAAACTGGCGTTATGACACCCGAGGAACGGCGTCCGGGAAGAAGTTCGAAGTCGCAGAGGATACCGTTTTGCCACTGCGCTTTGGCCCGCCTCTTCTCCTGAATCTTAGCTACTCCACCCGAGGTCCGGGAGGCACTCAACCGAAAGCGGGGGATACCATTCAGCTTTCGCTGACCTTCTCAGGGCAAGGGGGAGAACAGTACACTAATATTATGAAAAACGGCACGAGACCGCCCGCGCCGACTTACAAGATCGTGGACGAAGCGGGGAAAATCGTGGACAAAGGCACCTTTGAATATGGGTGAGGATTCACGTGCAGGCATTCCGTGCGAGTGCCCAGTAACTTAGCCGGAAAGAAAGTGAAAATCATTGGCGAGTTTGATGCCGGCCCTTTGAAAACAGAAACCGGCAAGACGATCACGCTTAGTTTATAATTCTTGATGCAAGACAGGCGAGACCCATACAGGTTGCACGCGCCTCTTGCCCTTTAGACTGCGTTCTGAGTTGCTTCACGTGCGAACAACAAATTCTTGGCTTCTGGTTCAACAGAAAGCGGGGCAACCACCGACGGCCTGATAGATCCGCAGGGGGAATCGTGAGCCGCACCGGAAGACGGGGAAAATAGGTCACATTTTGTGCCTGAAGACCGGGAATTCCTGGGCGATTAAACGCATCCTCTAACGGGCAAAAACTGGATCCCCGGATCCGTAACACTTGATGCGTCCGTAACAGCGGATCAGATCCTTTGTTACGAGCCTGCAAAACGTGTTTCCTCCAGTATGCTCGACGAGGCCCGAGACGTTGCCTCCTGTCGGCCGCCGGTTTCAGCCCCCGGTGGCCGTAATCTCTTCATAGTTTCAAAAACGCGCGATCCGCTTTCATGCCCATGCACTCTGGAGCTTCTCTCGTTTCTGCGAGAGTCACCGCGTTCAGTCTCTTTTCTGCCAAGTTGTGAGATCAGAACTGAGCCTCAATCGTCCCCGAGGAATTGATGATCGCCCGCCCTTCAAACGCGTGTGTAGTGCAAAAAGGCTGGACGCGAGACCCCATCAGCACTAATCTATGCGTCAGTCAATATCTTCAACGAAACTGGAAAATGGAGTTGTCTAATGCCGGAAACGAAAAAGAGTATCGTCGAGCTGGAACAGATTCTGGCTCAACAGAAGAAAAGCCTGAGAGAGCTTCAGGCCAAACTTCGCGAACGAAGAGAACACCTCGTGGCAGAGATCACCAAGGTCAACGAGGAGATCGCCTCACTTTCACAGGAGCTTGGGGCTCCCCCAAAGCCACGTGTTGTCCGAAAGCGGCGTGCCAAGAGGTTGCCGCAGTACATATTGGAGGTCTTGAAGGCGAGTCCCAGGCCGATGACCGCGGCAGAGATCGCAGACGCTGTCACAAAAGCTGGGTATCGATCGTCGAGCAAGAATTTCGTGGGCCTCGTCAGGCGAACGTGTTACTTGAACAGTCGCATTCATACAAAGGAGAGAGGAAAGTTCGCGATCAAAGGTAGAAGGTAAACGGTTCGTGTTTCAGGCAACGGCCCAAGGAAAGGAGCTGTGGAAATGGCGAAGCCCAAGAGCAAGAGTCAAATCGTTGATGGCATCGCAAAGGCAGCCGGCATCAACAAGAGGCAAGCGAAGGCTGCTCTCGAGGCTCTTGTGGCTATGGCCTACAAGGGCGCCAAAGACGGATTCACCATTCCCGGCTTGGGGAAGCTCGTGGTCGTAAGGCGGAAGGCTCGTTGGGGCCGTAACCCGGCGACAGGCGAGAAGATCAGGATCAAGGCCAAGAAGGCTCTGAAGTTCCGCATGGCTAAAGCTGCCAAGGACGCGATCCTTCCAGCGAAGAAGTGACCCGATTCGCACAGCCTCATCTTGGCAAAGGGTAAGGGTAGATCTCAGGTTTGTGCTGTGGACAGACACGGATTTGGTTGACACGGTGAAGGTGTCTCCCGTGCCTATCGCAACCAAGGATCTTTGTCCCGGCAACGTCGTCCCAAAAACGACCGACAGCCGGCCCGCTATCTCTTCTTCGCTTTCGCCTTCTTCGGAGTCTTAGGCTTGAGCCACCCGGCTTCCTCAAACATTTTCCTGGGCGTGACCCCAAGGTGAGGTGCCAGCTTTATGAGTATTTCCGGGGCGGGCGTGAACAGACCTCTGGTTAGTTGGGAGAGGTAAGAGTTGCTCACACCTGACTCCCGAGCGAGTGCCCTCAGGGACTTCCCCTTTTCTTTTGCGACTCGAAGGATGAACTTCCCCACATGCTTCATCAGTCATCACCTCCTTGCCAAATGAAATGCGAAGCACTTTCTCTTTTGAAGGGTAGAGCAGCTATCCATGACAATCAAGATGAAAATGTCCGCAGATCGCAGACATGAAGCGCGTTCCCCGCAACCGTTTTTCGTCATGATTTGAAGGAGTGGCGCCGTTTAGGCCCGTTTTGATGATTCGGGAAGAGTACACAGGTTATTGATCGTTTTCCGGCAGATCCAGTTGCCTGACGCCCTGCGGATCAACGAGTTGCAGAGACCAATACACTAACGCTTCCTGTCTTGGGAACCCGGTCATATGTGAACTTGCACGTTGGTTGGCTGGTCGGGAGGGAACCGCTGAGTTGCTATGTTTCTCGCTGGGCTGCTTGCAGAATGGGCCATGGTTGCGAGTAATCCCATTCCTTCCCTTGATCACCGTGCTCAGAACTGGAGCCCATGTCCGACACAGTCAGGGGCGACTGCTGCCCCCATGCGATTCTGCCAATTCGTGAGAGCTTCCTCCAATTGTCTAGCCTTCTCAGGTAACTTCACCGCCAAGTTCTTCGTCTCGCCAATATCGTTGTACAGATTATAAAGTTCGCTCTTGCCGGTATCGAAGAACTGGATGAGTTTCCAGTGACCTTGTTGGATGGCGCCGGATGATCGCCCTCCAAGGAAGTGAGGTTTGAGTAGAGGATAGTGCCAGTACAACGGGTCCCGCTTGAGTTTTGCCTCGGGGTCTCTCAGCAGCGGCATCATGGAAACGCCGTCAACACGCTGCTGTTGGTCGGGCTTGATTCCCGTGATTTCGCAAAACGTAGGATAGAAATCGATGCTGGAGACAGGTGTCTTGCAGACAGCGCCACTTGGTGTGGCGCCGGGGTAATGAAGAATCAGTGGTACGCGTATTCCTCCCTCGTAGAGAGTGGACTTGCCTGCTCGCATAGGGGCGTTGCTGGTTACACGACTCTCACCGCCGTTATCGCCGGTGAACACGACCATGGTTTTCTCAGCCAAGCCGAGTTTGTCCAGTGTGTTCATTATCATGCCAACGCCTTCATCGATGCTCTTGAGCTGAGCGGCGAGATGGGGATTATTGCGGCGGGCTGTGTTTCCTTTACCCGCTTTGGGCTTCTTCTCGAACTTGGAGACCAATTCCTCCTTGCCGTGGAGTCTCGTATGGACAGCATAGTGACTTAAGTACAGAAAGAACCGGCGGTCCTTGTGTCGTCTAATGAATTCAGTCGCCTCAAGATTCATCCGATCGACCAAATGCTCTCTCCCCGGCAACCGTTTCTTGATTTCCCGGTTGAAATGGTATGGATGAAAGTAGCTGCCTCCACCGATTCCTCGGTTCTCCGAGACAATCGTGTCATCAAAACCGTGCACGTTAGGAGGAAACTCCTCAGCGCCATGGTTGGCATAGCCAGTAAGATGCCATTTGCCGATTATTCCTGTCGCGTAACCCGCATGCTTGAGCGTCTCGGCTATGGTGATGTGTTCTGTTGAAAGGTGATTCTTGTCATTGGGTCGAAGATAGTCGGTAATGCCAATTCTCGGCGGATACTGTCCGGTCATGAGGGCGGCCCGCGTGGGAGAACACACCGGTGCGGCGGCGTATGCTTGGGTAAAGCGCATCCCTTCTTCGGCCAGCCGATCGAGGTTTGGCGTTTCGTTGAAGGTGTTGTGATAGCATTCCAGTTCCGCCCATCCCAAGTCGTCGGCAAGGATGAGGATAATGTTGGGCTTGTTCGTGCACGCTTGTGCACCGCGGGACAGGATTGGCATCGCCAGATGGGCTGCCCCCAGCCCCATAGCCTTCAAGAATTGGCGTCGTTTCATAAGAAGCCTCCGTTGTTATTACTCCGAACCCAAAATGGTAGGCATTATTGTGAATCACTATTTACTCCATAGCGTAGTGAACGGAAGGTGGGTGAAAGTAGCTTTTGACGATCTCCGGGTGCTTTTGTGTGCTACGAAGGTA
>Ga0209979_1002421_pt1 | contig 17901 bp, 18 predicted proteins | sample AnhtaG_FD_183114 | JGI IMG/M metagenome (GOLD analysis project Ga0209979, IMG submission 183114) | Deep subsurface microbial communities from Anholt, Denmark to uncover new lineages of life (NeLLi) - Anholt_01485 metaG (SPAdes) (version 2) | ecosystem: Environmental > Aquatic > Marine > Oceanic...
TCCAATACTATTATCTCCTATATCGTATGACGAAGTTGTGCACGCATCAGCATATAATAAAGAAGGCATATGATTATTAGCACTTGTTAATGCATCGTTACTATCATATACTGGAGAGGCTATACCCATATTAATAAAGCTTGTAGGACTACCGTGACCTGCAAAAATAATGGTTGAATAACCAGCGTCAATTTGAGTATCAAAATTATTATTGTCTAAAATTTCTTCTTGATTAGGAGATGGAGGTATTGATGGTGTAAAACTTCCTGTTGTTTTATGCAAATTCGTAAAATTCATTTCAGAAACTACATAGTTATTCCAAATATATTCTGTTAGACGAGCTTCATCTTCAGGAGGTGTAAATGACGAGATGCCACCTGCTAATAACATGCTATTCATCCAGTCACCAATAAATGGTGCTTTCTCATATTTCAAACTTTTATTAACCATGACTTCAAGTTCTTCGGCAGAATTTGCAGGAAAACGCCCAACATAGACCTCATGTGTCCAAGAAATTTCATCTCTTCCATTCGAATTATACTTAGCTGATTCTCCCCAGATATTATCATTATCTTCATCCCAAGATCCAGTTAAATCTGCATAATAATAATCAGTCGGTTTGTATATATCACCTCCAACAGCTTCATGATCTCCCAGATCTACATCTCTAACATCTGGATTATAAACATATCTAATTGGAATCCCTGTTGAGCTTTCTTCAGCATCACCACATAATAGTACCCATTTAATATTTTCTTTTTCATAAAAAGACTTTATCATGTTTCGGATTTTTTCAGCATCATCTCTTCCAGGATATTTTGAAAAATTACTTAAAATAATAGTTTTTAAACCTTTTTCATTTTTCCATTCCATTAATGGTGTTACCGCTTCAATAAAATCAGTTTGATTTGGTGTTATAATTAACATCTCAATTTTTGAGTCGTACCACTTACTATTATCTATTTCTGGCAACTGAGATAAATCAATTTCAGGGATAGTACTAGCAATTCTCAAGTTATTAAAATTATTTTGATTACCTTCAGTTTGATTACTCAATTCTATCTTAAGGCTAACAACTGGAATAAGAACCAAGATAATTAATGAAAAAATAACAAGTTTCTCTAACCCACGCTTTCCCATGGAAAATCAAAATAATAGAAAGTGACTTACTATATAATTATATTCCGAATAAAAAATATATTTACACATATTATAAATAATGAAAAATAAGTATATGATTAAAAAGGTAAAACTCAACTATTTATTATGCCACTTAGATTTAACACGTGTCCTTATTGTAATCAAAGAATAGTGTTTAAGATAGATGAAAAAGATGTAAATCCCTCTCAATATCCTGCTCCAATTTATATTCATCATACGAGTGAAGCTTGTGGAAAAACTTCAACTTTTTATGTTGATAGTCTTTTGCGAGTTTCCTATAAAGAGTTAGAGAAGAAATCTGGTGCAATTAAAACATTAAAAACAATAGATTAACATTTCTCCCTAAGTCTTTATGAAAATCTCATTATTTGACGATTATTTAATTTAAAATACTTTTTACAATTTTCGTAGCGAGTTTAATAGATTTATTAAATTATTTCTTACCAAAGTAGATTTTTAAAAAAAAGTTAATATATTGTAATTATGAGAATATTAATTGTATTCTTCACAATGAGTGGAAGGACGAAGAAGACTGCAGAGGGAATCGCAAGCGCTTTAACCAATCATGATGTGAGCTATTTTCCAGTAGAGTTAACGGGTAAATTTATAGAAAAAATAAAAAAATTAGATAAATTCGAGAATGATGATTATTCGGCAATAGAGGCTGATTTTGAAACCCTTGATGCTTTAAATTATGATTTAATAATTATTGGCATGCCTACCTATGGAAATAAACCACCAAAAATCTTTGATGAGATCATTAATAGAATGAAAAATTTTGATGGAAAAAAAGCTATCGTATTTAATACTGCTCGTTTTAGTGGCGGAAAATCACTAGATTATATGAAAGCAAAAGTTGAAGGCCAAGGGGCTCAAGTGATCGATCAAGCTAGATTTCGAAAGGTATTATGGATTGGAGTAAAAAATGCCATTAAATTTGGCAATCAACTTAATGAAAAATAGGAATTGATTTACAAATTATATCTTAATTATGTGATGATTGGGAAGTTTAATTTTTACAATTAAAAAATAGTAGTTATTTTTTTTCTCAAGAGAATTAATAAAATTAAGAAATATTTAGTAAGAATAAAAAACTAAATCTATTATGGTTTATCAATTAGAAGATGTAAAAGGCATCGGTTCTGAAATGGCTAAAAAATTAAAAGAAGCAGGCATTACGTCTGTTGAAGTTTTAGCCTCGTCTAAGCCAGACAATATTGTGAAACTAAAAATCAAAGGTATTGGCAATGCAACAGCCTTGAGATTTATAAAAAGCGCAGATTCATTATTGAAGGAGCAATCACCAGAAGTAGAAACTCCAAAACTAGATGTAATAGAGAAACCTACCAAAAAAGCAAAAACAACAAAAAAGGCAAAGCCAGGAAAAAGCACTAACCTTAAAGAACTAATAAAACAACAAGCAGAATGCAATATTGGACTAGTGGGCCATGTAGATCATGGAATGAATTAGTCGTTTCGACAATTCCTATAAAGACCACGCTAGTCAAAGCTTTAACGGGTGATTGGACTGATAGACACTCTGAAGAACAAGAACGGGGAATTTCAATTAAATTGGGTTATTCTAACGCAACAATTTTGTATTGTCCTGAGTGCGACGAATATTTAACATACTATATGGCAGAGACTGCTAGAAAAAAAGGAAAACCTAGATTTAATTGTCCAAGCTGTTCAGCGACCTTAGAATTTAAAAGAAATATCTCCTTTGTTGATGCTCCAGGTCACGAAATTTTAATGGCTACAATGCTGAGCGGAGCTTCCTTAATGAACGGTGCTTGTTTGTTAATTTCAGCTGATGAGACATGTCCTCAGCCACAAACTAGAGAACATTTAGGTGCGTTGAAAATTGCTAACATAGAGAACATTATAATTATACAAAATAAAATTGATGCTGTTTCAAAAGAACAAGCTTTAGAAAATTATAAACAGATTAAAGAATTTGTGAAGGATACTATAGCTCAAAATGCTCCTATAATTCCCGTTTCTGCCGTGTTTGGAGTAAATCTTAATTTAATTGTTCGAGCATTTGAAGAAATAATTAAATCACCAAAAATTCAAGAGGACGAGGATTTCCAATTTTTAGTTGCTCGTTCATTCGATATAAATCGCCCCGGCACGGAAATTAACGATTTAAACGGTGGTGTAATTGGTGGATCGGTTTTAAAAGGAAAGGTTCAAGTTGGAGAAGTAATTGAGATAAGACCGGGATTACGAGTAAAAAATAAATATCAACCGCTCAGAACCAAAATAGCTAGCATAAGTCAAGGATCTAATTTATTAGAAGAAGCCAAGCCAGGAGGGCTAATTGGATTAGGGACCATGTTAGATCCTGCTTTGACGAGGGGAGATTCTCTAATAGGACACCTAGTTGGTAGGCCTGACACATTGCCTGAAATACTTTCTGAAGTCGAAGTACAAGTAAACCTTTTGGAAAGAGTGCTGGGATCGGAAGTACAAATGAAAGTTCAACAGTTAAAACACAACGAGAAGTTATTACTAGTCGTTGGAACTGAAAAAACAGCTGGAACTGTTATAAAAATCTTAAAAAATTCCTATATACTTAGTTTAACTCCACCAATTTGTGCTCCAGTGAATTCAATATTTGCGATTTCAAGAATTATAAATCGGCGTTATCGTTTAATAGGTTACGGTAAAGAGGTAAACTAAAGAACCAATAACTAATTCTAATAATTTTTATTGCGAATATGAAAGAAAAATTTCTCTAATTTTCCCTTTTACTAATTTTAATGATGTATCTGCTTTATCAAAAATGTTTTGTAGAGTATTAATTACATCTGAATCGCTATTAGAATTAATATCTTTTGTAATTTTTTGACTCGTTTCGCATAGGATTAAAGTATCTCCAATTTTTGCTAAATAGTGAAGTACAATTTCGATTTTGATTTCTTTAGATAAATCTTTCTCTTCCTTAATCTCTTTAAATTCATAAAACACTTGATCCATAATTCTCTTATCAAGAAAACTTAAGAAATTTTCAATGTTGTCGATGAAAATTACTATCAATTTTTCTGAGATATTTATGGTTATGTAATTAGCCTTTAAATCTATAATTTTTAAAATATAAGAGTAAACCTAACAGTATTAAAATAACGCTAATTCCCCCAAATATTAGAATCCAAAGTGGAAAATGAATAACATCGGTAATTAAATAATTAACTTCTCTAAAAGTATTAATTTGCAATTCCGTAATTAATACAGTGCCTTGATATACCTTAACAGAATAATTCCCGTTAGGAACATTTTCGATCAGAATCTCGCCATTTTCATCTGAGTAAGCAGAAGCCATTGGTTGGGTAAAATTGTTCGATATATAAGTACCATAATTTTTTCCATAATACTTTAATTCTATCCTATATCCAACTAAGGGCATGCGAATACTATCGGTTATAACGATTTTAAGGTCATTAGTAGCAGAATATTTTAAGGAGCATGGATTTGTTTCTCCAACAATCAAATATGGAATAACAAGTTTTAATCCTTTCCTTTTTACAGCATTTTTAGTAAAAATCAAGCTGTTCTCGATGGTTTCTTGTGCTATCGAAATGATCTCATCGAAAACATTCACATTTCTGTCAAATAATGAACTATTACTAATTATCTGATCTACGATTATTGTACTCTCAACCAGTGTGATATTTTTGAGAATGATGTGTTCTGGACCTGAAATAAGCGATGGAAAGTAAATTCTTTCGCGAATATTTCGCTCACCTATTAATCTATCAATTGCCCAGCTAAAATCAACCGAATTCTCAAACTGCATAGTAAAATTAGCACTAAACTTTAATGAAAATAATTTTGCGTCAGCAGAAATTGTTACATTTATCTTTTTGTCCGGTTCTAAAAAATTTACTTTAATTTGATCATCTATTTCTAAAATATGGCCAAAAAACAAATCCTTATCAAGGGGATTTACAATTATCTCTAAAACAAGATTATCAGCAAGTTCTGGAGGCTTTGTTAGGTTACCAGAGATTTTTGTTCCAATTAAAGTAAAGCTATAATAGAATGAAGGGCTGAAGGTTTGAATTTGTTGCGTTAGCGACAAATCATCATTAGGGTTTTGGGTTAAATTCCATGTTTCTAATGTTAAATTATACTCAAATATGAAGTAGAGAGAAAAATTGTGAAAAGTTGTTGAGAAGAAATTCTGATAGTTGAACACAAAATAATTATCAGAATCAATCGTATAATCGACTTCATTAAGTTCTTCGATAATAGGATCAGTATTATTTTTCACAAGTACTTGATTAAGAACTCTCGGATATAGGAGTGGATTATAGATTAAATAACCCTCAGAATTTTCTATGGAGCTATTAAACTGAACACTAATAGATTCGTTAATTAACACTGTTATCTTGTTCGATTCAGGGATAGAATCATCGAGATTATTGAATTGGGCGATTTCAGTAGTTTCAAGATATGTAGTTTCTAAATAGGAGATCTTTAACGCTCCAGAGCTTAAATCGTCTACGAGATTAGGGTATTTTGCTGATTGATTAAAAACACCTTCTTCGTCGAATGAAAATTGTGTAATAGTTATGTTCCCAAGTCCCTGTTCAGGAGTATTAATAATTGGAGAGTAGTCATCTTCCGAAAAGGAACTAAGTTCGGGAATTATAGGGCTATCCTTATTTTCAAGATTTAAAGACCTGTAATTTGAAGATGGATCAATAAGAATCAACGAGATTATCGTGCTCATTAGTATTATAACAATTATAATAGATTTCCTATAATTACTGCTCTTCATCTTTATTTTAAATGTAAATTTTTTAATCAAAAAATTAAATAAAAGTAATTAATTTTTCTTAGGATTTTAATTTTTACTTAAATTTCCGTGAATGTCTACTTATACGAATATTTATATTTATTGAATATATTTTTATATCATTCATAACGTCTTTAAAAGGCATATCTATTACCTTAAAACACATTATCAATAATGAGGTAATTAAGAAGTTTAATACGACATATTAGTTTTTTCCAACTATAGCAGATTAAACATATTATTGTCGAAAATCCTACTAAATGATTTTTATGAGCCCAAAACCAGATCGTACTAAATTTTTAAAACACCTTAATACTGCTGTAGACTCTTTCGAGGATTATTCTCAAACTCATTATAATAATGCTATAGCAATTTCACATAATGATGCAGATGGGATTAGCAGCTTGCAAATTATTCAAAATTTGCTCCATAAAATGAAATTCAATTATGATTATTTCATCTATAATCGATCTGTTTCGTGGGGAAATTATTTAAATGGAATTTTACCAAAAACTCAAAACAGTAGAACCGCACTAATCTTTACTGATGTGGGTTCTAATCTAGCTGAATTAGTGCCTATTATTAAAAAGCGAAAAGAACATTTTTACATTCTTGATCACCATGAAGTCGATTGCGATTTAGCTTTAGAAGAACTTCCTGAAAATTTATTCTTTGTTAATCCTACGGTTTTTGGATTTGACGGTTTAGATCATGTATCGGGTGCTACTTTAGCTTATTTGTTCGCTAAAAAAATAAATGTATCTATTATAAAGCAAGGGTGGCTAGCCGTTATCGGAATTGCGGGAGACTCCTTACGATCCATGGAAAAACTCCAATCTTTTAACAAGGAAATTTATCAAGAAATATGCGATGAGGAACTTGTATTAGATAAAGAAGGTTTAATTCTCTTCGGAAGTATGCACGAATCTATAAAAAATGGTCTAAAGAATAGTATTTTGCCTTTTTTAATCGGATATGGTGGTGAAAATGATCAAGCAATTAAAACCTTTTTAAGTAGCATAAGCATAAACCCCAATAAAAAAATTGTTGATTTAGAGAGGGATGAAATTCAAAAAATTCTTAAAAGTATAGATATAGATGTTGGCCATTATGCTTTATTACCTAAAAAGCAAGGTTTATTAAGATTCGCGTTTGAGCACGCGATACTGCTAAACATCCTATCATTTAAAAATATTAGCGCTGCTATTTCGATCATAAACCAAAAATCTATTACGCGATACGCCAAAGAACTTTATAATGAATATATCAATACATTGGTTAAAAATTTAAAAATATTAGCAAATGAATTACCTCGATACGAAACTAAAAGCTCTATTTTCATTGATGCCGGAAACGGTAAAATACCACCGAGCAATTGGTCAGACACAGCAAGTTTTACTTCCGTTAACGGACTACTAAGACCCGATAAGATGTTATTTTTAGGTGGCCTCGAGAAGAAAACTCAAATGGTTAAACTTAGTGTGAGGTGCTCTCGGCAATACTTAGAAAATAATCACATGGGTGTCAATGAAGTTATAAGTATGATTAAACAAAAACTTGGAGGAACGGGTGGTGGTCATAAATTGGCAGGAGGTATAAGATTATCTGTACCCTCATTTAAAATACTTAAGAAAAATGCTGACGATTTTATAGCATTTTAGGTTTAATGAATCATTATCATGGTTTTTTTCGAAGATAGCCCAAACCGAACAATTAAATTAAAGATAAGAGTTAAAACAAACTCTAAAGTACAAAAAATATCATACAACCAATTTACAGATTCTTGGATTTCAATTAATTTAAAATCTAAGCCCGTTAAAAATAAGGCAAATAAAGAATTAATTAAATTACTAAGTAAAAAGCTAAGTATTGCGACCAATCAGATTAAAATAATTGCGGGACCAAAAAATGCGAATAAAACGATTCAAATTAGATTTTATGAAGATATATCTAAACCAAAAATATTAGAAAAATTAGCAAATTAATTAAGATCCAATTTTTATCATCTTTCCACACCTTAAACAGGTAATAAAGTGAGTCATACCCTCGTCAGCACTTCGAGTTTGTCTCGTTTCTAAGTGTGCTTTGTCGTAACCACATCGTCTGCATTTAAAATTTTTAATAGAACTTCTTAAATTTTCTTCCTTCCATTTCATTACTTCAGTAAGATTTGAGACTTCTTCCCTAATGGGTTGTTTAATTTTGGTTTTTAAGATATATGAATCAATAGTTTCCTTCAAAAGAGGTTTGATGTAACCACATTTACATTTAAACACTTTATGACCATTCGCTGTTGAGGGTAACATCATAGAGCCACATTCATCGCAAAATTGCATTTTTCTGGTCGAGTTAAGAAATTTTATTATATTTTAAATATTGTTTCAATAACAAAAATTTATCCTAAATCTAAAAATTCAAACCAAATAATAAAGCACAAAAAATTACACCCGCTAAAAGATCTGCGGTTGTACCAGGATTTAGCTTTCCATTTCGTTTTTGAAGTTTTTTATCAAATTTAATTGTTGACTTTAATCCTTTTTTAGTAGAAATTCCTCCTTGTGAAATGATTTTTGAAGCCATTTCTGAAACTTTCACTGCTCCCAGTTTACCTACTTTGCGAATAATCAAGGTATCTAAATGACTAGATAGTAATTTCAGAAAAGTATTCACAATTGTTTTATTTATGTTTCGATTGTCCTTAAAACTATCAAGAAAGTAAGGTAAACCCTCCTTTAAAACGATTTTAAACCCAGTAGCATACTCTCTGCTTATTAAATCGTAATCTTGAGATTTTTTAAAAATTTCCTTAAGATTTATTTCATCTCGGATGATTTCTTTGTTAGCACTTGGATTATTAACATCATACTTATCAATTTGGCCTAATCCTCCTGGATTGCTAAGTTTAATAGCCTCATATAAATGTAATGTGTCATTAACTGTAGTATCTTCTATTATCTTGCTTAATATTGACTCAAAATCTATAAGTCTATTTTTTTTTAACTTTATGCATATTGAAGCTGCAGACGAGAGGGGGGCTAAGATAAGAATATGCCCTAATATTACATTTCCTCCAGTTTGCCACTTCATCATTTCTATGACAGACTCTTTAAAAAATACACCTAATTCGATGTTACTAAACGATTGCTCATCATCATTAATAGAAGTATAAACATTTTTACAGAGTAATCTTAGATTAGGTTGAATGGCAGAAATTCCAGCTAAAAAGTGCTCAAAACTTGTGCCTTTAAAATTTTTCGTTCTGTGCACATTTCCTGGTTTTGGCCATCCAGAAAGTTCTAACAAACTCGAAAGGTTTATGCACCTTAGCAAATCATCGAGCGACTTGATAGCAATTTCTATACTAGACACGTTAGAAATATTTACTTTTAAAATTAATATAGGTTAGTTATAGATGAGTTAGTAATAGGTTAATTCTAAAGTTCTTTTCTCCTTAATTCGATAACCCTTAATATCAGAGCTATTATAAGAAATCGGTCTATATTTCTCTGTTAATTTTTTTCGATGCAGAAACTTCTTGATCCTTAATTTAATCACTCTATTTGACATTTTGCTTGGCACAATCAATTCTATGTTGTTTCCACTTCGAGAAATTTCTATCTGTGGTAATTGTTCTTCGAGATACCTTAATAGATCCTCAATATATTGTTCCTTTTCGATTGATAAATCTTTTACGTCAATAGTTAATTCTTTAGTATTATCTTCACTCAAATTCTAATCACTCTATATTATAATTAAGGACATTATTAATCTTTTTCCAATAATAATATAACAAAAACAAGAGTGAATAGATAATGTCAAGAGAAAATTATATCGGTGTTTCCGCTCCCCACAGATCTAATGCTTGTTTTAATTCAATATGAGTTTTAGCGTATTCTTTTACGCTAATGTTATCCATATAAGCATCAATTGCCTGCCTTAAGGCCTTCGCACCGCTTCGTGTACCACCGGGGTGACCAAGCACACCTCCTCCGACTTGAACTGCAATATCCGTTGATAAAAGCTCTATTAAACGATGAATTATTCCTGGATGAACTCCTCCGGAGCATACGCTCAAAACCTTTTTCATTCCGTACCAATTCTGCGCCAAGACCTCTACATCGCCCTCGTTAGAATCTTGAGCAATCTTCTTATAATTATTTAACACTTCTATTTTATCACCCGCTAGTTTTCCCAATCCTCCAATGTGAAGCTGATCTACTCCTTGCATTCTTGCTATTTCTGCAAGTACTTTCATGCTCATCCCGTGATTTGGATTTCTATCAAAAGCAGCATGAAACGCTCTATGAGCATGTATCGCTAAACCTAATTTTTCACATTCATCTCTAATTGTTTGAACAGCCGCCCAACCAATAGTCAATATATCGATCATAACATATTCGTTGTTAAAATCCTTTACTAACTTCGCACGACGCTTCATTTCGTCAACTTCAGAGGTAATATTTATTAAATAACTTTTTCTTTCTCCTGTTTCATTTTCTGCTTTATCTCTCATTTTCATGCTAAGATCGAGCCTTTTTTCGAATCTATTAAACCTCTGATTCGATAAGTTTTCGTCGTCTTTTAATAGATCTACTCCTCCTGTCCAGATTTCGTACCCGTGTTGAGCGTGCTCCTCTGCATAATACCCTACTTTTGGTTTCGGAACTGTAGCTGTAATTGGTCTCTTCTTAACTCTAAATAAATCCCTAATTCCCTTTATCCCATACTGAGGGCCTTTAAAGGAATTTAATATGTTTTTAGGCCACTTCACATCGACTAACCTTAGACCGTCTAAAGCTTTCATACCAAAAATATTTCCGGCAATAGAACTTAAAATCTGAGGCATATTTCCTTCCTCAAATAAATCGTTGGGATATGCGATTTTAACATAACTATCTTTTATTTCATAAACTTTAGCACTTAAAGCTCGAATATGTTCAGGAATTTTAAGTGTCGTCCAAGTACCGTTACTACTTTCAGCAGCTACCCTAATAGCTACTTTTTCAATTGGAAAACCGCTTGCAGGTTTAATTTTAAACAAGCAAATTAGGTCTTCCTCATTTGGTTCATACGCTAAATCTAAAAAATCTTCATATTTAATCTCTAAATCACCTTAAACTTATTTAAATCATATCTGGATATAACTTTGCAAAGTAATTATGCACATGGCTACTCGCAAAAATTCCCGCCTCTGTAATTAAACCGTCTATGTACCTCCTACTTACAGTTTCAAAGGCAGGATTTAAAATTTCCAAACCTGCTGGTGGATTTTCCCATATCTCTGAACTTCCTCGCATTTCAATTTTCTCAATAACGCCAAATGAGGTTTGAGGATTATATTTCAAAAGGGGAGTAGCAACATAAAACGGAACGTGTTCTTCGTGGGCTACTAAAGCTAATAATCTCGATCCAATTTTGTTTAAAACGGTTCCCTCGCTTGTAACGCTATCTGCTCCGATAAGAATAAGATTAACTTCGTAGTGATTTACAGCCCACCGCATAGCACTATCCACGACATGATAAACCTTTATTCCAGCGTCTAATAACTCTTTCGCTGTTTGTCTTCCTTGAAGGCGAGGTTGAGTTTCGGTATTGATCACGTTAAAGTGTTTCCCTTGCTTTCTTGCTTCTAATAGGATACCCGTTACTAAAGATGAGTGACAATGGGTCATAATAAGGTAGTCATCATCTGATTTTACAAAAGGAATTCTTCTAGCTCCAAATTCAGCTATCTTTTTTTTCGAATTTTGAATCATTGTTTGATATTTATTTTTATAGCGATTAATTAACTCTAAAAAGTGATCTTCCTTGAATTCGTGTTTAGGTTTTTTTAATCTATTGATTATGAAGTTTAGTCCATTTCTCATAGCCGGTTCAGTGGGACGAGTATTAAATAGTATTTCCTTTGCTTCTTCTAGCTTATTTAAAAATTCGTCGGCATTATTGCAATCCGTTAGCCTTTGGGCGTAGTTATTCAAAAAATCGATTGCACTTAGAGCCACATTTGTCGCTCCCTGTATTTCTAACGATTTAATTTTTTCAGCATCTATTAATAATTGTTTAATTTCAACCACCTGTTTATTTCTTAATTAATATAAAAACAGCCACCACTTTTCAGTGTATTCATTCATTAGTCGTATCACTTTCACGAGAATTATTATCTTCTTTAAAATCCTTAGGATCGATTTCTATAAAAAGAGGACCAAGATAATTACAAGAAGTACACTCAAACATATTAGGTGCTAACCAACCAGAAATATTGACCGCACTTTTTAAGGTAGCATTCTTACATTTTGGACAAATTCTGATGCGTGCCATTTTATTACCCTTAATTATTAATTATTTTATTGTTTTTTAGCGTGATAGGGAATTAGCAAAAATTAATCTTCTGATCTCTATTACTTAAAAATTGGCAGCAATTATTTATAATCATAAATAACATTTAGTCTCTTTTATTATTAATATAGTAAATTACAATATAGTAGAAACGATTTTCAACTTAAATTCCTAATTTATATTTGAAAAACTGAATATTTTTAAAAAAATGAGTAAAATTGACCTAGAGCGAAAAAGTTTACCCAACGAACCAGGCGTATATTTTTTTCTCAATAATAAAAAAACTATTATTTATATTGGGAAAGCTATAAATTTAAGGAAAAGGGTAAATCAGTATTTTCTCAAAACGAATTATAACGATCCATTTTACGAAGAGAAAATCAAGGAACTCGTTAAAAATATTCACTCTATCGATTATATAGTTACTGAAAACGAAAAAGAAGCAAAAATACTCGAAAACATACAAATTAAGAAATATCTACCGCGTTTTAATGTGGCAATGCGCGATTCAAAGACATATCCTTGGGTTGGCATCTTTTATTCTGAAAAATTTCCTAGAGTCAGAATTATCAGAGGACCAGAAAAATACTCTAAAGAAAACCTATTTTTGGGTCCTTTCACTGATAAAAAGGAAATCACTAGAATATTGCGTGATTTACGCAAGATATTCCCCTATTGTTCTTGTAAAAAAAGAGTTAAAAAAAAAAAAAGACCGTGTCTATATTATCAATTAAAACTATGTCCGGGACCCTGTATCGAAGCTATTTCAGAAGAAGATTATTTGCAAAATGTGAAACAAATAGAGTTGTTTCTTAAAGGACAAACTGATGAATTAACAGAGCAAATTAACGAAAAAATGAAGAATGCGGTTAAGGTACAAAATTACGAAATAGCTGCTTTTTGGAGAGATAAACTTCAGGCTATTAATAATTCAACAACCTCACAGAATGTTTTATTAGATCGTAAAGAAAATAAGGATATAGTAGGTTATTTTAAAGATGAGGAGCTGAAATACATTGCGATGGTAATAATTCACATTCGTGAAGGAAGGATTTCGAATAAAAGTTCTTTTCCCGTGAACATAGAAGATAAACTAGTTCAAAAAAATGATATTTTCCCTTCGATATTGGAACAATTTTACCAGGACCTTACACATAACTTACCTGATATTATAGTAATTCCCGAGATATATGAAGAAATTAATATCTTTAAGGAAATCCTTACCGAACATAAAATAAACTTAAAAATAAGGCTTCCTCTAGCAGAGGAATATGGTTTACTTAGAATTGCTAATAAGAACGCAAAGGTAATAGTAGATCAAGAAATCTTAATGGAAAAAATAAAAATAAAAGAAGAAAACCAAATTCAAAAAGCTCTGGAAGAAGCTAAAAAGATATTAAATTTACCCAAAATACCCCGGATTATTGAAGGTTTTGATATTTCAAATATCGAAGGAACAGATGCAACCGGATCTATGGTTTATTTTCTTGAAGGGCAACCGTATAAAAAATATTACCGATACTTCAAAATTCGCACAAAATCGACACCAGACGATGTAGCAATGATGAAAGAGGTGATAAAGCGAAGATATACAATGTTAATAGAGAACAATTTTACATTACCAGATTTAATTCTTGTTGATGGGGGAAAGGGGCAACTTAATGCGGGGTATTCTGTTTTAAAAGAACTCGGTATTGAAGGCATTCCAATCATTGGATTAGCTAAAAAATTTGAAGAGATTTTTGTTCCTAACGAGAAGAATCCAATAATTTTACCTAAAAATTCTAATCTCCTTAAAATCTTTCAAAGAGTTAGAGATGAAGCCCACCGCTTCGCTGTTAAACTTCATAAAAAGCAACGGGAGAAACGTGTGAAAAGATCGGTTTTAGATGACATTAAAGGGATAGGACCTGCGACTAGAAATAAACTACTTAAACATTTTGGAAGTGTAGAAAATATCAAAAAGGCAGTTCCTGAAGCTATAGCTCAGGTAGTAGGGAAAAAATTAGCTGATACCATATTAAAAGAGTTAAGTAATTAGATTCACATTACATACTGTCGATCACTAGTGTCACAAGTTCAGCTGTTGCTTCGCAATAAACTCTAGCTAAAGAATCTCTTTTTGCTTCACTTATAACCCTGATTACTGGCTCTGTATTTGACGGGTGGATTAGCACAAACCAATCTTTTCCTTTACCAAACCGTAGATCATTACCATATTGATTAACTTCTTCACCTTCGCTAATCAATTCTTGTTTAACTCTAGATATAATTACTCTGACATCTTTAGAGTTTATTTTAATTCTTCTTCGATGGGAAAAGAACTTTGGAAGCCGAGCGACAAGTTTCGATAAAATCTCTCCTGTTTCAACCATGATTTCAATAATTTTAGCTGCTGCAAAAAGACCGTCCCTAGTATTGTTAAAATCGGGAAACATAACTCCTCCACATGAACCTTCTCCGCCAAATATCGAAGATTTTGGTTGATCATGCAAGAGCTTATGCATTTTTTCAACCAAAAAAACCTCTCCGATTTGGGTTCTTATTACTTGTGCGTTAAACTTCTCAGCTATAACTTCAAACATTAGCGAAGAAGCTAAATTTGTAACAAATATGAATTCTTTAGCTTCGCTAAGGTTATTCTTCAATATATGTTCTGTTATAAGAGCTAATCCAATATCTTCAGGATAACAAACCCCATTTTCACCAATAATTGCTAATCGATCCGCATCAGAATCGTGGGCGAAACCCACATCAAATTTACCTTGCCAGACTTCCATTATTATATCTTTAAGGTTTTTAGATACAGGTTCAATCTCTCTAGGAAAAGTATCGTTTACAAGTAACTCGTTGTTGATAACTTTAACTTCACACCCCAGACCAGCAAGAATTTGGGGTGTAGCACATTTTCCTGCTCCTGCCCCCGTATCAAGGACTACCCTAAGATTATTTTCTTTTTTTATTTTTTTTACATTTATATGGTTATAAAGTGCTTTGATGTAATTTGGAATAGGGTTAATGAATCTAACATTTTTCTTTATTGCCTTGTTATTCGCGTTATAATTTCTGAAATTATCACTCTGTAAAGAAAGAGAAATTTTATCTAGATCATGATTATGCAAATAAGATATTGAAGATAATAGTTTTAGACCGTTCCATTCCGGTGAATTATGAGATCCTGTAATTATAATCCCGGTGGGTATGTTTAGTAGATTTTTTGTATGAATAATAATTGGCGTGGGACATATTCCTACATTGATTACTTCAAATCCCGTTGCAACTAATCCTTCAATTATTCCCCTTTCAATAACCTTACCACTAGGTCTTGTATCCCGTCCTACGATAACTTCTCTATTTTCACTATCAGCCAGATTACCAAACGAAATAGCAATTTTCTTTGCGATTTCAAAGTTAAGATCTTTTCCATATATCCCTCGGATTCCGCTAAAAGTGAAAATTAAGTTGGACCCTTCCATGATTTATCGTGGATTGAAAACTTTTATAAGATTAATGGATTCCCTTCCAGTTTATATTTAACCAGCGTTAAAGCCCCCATTACTCCTATTTCGTCTATATTTTTGGTTACTTTAAGTTGAGGTGGGGTATTAATAGTATATAAGATAGGTTCTGTTTTGAATTGTTCAATCACGGGTGGTAGAATTAAATCACTATCTTTCATCATTGCTCCTCCAAAATATATAGAGGCACAATCATAAAAGTTGTTCACTAAACCAACCCCTACCTTAGTATAAAAGACGCATTGATTGACTATACTCTTGGAAAATTTATCTCCTCCTCTTGCTGCTTGGAACAGTTCTTTTGCAGTGATCTTTGTTTCGTCGTTATCAACCATGAACATTAAAATTTTCGAACTGAAATTGGATGTTTTAATTGCTTCTAAAGCCCTGTTTCTAACTCCCGTACCTGAACTATATACTTCCCAACAACCAAACGCACCACAATTACATTGGAAGCTGCTCTGATGATTTACGATTCCATGTCCTATTTCTGCAGCATTACCATTCTTGCCGAGAAGCAGGTGACCGTTACAAATAGCTCCACCCCCAATTCCTGTTGACATCGTAATATAAACAATATTATCTTTTTCATCGTCGCTTGCTTCAAAATAATGAATTGCTAAAACTGAAGCGTTACAATCGTTAATAAGATAAACAGGAACGCCCATAAATCTTTCTTGGATTGGATTTTTTAGTGGGATTTCCTTAAAACCCAAGTTCGCATTATTGAAAACTTCCCCGCTTTCTATATTTATCGGTCCAGCTGTAGCTAAACCAATTCCTAAGATTTCGTCCTTCTCAATATTATTATCAATGAGTAGTTCAGTTATTAAAGAGATTATTGCATTACTGATCGAATATTCATTTATCTTTGGAGTCTGAGTCGTCTTAATTATAAGTGCCTCTTTTTTTAAATCAATAGAACTTATACCGACTCGAATCCAAGTACCTCCAATATCCACACCAATAATAAATTCTTCTTTATTCATCGTCACTTTCCTTAGAAATATGAAAATAATCAGAAACTAATAATAATTAATCTCAATATTATCGTTATTAATTAGTTCTCTTAAAATTTTTACGATCTCCCTTTTTCTATTTTCATCAATTGCGTAAACAAAGTATTCAGAGGGAATTCTAGCAATTGAATACACCTGCACCATATCAGGTTTAATTCTAATCATTAACTCTGCAATTTGCTTAATATTATCGGGATTATTGTTGGAATAGTAATTTTTATTGTAGGAATTAGAAATTAAGCATTGTATTGCTAATTTCTTATCTGGCATATCTTTTCTCAATTTTACCAGAGATTCAGCGATTCTATTTATATCAGGACATTCAGCATGTGGTCTATTCGTCTGTTTTAGATCTCTGTCAGTAGCAGCGTCTATTTTTGCAAGCACAAGATCAAAATGCTTCACTCTATCACGAATCTCATCGATATATAATGTGCTGGAATTAGTAAAAAGTGTAAGGAGAGGCGGTGCACCCTCCCACTTCAATTCATTTCTAATATCAAAAGCTACTTTGTAGAAATCTAATAAACTGTCGTTTAAGGTGGGTTCTCCATTATAACCCGTAAAGCTTAAACTTCGTAAATGTGGGACATATTTTAATATTGATTTTAACTCTTTTCTATAATCTGGTGTAGGAGGTATTTTAATTCTGTATTCCGGAGAAACTAAATTTTCTTTATGTGTTGCACCAATCTCACAATAGACGCAATCGTATGAGCAAACTTTATAGTTTAACAGTATATTTATTCCCAATGAGAGTCCTAAACGTCTTGACTGAAATGGTCCATATGTATATTTTCGCAAATTATTTATCATAATCTATTTATCCTAAAAAATCTTGCTTGTAAGCAATATGAACTTAGCCAATATTGAAACTTTTTGTATCAATCAGCCTTTTTTAACTAAAAATTCTTTTTCAAAATCATAATATGTTTCAATTTCGAAATTATCTTCTAAAAATTGTCGAACTTGTGATGAGTCCATTCCAAAAAAGAGATTTCGACTAGTCCTATTATGGTTATGAGCAGTAGACTTGCTCCAACCATATTTATGATAAATTGAA
>Ga0209979_1002422_pt1 | contig 17897 bp, 16 predicted proteins | sample AnhtaG_FD_183114 | JGI IMG/M metagenome (GOLD analysis project Ga0209979, IMG submission 183114) | Deep subsurface microbial communities from Anholt, Denmark to uncover new lineages of life (NeLLi) - Anholt_01485 metaG (SPAdes) (version 2) | ecosystem: Environmental > Aquatic > Marine > Oceanic...
TTCATTGTTCGTTGTTCATAGACAACAGAAAACAGACATCAGACTTCAGATAACAGACATCAGGGGGTTACCCAAATTGACATCGTTTTACAAAACGCCGGAAAATAGGGCTTTTTTGTCATATCAGGCCGAAATAGCGGAGAAATAGAGAGTGAGTTTTACTATCAATTATGCAAAACAAACCCAATTTCCTCAAAGACCAAATGAATATAAATCCATATAATACAAGGGATTATGAAAATAAATCCAATTGGACACTTGGTGAAAACAAACCCAATTCAAACCCAATCAAACCCAATTTCCGAAAGGGTAAAATTGATGCAAAGTGTGTATTTACAAAGGATTATGAAGGAAAATGCGGATATGGGCTATGAAAAAACAAACCCAAAACAAACCCAATTTCCGAAATGGCCAAAATGAACGCAAATATCTTTATCACAAAGGATTATGAAAATGAACCACCTTAAGGCTCCGAAAAAACAAACCCAAACAAACCCAATTTCAAACGGCCCTTCAAAAAAAGGTTGAAATTGTGCGATAGATTCTGGTATCTTGTATGTGACAAGATCAGCAACGTCGTAGTTGAGTTGGCATTATATGCGAAATATCCCACGAAATATCTTTCCACGAGCAATAGGATGGAAAGGCAAAAGGCTTTTACATTAATAGAATTACTGGTGGTGATTGCTATTATAGCACTGCTGCTTGCGATTCTGATGCCCTCTCTGAGGGCTGCGAAAAACCAGGCAAAGAAAACGGTTTGCACGGGACATGTCAAAGGACTCGTGCTCGCCCTGAGAATGTACGCAGATGACTATGACGGAAAAACGCACGACTCGCCTAATAACGGTCTTTGGGATAATGCGCACGATAATCCACCAGTGGTAAAAAAATATGGGCCAAATGACTCTATGGCTTACTGGGGAATTGCATACTTCCCATACGCCAAGAACAAGAAAATCTTTCGATGTCCCAGCACAAAACGTGTGGATGATTGGCCAGAATGGGGTCCGCCTTGGGGACTACCGTCGCAGAAGTTCTTCAAATATTGCTCGTACGGTCTCAATACATACATCACAGACGAGAAGATTGATATCGAATTCAAACATCAAAGTGAGGTAATTGCTTTTCATGACCACATAGAGCAGAAACTGGACGACAACGGAGACATGTTTCACATCAGAGCCGGGGAGAATATCAATCTGACACAGTGGAGACTCGGCTGGCGAAAAACTGAGTTTCCTGAAGCCGTTCAAGAGTGTTTTCGCCACCGTGGCGTATCCATTACATCCTGGTTGGATGGACATGTGACGGAGATGGAGGAGACCACCGGCGAGGACGTTCCCCGTACATGGTACACAGGCAAGTATGAGTGATAGGTCAAAAACCTACGCATCTCTAAGCACTTACAAGACTCTCCCTGTTAGAAGGGGTCTTCGACCTTCGAAAATTAACGGAGAGGGCGGGATTCGAACCCGCGGTACCCGCAAAGGGCACACCGGTTTTCGAAACCGGCTCGATAAGCCACTCCGACACCTCTCCAAGTCTTTATTTTACAAAGTATTAGCCAAATCAACAAGATCCGAGTAAAATCTACAAAAAAAAGTGGCAAGGTCAATAAGGAACACAAAATGCATCTAAAAGAAAATTATGAAAAGTCTGCTCGACATGGTTGGCCCCGCTTGGCCCAGCCGAAAAAACTTCAATTGTGGTTTGGTGATTGGAATCTTATTTTGTTTGCTTGTTTGAGCAGCAGTCATGTGGCTGATATCGCAATTGTCTTAAAACAAGGACAAGACAGTGAGTAAAACCTGGCAAGAGCCTAAGAACTCTAAAACCGGACAGTGCCCACGGGTTGCCGCAAAAGACGGCAAACACTCAGCCAAGGCCCAGGACCTATTCCACATTGCGGTATTGGTGATACTCGCACTCGGAGTCGGAATATATATAATAGCTACCACAGTTTTAATTACTCAAGATGGAACACTACACATCAGGCTTGCTCAAAACTTTCCCCAAAATCCAGTTGGCGTGATAAAACATAATCCTCCTTTTGGTTACCCATTTCTTATTTTCTTAACTCATAAGGTGATCACATCCTTTTCGCAGGACGGCTCTATATATAGCTGGATTTACTCAGCACAAAGTGTGAGCTTACTATGCAGAGTGCTGTCGCTGATACCGTTGTATTTTATCGGGAAATTGCTGGTTGGTCGGCGTCACAGCTTCTGGGGATTATTAGTTTTAATCGCGTTACCTTATCCGGCAGAATTTGGAAGTGATGTTATTCGGGAGTGGCCTCATATCTTGTTTCTGTCCATAGGCCTTTTATTCTTAATTTGGGGCAGCAGATTCGGGAAGTGGTGGATGTTTGCAGTCGCCGGGTTGGCAGCAGGACTTGGGCATACAATACGAGAGGAATGCACACAAATAATAATATATGGAATCTTGTGGCTGTTAATCAGTTTGTTTCTTCCAAGGGGGAATATAAGCAGGCTCAAAGCCGTTTGTCTAACGCTGGTTCTTCTAATCGGATTTGCAATTCCAGCAGCGCCTTATATGAATGTAAGAGGAAGAGTTTTGCCACCAAAACTAAAAAGTGTCATAAGCTGTAACACCCCGTGGCAGTCCAGTGGGCTTGAGCAAAGTGGCTTTGATGGCACCCCAGCAGTATACACAGCTTCTGAGATGCCAACCGATATATTAAAAGCTCTTGGCAGGCTTGCCCAAGGAACCAGTGACAACCTGATGTATTTTTTTGCACTCCCGCTGATAGTTGGGCTTTATTGTCACTTTCGAAAACTACGAAGAATTTTGCTTACTGAGAGGTTCTTTATATTTGCTTTGATAGTTCTGTATGTGGTAATGATGGTAATGCTTCATAAATATTACGGCTATGTAAGTAGAAGGCATTGTATGCCTATCGTTGTGTTTAGTGCTTTCTACATTCCGGCTGGTCTGCAGATCATTGCACGCTGGCTAAGTAAGAGGACTTCTAAGAACGGTTTGGCCGTAAGGAAAAACAGACAACGCTGGTTTTTTATACTTGTGGCAGTAGGCTTTAGTATTTGTACGGCTAAGTTCGGCAGGATAACACCGCTGCGATGGGAAAAGCAAGGCTATATTGATACGGCGAAATGGCTGAAAGAAAATACCAGCGAAAAAGATCTGATCGCAATGGGAGATTCGCGGATTGGCTTTTACGCACAAAGGTCAAGCAGGAGAATGGATGGAGAGAAAATCCCCGGCAATACCACATACGTAGTAAAATTCTTAGATGGCAAGCAAGCAGAGGACAGTATAACCTTCAACAAAGAAGTGCGAAAAAGATATTCGGTGTGGATGAGTAAGAAGAAAATGAAAAAAAGAATTGTCATTTACGAGGTGCTTTGACTTTACCAGCCTTTTTTTGAAAATACCACTGGAATTGTTTGCAGCAGGATGTATATATTCAGCAAAAACGATCTTCTTTGAATATATAGAAAATCATATTTAATCTTGTGCCTGGGATGCAGATCGTAAAGATTCCTTATCTGTGCCAAACCGGTAAGTCCCGGTTTAACGGCAAGCCTCAGTCCTTGGAGTGCTTTGTGCAATTTCACAAAATGCGGTCGTTCCGGGCGGGGGCCGACAATAGACATCTGGCCACGCAGTATATTGAATAGCTGAGGCAATTCGTCCAGTCGCATAGTTCGCAAAACTCTACCTACTTTTGTAATGCGGGGGTCGTCTTGCTTGGCCAGTACCGGGCCGACCGTCTTTTCTGCATCTTTTACCATCGTTCTGAATTTATACAATGTAAATATTTTGCCATCCTTGCCCACTCTTTGCTGTTTGTAAAGAACATGACCAGACGAGGTTAGCTTAATCAGTAAAGAGATTAAAAGCATTGCAGGCCAAAGAACAAGTAAGATACATACGCTTGCTACCATATCAAGCATTCTCATTAGGAATTCATCAAGGTCGGATTGTCTGCCCACGAAAGTATTCAGCAACTCAACTGAAGAGTTGCCGTTTATTCTTTCAGGCAGAAGCTCCAGATAAACCAAAGGACTAAATAGAATGTCAGCTCTTAACTTTCGCTCCAGATAGAGCAATAGATTCAGGTCTTTTGCATTGGTGATTTTCTCACTAACCACTATTTCGTCAATGTTCGAATATTCCAGCAGTTCATGAATCTGGTCAATTCGCTTTCTTTCTACATTCGCCTTTTTACCAACAATATCATCTACTTTGCCTTCGCCGAGTATTATCACCTGCTTTTTAATCTTCTTTTTTGCTTTCAGAACAAACTGATTAACCTTGAAAATCAAAAGCAGATTTATAAGAAACGAAATGGCAAATACACTTGTCGGAAATGCACCCCATTTTGCCCTGAAAACATAAACAAAAGCAACACACAACAGCGTCCCGAGAAAAACGCCCAGAAACACCCTTTTGAATAAGTTCCAAGAGGACTTGAACCTGCTCTTGTAAATCCTGAAAAAAGACAACGCAGATATATATATCAGCGTTAGAAATACAAAACTCTTTCTGTAAGGGGTGAAATTGCCCTCGGGAAAGGGTATGCCATATCTAACTAGAAAAGAAACAAGAAAACCGCCGTTTATCAAAAAAACATTTGCAATCAGCAGGAACAGTTTTATACTCATCTATATGATATCCCCCGCCTTCAAGTTTCAAACGGCACGCTAACTATACAGTTGGCCCTTTGTGCCATTTCTTTGTTCGTTTTCCCTATCTTTTCTGAACAACTCACTGAAAAAACCAACTCCCCAGACGTAATGCATCACAGCAAAGCATATCGGCGACAACAAAACACCTATGTCTCGTCTTTTATATGCCCCATATATTGAAACCAGTAAAAGTATAAAGAAATATGCCAGCAATGGAAGAAGAAAGAGTTGAGAAAGCAAACTCATAGCCAAAATAATCAAAGTAAGAACCGTCCACAAAGGTGGGATGACCTGGCGAACAGAAGTAAATGCTCCGTGCTTTTTAAACGTTCGGCATCGACCCTGACCATAGTGAAAATACTGTTTCATTAATTTTGCGACAGTTTCACGTGGGAAATACCCCACCCTGATATTACTGTCCAGATACACAGTCCCGCCGGATTTGCGAATCCTCATATTAAATTCCGCGTCTTCATTCGGCGTCATTGCCGGGTCGAACAATCCTACCTTCCCAAAAATATCTTTCTTAAAGCACCCTAAGTACACGGTATCAACAAAACCAGAACGGTTTCCCATGTGAAATTTAGCATTGCCTACACCAAGAGGGTGGGACATGCAAAACGACACTGCTCTTTGCAGATAACCTTTGCCAAGAGGAACCATTACTCCCCCAACATTATCGGCATTTGAGAACCATAAGCATTTAGCGCAATCTGCTACATAATTCGGAGGATAGATACTGTGGGCATCGGCCCTTATTATTATTTCGCTGTCCTCGCTGACATTTTGGATGGCGATATTAAGACCATAACCTTGTGTTTTGTAGGGATTATTTACGACTTTTATTTTTATATCAGGATTTTCACTTGAAAATTTTTCTATATTGTTCAATGTATTGTCCGTACTATCCCCGTCGGCAATAATAAACTCGAGTTTGTCAAGAGGATAATCCCCGTTCATCAAGCTTTCAATACAGTGTGAAATGGTATCTTCTTCATTGTATGACGGTATTATTACTGATGCAGTTTTGAAATCGGCCATCCGTGCTTTTATTTCTTGAACAAGTACCTGATTAAATTTCTAAACCCTTTGGTATTACGTTTAAACTCGTAAAAGGAAAAAAGGCTCTGCCATATTTTTCTTAGGATATACCTTGGCCTCAAATAAAACTGTCTTCTTGCTCGATTACAAAAATCCAGAAAATACTTACTGCTCAGATCCGGTCTTTCTAAAACTGTAGCGTGCAGCCCATCAGCCGTCAACCATTTGGAGTAATCTTTGGTTAGCAAATAACCGTTGTTCTCTGCCCACTGGAATGCCTCAGTTCCAGGGTATACCATGATCGGATAAAACTGCGCGGTATCAGGATTTAACTTCTTGGCGTATTTCAACGTTTCCTCCATTGTTTGCTCAGTTTCCCCGGGGTTGCCCACCATAAAGCATCCGTGCACCATTATTCCAGCTTTCCTGGTTGCCTTCGAGAATTCAAGTGCCTTCTCTATTCGTAACTCCTTCTTCACATTGTTCAGTATTTGCTGTGAGCCACTCTCGTATCCGACACAAAACAACCTACAGCCCGCTCTTTTTAACTTCTTCAAGACATCTGTGCTCAGGATATCGGCTCTCGAATTGGCGGAAAATGGGATTTTATTGCCGATCGAAATAAGAGCTTCAGCCACTTCTTCCGCATGCGTTTTATTCACAGTTAAAGTATCATCTTCAAGCATAACCTCCTTTACTTTTGGGAAATGTTCCGCAATGAATTCAAACTCTTTGGCAATGTTCTCCGGATTGCGTAATCTCAGTTTGTGACCGAACATAGTTTGAGGATAACAACAGTAAAAACAATGATGTGGACAACCTCTGCCAGTGACCATAGAAATTATTGGATACCGGGAGTGCCCATAGAAATAATCACTAATATTCAAATGCCTCTTATAAACCGCAGACACAAAAGGCAACTCGTCCAAATCCTCAATGAGAGGCATCGATTCATTTCTTATCAGTTTGTTCGTATCACGATCGCGCCATAACAATCCTTTAACTTCGGATAAAGAGCCATTGTCTCTCAATGCAGTTGCCAAATCTCGAACAATATAGTCATATTCTCCGATTACAACGGCATCTATTTGAGTGCTTATTTGCATTGTTTCTTCAGGAAGGGCTGAGACATGTCGTCCCACTAATATTACAAAACTATCGGGATTAACAGCTTTAATGCTTTCCGCTATACGAATATCATTTTTAATACTCGGCGTCGAAGTATCAACCACAACCAAACGAGGATTATACTCTCGTATTTGCCCTTTTATATACTCTACATCATATCCTCTCGCGGGAGCGTCGAGCAAACTCACATCAAACCCATTCTCTTCAAGAACACCGGTAGCGTACGCCAACCACATTGGATAATAAAGAGTGCCGCTTTTCGCAACTGCCGGAGAACGTGACTCGCGGCTAAAACGTGGCAAAAAGGGCGGATTAATAAGTAATATTCGCACTTTAGTTTATCTAATTATGCTCAATGCTTTATCAAAAACTTCATCAGGTTCTATCATATACATACATTTTTTGTGTTTGCATTCTGGGAAATACCCATGTTTATAACAGGGACTACATTCCAAAGTCTTACCTTTCCAAATGTAGGTACTGTTGGAGTTTGTAATAGGACAATACTCCACAGGATAAGTAGGGCCAAATAAACTTATCACAGGAATACCTGCCGCAGCACCAATATGCATAGGGCCACAATCATGTGTTATGAGAACTTTGCTTTTTTTCAAAACTAAATATGTTTGAGATACAGTAGTCTTGCCTGCTATATCACATATTGTATTACTATCTAAAACTAATTTACTTGTGAACTGTTTGTCCTTCTTGTCGCCAATTAATAATACTTTATAATCTGTATTTCGGAATATTTTCTCAAGAAGAATCTTATAATACTCTAATGGCCATCTCTTTGTATCCATCTGCGAGCTTACGTTTAAAGCGCCTCCGGGAGCTATAGAGATTATTTCACTGTTGAGAAACTTCCCCAATAAATTTTTTAAAGTTTGCCCATCCTCTTTGTTGTAAAATACGTCCATGGCAACACCATCAACTTCGAATCCTTTCTTCATCTCAAGGACTTTGAAATATTTATATATTTCGTGTTCTTCTTGCGTGGTATCTGCAAAATGAGTCAAAAATAAGCCTTTTAGATCTCTCCTAAAACCGTATCTTTTCTTAACTCCTGATAAAAATGCCACAAAATTCCAACGCCAATCCCTTTGAAAGATATATATCTCATCTGGATCATATCTTTTTATTGTCTTCAATAGTTTTAATGATTCCAATGCTTTCTGCCATAATCTTCCTTGAAAAATTTTATAATCGTCAATAAAAATCAATTCATCTATATAAGGATTCTTCTGTAAGACTTGATAATTGGATTTTCCTACTATAAAAACGATTCTTTCGCTGGGGAAAGACCTTCTAAATGCCCTAAGTGATGGAGTGAGCATAAGTATATCCCCAAGGCTGCCCTGTTTAACGAATACAACCATATCTTTTTTACTAAGCTACACCAACGGTTTTTCTTTTGCTAATGATTGCGCTGTAAGTAACGAAATAAAACAAAAGAACAAAGGCGCTTGGAATAACAATGTTTCCATGGGAAAATTGTAAAGTTCTATAACTATCGGCTATAGTTCCCAATAACAGAGGGTATAAAATTAATCCTACAGATATACGACGTCTAAACAATTCATAAAATATGCCCACAATTATGCCATATAAAATCCAATAAAAAAAAGCAACATACCCAAGATCAGCCCATGTATAACCAACTCCACCATGACAGTTTAAACCAAAAACCAAGATATTAAACTTATCCACAGGAGCAGAATCTAAGAAAGCCGTATAAAAAAAAGAAAAGACATGGGAGAGCTCATTTATGCCTTCGTTATGGGCAATGATATATATGGTATGATTTATTCCGGAAGCGATATACCCTGTTAAGCTAATAATAGAAGAAAGTACAACGCTAAAGAAATTTCCGGAACGATTTATTCCGCGCAAATAGGCCGCAAAAATAAAAACAGCAATTAAAAACACAAATATAGTACTGAAACACCTAAACAAATGCCTCCGTTCCCTCCCTGCTACTCTTATGCATAAAAAAGAAATCGCTATATACATAATCTGCAATCTGTCTGTGAGGCAGACATATCTGAATACTACTCCGAACAACATAAGCAACCAATAAACATAAGAAATTTTTTTTCGATATATAAAATGTAAAATGAAGGCGCAAATAAATGAAATTTCAAGAAAAAACCTCAACCCACTAAAAAACAACTTTCCATTTCCCACAAATGGGTCAGTCTTGTTTCCGCCCCATTGAAGATTTGCGGTTATGGATATTATATAGGACAGGCTTTCGACTCTTATACCATTAAGAAGCATTAATAGACACGTTCCCACAGAAACTATTACAGAAAACTTAAAGATTAAAAAAAGCAATCTATCGTTATTTTTGACAAGTCGAAAATGTCCTTCAAGAACAAGCGACTCACCCAAAAAAGTGGAAATTATAAAACTAAAAATACATAACCAAAAAATAGCTACCGAAGAAAAATCGAAATATTTCACCTCACCAACTTTAAAAATGAAAAACTCAGGGGGCAATGATAAATAAATAGCAAAGGAGATTGCCTGAACTATCATCATTGCCATAGCAGGGTGTATTAACAGTCTGAACATATAACTGACCTTACTGGGGATGATGCTGAATGTTTTGGTACGCCCTTAACTGAGTTCTGAGAAATACTAAACTCCTAACAAGTGGGAAAACCCGACCGACAGGTTATTGATATTTTCTTTTGTGATACAATATGGGTCTGACTGCGGATCTGATATTACCCCTTCAAAAGAATTGGCAATTACGTAAGCAAGAAACTTTACTGTTTCCTCCTTTTCCTCATTAGATAGCGGCTCGTATTTTTTCTTAATAGCTTTTCTAATTAAGTAATATAAATTTTCTATGTTATTACATCTATATACTTTTGGTAGCACATTGAAAAACATATCAGCAAACACTATACTAGGAGTCCCAATAATAGCAGATTCGTACGCTACTGTTCCAGAAATAGTTAAAATCAAATCCGCCTTTTTTATGAGATCGAATGTATCCACAAAAGGATCTACCAAAACAGTATTAGGCAGATTTTTAACTTTCTTATAAAAATTAATACTTCTATCTCCTATTGCATTAGAATGCTCTTTTACATAAAGCTTATGAGTAATTGGCATAGACCGAACAATTGCTTCTATTAACCATAATTGGTCAGAATAATATGATCCTAAAATATCAACAGAAGCTTCTGGTTGTTTGTGTAGGGTGAATAACACGAACAGGCTTTGTTTTCCATGATTTTCATACATCTGTTAAATCCTTATGAATCAGAGAAGCTTTTTAGAGTCGTATTGTTTGATGCCTAATTCTTTAAAAATGGCTTTTGTCTTCTCTACATCTCCCGAAACACTTGCAAAATCAACATAAAAGGTCTCCTGGTTATATAACTTGGCTTCTATCAAGGCTGAAGAGTAATAGGATAAAACAAATTTAAATCTAATAGTTCCCAAAAATAACTCTGCAGGCGGTTCAGCAGGTAATATACTAAAATAGGTCTTGTAGCTACGATAATCTTCTTTGGGATGAGGTTTTATCACAACATCCACTTTCTCAAATTCTTTCATCTTCCAAAGAAATTCAATAACATCATCGTGACAGATACCAATTTCTTCGAAGGGAGCCCCCAAAAATAGTACCATATCATTACGTGGCGTTTTAAAAACATTTTCAAGTTTGTTTTTGTCAACTTCAAAAACCTTATACCATTTGTCAATCACTACCTTCTCCTGAATCTGGTAATCAATTTTCTTAACTTCTTTCATATCCGCACAATTACATTTCTCAGGAATTCTTGCGAAAACAAAATCTGTTAATGAATTACAGCCTAGCTGAACAGTTCGATACTGTGAGAAAAGCAATTTTTTAAATAACTCGCGTACCAAGTGTCTTCTAGACCGTTGATAATATAACCCGATCCCTTCATCGGCAAGGAATATTAATCCCTTATTCTTTTGCTTCCTCTTATAATTAAAAAGAAGAAATTGAAAATGGAGCATGTCATCGGCAAAGGTTAAAATGAATTTATAATTATGGAGATTCATTTTTTTTATCTTCATAAGCAAGCCATGGTATTTGAAAAAGGCTTTTACTAAACTAGACCACTTAGGAATAGTTAGGTGAGGCAACAAATCAGAAAAAAGACCTTTGGGAGAACTCTCGAAAATATATTCTGGTTCTTCAAAGGCATATATTTCACCAATGGGCAATTTAAATACTTCTGCTGCCTTCAGTACGTAAGTGGAAAAAGCCTGGTTTACAAAAAAATCGAACTTTCTATGCGAAGGCAGTAAATTTTTAGATAATATATTGTGAAAATATATTATATGTACGGGGCGGTTAATAACAATCAAACATTTATTCATATTTACCCTACTTTTTCTTATTCATATTGACACTAAGTTAGGGACAAGTGTGGTTCAATAATTTTTCAAAAATTCTGTTCGTAATCTATCTTTGGTGCGCAAGTTGATGCCTGTTTTAATTCTACCGGTCCTACTGGCCTGGAAAACGCACCTTGAGGGTGGGCGTCAAGAACCTTTTACACCTTTGTGTTTAAATAATCTATAACGAAGGCAACGTTCATATGTGCTTTATTATCCCTTCGAGTACATACTCTTTATGAAACCCATAACAGCGAAGCTAAGTAAAATTGCCCAGCCGGCTCCTTGTATTCCCAATCTGGGTATTAACAACACATTTAAAGCGATATTTAATATCACTCCGGATATCGTAGAATACATTATGACTAAATCTTTTTTCTTAACATATAGAATGTAATGAGGGATTAAAGATACGTTTAAAACAATGTTCGCTATCACAAGGATGTAAAATACAGATATATTATTATAAAATTCATCTTTCCCCATAAAAACTAACGCTGGTTTAATAAGGATTATTGCTGCAATGGCCGATGTTAATGATAGTATTATTATAAAGTAAGAAAATTTTCTTAAGTATATTTTATATCTTTGGTTATCTTTTTTGTAAAATTCTACTAACTTAGGATAATACACCATAACTATTGCTGTAAACACTATTACATTTATAACATTAGCCACACTGCCAAAGAAAGTATATATTCCTACATCTTTTTTGGTTGCAAAGAAGTCTATTGCATATCTGCCTGCAAACTCCATTATCTTATATGCAAGTGTGCCAATGAAAAAAGGCGAACTTACTTTCACGCCTTTTTTAATCCATCTCCAGTTTATAGGGACATTCGTAACGCTTCCCAAATTCTGTTTCTTCAAAACAAACAACGAAATTATTATAGACAAAAAAGCCCCCAACGACCAACTTACCCATATAATACTTAAATTTTTGGGGTTCTCAGGTTGAAATATCCATAAGTACACTACGAAATATACCCATAACCCACTTCTTAGAAAAAGCACAAAGTTCGCAAATAACGGCTTAGATAAAACCGTGTATAATCTATAAAACTCTTGAGAAAGATGCTCAAATATCAAAATAAGGTAAAACCATATTGCATATTTTAATGGAATTATGCCTTTGATAATAACCATAGATAGCAAGGGTAAAATAATTACATACATTGTTAGATGAAATATAAATTGGTCTCTAATTAAAGGTAATCTTTCATTATTAGGTTTAGATAATATCTCTCTGGTATTAAAAGTGTAAAAATCAAGCCCTAAGAAGTACATAGATAACACTATAGTGGTAACGAATAACCCATAAATGCCCAGTTCCGAAGTTGACAAATATTTACTTATGCAGACAATCAAAATAAATTTACTAATTAAAGACAAACCCCTTAAGAGAACGTTTAATAAGGAGTATTTTAAAGAATTGGTTACCATACTATTTATAAGGGAAGAAAGAAAATTAGGTTTTTTGAATACGGCATTTCATTACATTATCAATTCCCAGCTCAAAGGCGTCCCTGCTTTTATGTCTTCTCTTACCGCTTTACCCGAGAAGGTTGCTTTGCAACCACAATAGAGACAAGATTCTTTACAATATTTCCTTCCATGTAAAAGGATCGCCTTTCCTAACATCTCTTTTCACCTTTCGCCCTATAATGAATTCTTTGTATTTTGGAGATAGACCGTCTTTTGCTAAAGGCCTCAATACATCTATCATGTTATCTGTTATTTTTGAGTTCTTTGGAATGTCTCTAGCTGCTCGTAAGCATCTTCGCTGAAGAATAACTGTTTCCTTCTCGTCTTCGTATAAGTTTTTTACAGGAGAACCAAGGGCCTTCTCTAATGCTCGGATTCCATCAACCATTTCTTTGAATTCTTTTCCATCCATAGCAAATGGATGGTCGGGACCTGTTCGGGTCTTATCATCTGTAAAATGCTTTTCAATTATACATGCTCCCAAGGCAACAGAACCTAAGGGGACAACACTTCCAAGTGTGTGATCAGAATACCCAACAAGAACATCAAACATTTTACCCATTACTTTCATTGCTTGAATATTCGCATATTCGAAATGCGATGGATAATTTGTGACACATTGAAGAAGAATAATATCGTCATTCCCCTTTGATCGTATCGCTTTGAGTGCTTCATCAATTTCAGCGATTGTGCTTGCCCCCGTAGATAAAATAATCGGTTTCCCTTTTTCTGCTATATATTTCAACATCTCATGCCAGGTGATATCGCCCGACCCTATCTTAAAAGCTGGAACACCTAATCTATCAAGTATGTCAACTGCTTCTTTATCATATGGTGCACAAAGAAAATGAAGCCCTTTATTATTTGCATAATGAAATAATTCATCATGCCATTCTCTATGAAATTCCGCACTCTTATATACTTCATATACTGACTTTTCCCATTTTGCCTGGAATCCCATTCTTAGCCCTTCAAATCCTTCTTTTGAAATGATCTTATCGGAAGCAAAACATTGAAATTTTACTGCATCTGCTCCACAATTTTTTGCAAGGTCAATGAGCATTTTTGCGCGTTCCATACTTGCATCAAAATTTGAACCTATCTCCGCTATGATGTATACCTGCTCATCGGTCCCTATCCAACGCTCTCCTAATCTTATCTTTTTCATTTTCAACTCCTTACTCTAAACACCCTCTTTAATAGCATAAATATCTACTATATTACCATAGAATGGGGGAGACACTAAGTAAGGTTTTCTAAAAATTCTAAAACTGGCAACATCACATAATATTTTCAAGAGGTCTCCGCAACTAGCGTAGGGAGTATCAAAATAGTGATAGGAAACCTTCCACACTTTAAACCCAACTCTCTCGAGCATAAGGGATAGAATTTTTGTGGAAAAGTAGTAAATATGGTGTATCGGATCTACCATCCTAAATTTCCCTTTATATATTCTTCCACAAAGGCTATCAATGTTAGGAGTGTTAATTGTTAATAAACCTCCATTATGCAAAATTCTGTAGCTTTCACGAAGCTCATTCATTGGATCAGGCAGATGTTCAAGAGTACCCCTCATTTTAATTACATCAAATGTTTCATCAGGGAAATTTACCTTTCTAAGCTCTCCTTTTAATATATCAATTCCAAAAATGTCTCTTCCATATTTCACGGCAGCAGGGTTAATTTCGGTTCCATATTTTTCCCATGAGTTATCTAGACTATCCAAAAAAAACCCTCCTCCGCAGCCCACATCCAGTATTTTTTTCTTCACGTTTAGCCTTTCTATCAGTCTTTCAAGCTCAGCAATTTCAGTCTTAAAGGTTTCTTCTCGTTTCTTATGCCTTTCTGACCTGGTATTAACATAGTAAGAGAAATATTCTCGCTGATACAACTCTGCTAAACTTTTATCTGTTAACCTTGGATTAACATAAACCAACCCGCAATTTTTACACTTTATTAAACTAAATTTATAGTTTGCCAACTCCTCATTCTTAACTATCGGGTCATCATCATTTTTTAACTCAGGGCGCCGATTTAGGTAGTCCATGTAACTGGCAGTCGCATAGAGCTTTGTGTTTGACTGTCCGCAAAGATTACAATTTACATATTCCAAATCAAAATTCATCTCCGACTCACTTCTTTTACCATTTTTCCCCCTTTTGAGTTTTTATTTCCCAATATAACGTTTTAAAAATTGCTTTAAGTATCTCCCAATTTCCCTTGATTCTTTTCCCAAACCGAGAGAAGCCACCCCTTTTGCTTAGCGCAATCTCTTTTTGAACTACTCTATACCCTTTCCTCTTGGCATTAAACATAAGCTGTGTTCCTATTGAAGAAATTCTGTCAAAATATCCGATATCTTTATATACGTCTATATGGTATGCTTTAAGCCCACAAAGAGGGTCTTCGATATCTGCTTCAATCTTTGCAATAAACGCAAAAATGTATTCTGCAATTCGGCCATGACGTGGTCTTTTTCCAATTACAACATCAGCCGCTCCGTTTAATATTGGTTTAATTATCTTAGGGATATCTTCTGGATCATGTTGGCCGTCAGCGTCAAAAGTGCAAAGAATTATTGCTCCTCTCTTCGCCGCTAACACAAAACCATCGTCAATACTTTTATCATAGCCTTGATTTTTATTATGAGAAAGAATAACGGCACCCTCTCGCCGAGCAATGATTGCTGTTCTGTCTGTAGATGCGTCGTCAACTAAAATAATTTCATCTACGTGTTTTTTCACACCTACAATTACTTTTGAAATTGTTTCTTCTTCATTTAATGCGGGAATGATAACAGTGATTTTTTGTTCAGTCATATTTCAACTTCTCAACGTATCCTTCTTCACGTAATCTTTTCATCTCCATCAGACCTTCCTTAACACCCGGCAAGCGCTCTTTTAAGATTTCTTCAGCCCTTGATGTACTTAAGGACATATTCATTGGCCTTGGTGCTTTTAGTTTCAACTTAGAAATACTAATTGGTTTTATTAGACTCTTGTCGAGGCCGAATACTTCAACTATCTTATAAGCAAAATCCAGTTTACTGCATGATTCACTACCTGCAATATGAATAATGCCTTTATATTTTACTTCGTATAACCTAAATAATATCTTTGTAAGATCGTTTACCAGCATTGGTGAAAAAAAAACATCTCGCAACCCTGGAAGTCCTTCATTATTTATTAACTTGTCCAACATCCACTCAGCCAAGCTAAGCTTATCTATTTTGTTCCATCCGTAAATACTCGTCCGAACAATACAAGAATCAGGATAGATTGATAATGCCGCTTGTTCAGCTTCTAACTTTGTCTTTCCATATATATTTATTGGACTTGGCTTATCGTCCTCCTTATAATTCCCCTTATTTCCATCAAAAACGGCATCCGTTGATATGCAAATAAGATAGCAGCCAATTTTTCTAGCTATCTCCGATATATGAACACTTGTCAAGACATTTTGGTCATATGCCTCATTTGGATATTCCTCACAGTAATCCACATTTGTTAAAGCAGCACAATGAATTATGAAATTGGGCTTAATCTGTTCTATTATATTGAGGTTTTCTTTCTTTATGAGATCAATACCAAAAAAATGAACATCTTTCATTCTAACTTCATTTCTATTGTATGTTGCATAAACATCGAATTTTGATGTGGCCAGTCTCGAGATGTTACTCCCAAGAAGCCCACTGCCTCCGGTAATAAGAATCTTATTCATAATCCAAGTTCCTTTTAATCGGCTGCATAATTTCCCATCACCCCTGAAAATATGCTTTTAAGATGTCCCCTGCCTTTTTCAAATCTTGCAAATCTAATAGTTTTACCGCTTCTTCCAGTTCCTGCTCAAGCGTATCAAATACTTTCTTCTGCGTTACGCCTTTATTAAAAGCCTTTAACCAGGGTTTATTGCGAAACAGGCTTATTATCTCTTCGGCTCCGAAAAACTCATTAGCTGAGTAGAGCAAATCAAACACCGCACATAACAAAGCATAATCGGCCTTTGTATCGAGAGTAATTCTGATGTCCGGCGCACATAGGGCCTCTGGCGCTTTCATCGAAGCTATCCTGAACATTTCAGGATGGCTCTTGTATATATAAGGTGTAACGTGCTCGGTCTCAAAAGGCTCTTTTGCGTTGCTGTAAGCCTTCTTGAGTGCATCAAAACTGAATACCTCCACGTCAAGGCCATGAGGATACGTTCTGGCCAGGATATTCGATGTAAAATCAGCTTGGTCTTGAATATGTTTCTCTGTGACAGCATCCACTATTTCAGGGTCGATGCAGGGGCAATCGCTCGTGATTCTGACAATAACATCTAACCCGTTTTCTTTTGCTGCCTGGTAATATCTTGACAAGACGTCTTGCTCGCTGCCTCTGGAACAATTTGAATGTTCCTGCTCGGCGATTCTTACTATCTGATCGTCGGCCCCATTAGTCGTGGTAGCAACGATAACCGTATCAAGCTTTTTGCATTTCTTGAGCCTTCTTAATACCTGCGCAAGCACAGAAATATTGCTGTTAAAGGGCAACGTTTTTAATATCTTGCCCGGCATTCTTATTGAAGAAGTCCTGGCCTGTACAATAGCTCCCGTTTGCATCTTAATATTGTTCAAATACCCCAAGTAAGCTCTTCACAACATATTCTACATCATCGTCAGACATAGTAGGGTACAAAGGTATGCTTATCTCTCTTTTATAAAAATCCTCAGCATTTGGGCACAAACCCTTCTTATAACCAATCTGCTGATAGTACGGCTGAAGATGAACAGGGATATAATGAACTTGAACCCACAATCCCCTTTTTCTCAAATTACTGAATAACTCAACCTTCTTCTTGATAAACTTATCTTTAAGCCTTATGGGATATAGATGCCATGCCGATTTTACACCATCTTTTTCGATTGGCAGGTCGAAGAAGGGGGTGTTTTTGAAGGCCTGGGCGTATGCGGCAACAATCTCTCGCTTGCTCTGAATAAATCCGTCGAGTTTCTTCAATTGCGAGATTCCCAGGGCAGAATGAATATCCGTAAGCCTATAATTATATCCGAGATAGTGCATCTCGTGGTACCATTGTCCCCAATCCATATCATCGTTTTTAAAAGCCGTCCGGTCTTTTGTCACGCCGTGCTGTCGGAACATAGCGAGCTTCTTATAAAGCTCCTCGCTGTTTGTCAGA
>Ga0209979_1002423_pt1 | contig 17897 bp, 16 predicted proteins | sample AnhtaG_FD_183114 | JGI IMG/M metagenome (GOLD analysis project Ga0209979, IMG submission 183114) | Deep subsurface microbial communities from Anholt, Denmark to uncover new lineages of life (NeLLi) - Anholt_01485 metaG (SPAdes) (version 2) | ecosystem: Environmental > Aquatic > Marine > Oceanic...
TCAATTACCGGCAAATTCATTTTGTCCATAACTATCTCCTATAGAATGTGGTTAATGAAATAAAAACTATATTTCCTACATTCTACAGATTACCTATTTTGAGCGCCAGAAAAATTTGTCACACCCACATGGAGGGGCAGTTCTTACCCATAGTGCGGCCAAATTTTATGGCAATCGATTTGTTTTCCGCCAATACACATTCGCAGGTGCAATAAACGCCTTTTTCGTCATTGCGGGCACCTGACCTGATTCTCAGGAAGTATGCAAAAGAAAAAATAGACCAACAATGTCATTGCGAAGGAGCCGCAGGCGGCCGTGGCAATCTCATTTTCAAAAGGCTGTGAAAATATTATTGTATTTAATTCAGAATTTGCAGCTCCACAACACAGAGATAGGCCGAAATTACTCCATGTCCGTATTGGGCAGTTTTAGCTCCGTAACTATTGCTCCGATAGTTGAAAGAATCGCAAAAATAAATACCCGCCACACGCAGCTTGCCACAATCCCGCCGTTATAGCTCAGTATCGCCGAAACTGCTGTATAAAGCACACCAATCAATGCGCCGCAGACAGCCGCTGCCCCAATTCGTTTGGCTAATGCCGCCCCCCCGCAGCCCAAAGTTACAACCGCCCCGCAAATTAAGACCAGCACTGCAAACCACCAGAGTATATTCGAACTCGGCGGCTCTCCAACATTCTCTAAGTATATCAACTCAGCAAACGCGAATAATCCCGCGACCCCGATTGCATACAAACCCACGTGCCAATATCGCGGCTTGAGCGATGCACGCAACTCTGCCCGCCTTCGCATTCGACGACGTATCGTCAGGGGCTGGTTATAGAAAAGATTAAATACCCAATGCTCCAGCAGTGCACCTCGCTCGCCGAATACCGGAACAATATGCACCGCTTCCGTCGACCAGTGCGCCGCCATGAACCTCGCCAGTGCAGGATAGTGATACGTCATCTGAATCGGAAAGGCCAGATAACCGACGTACTTGAAAAATCCCAAAAACACCGCGATATTGTAGTCCCTGAAATTCCGTTCCCTGATGACCAGATACAGCACATAAAGCCCGCGAACCAGTGAGCCGGGCGAAATCGGCGTAACCTGAAAAGCACCGATGATTCCCAATCCAACCGCCCAGGCATTCGGCTCGTCAAGGTGAGTAAAATAATAAATTGCCGCAATAGTGACCGAAACAATCTGCGTTACCGGCAAAGTGCAAACGTGCACCGCTAAGCTCTTCAGATACTTCTGAATAAAAGGCTCGTTGACCTGTGAAAGGATAATCTGGGCATCCTCATCGCTGAGCATGTGCTTTTTTTGTCCCTCGGCCATCATCTCACGAAGCCACTGCTCACGCAGCCCCGCATTAAAATATAGTCTGATTGGACGAACAAATATATATACCAGCTTGTTCCTTCTAAATTCACTATCTATCAGGAACCTGTGCAGCCCGGCGGGCAAAATCGACAGCGGCAAATGACATAAGAATCGCCAAACCCCGCACCGCGGGCTTAGATCAAGGCCTGCTTCGCAGGCCCCGCCCGCTATCTTAAGCGCCCGCTCATCGCCAATGCGTCCGGCCCTGTGCCAGACGACAACTTTTTCAGCAATCCTGCCTTTAACCGCTCGCCGAAGATAGTCCCAGCTCTTCAGCATTTGCGCGTAGTGCCTGCGCCAATCAGCTCGCCCCCAGATTCGGCGAATCAACTTACCCAAAAACGGTATCACTCCAATCACAAAAAATATCAGCGTCAAAACCCTGCTGTCTCTCAGCTTCCGCTCGTGCTGCTCGTCAACCAGGTTCCGCACGCGCCACCCGGTTACCGCACTGGCAAGCATTGTTGACCACAGCTTTGGACTGTAAAGAAGACGAATATGATTGTGTGTAATATCAGGTATCGAGTCTCGATAAACCTGCTCAACGGTTTTCAGCTCCTTTAACATCTCGCGCATATCGGCAAACTCATCGCCGTGCGCCTGCACAAAGGCCTCCAGCTTGCTAATATCACCCCGGTCAAACTGTACCAAAGAACCACGCATAAGCCCTTTGGCTATCAGCTTGAAATCACCCGGGCTCATTGGTAGGAACGGCAGCAAAGCGAGCCCCGCCCGAAAATCAACCGCCACCAATCCGCCGAAGGCGGGTATTATCATGGCCGGCGTTGCCGTTCCTTCTGACGGTTTGTCATTAGTTTCGTGGCGTTTGAGGACGTTCGGCTGACTCTTGCACGTTGACCACTCATACTGACGGGCAAATTCATAACCTCCCATATCGTGCAGAAGCTCGACAAATTCGTTCATAAACCTGCGCTTCGCTCGATATTCCGGCGAACCGAGTCCGCCAATTGCGGATTCATCGACCACCTTACCACGACTCCACTTCGCCAATAAATCTACTCGGTCGTCGACCTCCAGCAGCCACGTCCGTCCCTCAATCCATTCGCTTAATTGCCCACAGCTACCGAGCTTATCATCCACGAACGTTGCATAAATATCTCTAACTGCACTTTCATCCTCGAATCGAATTTTTGCCCCCCGCCGGATAAATTTTTGCCAGAGCGCCCCGGCCTTTGCCGCCGCCGGATTGACCTGAAGTTGAAAAGGCCCCTGAAAACCGACCCAATATAACACATTACGAAACAGCCGAGAAAAACCCGATGGCGGAATTAGAATCTTCATCGCGTAGGCTCGACCCTCCTCGAGTCCCTCTACCGTCCCCTCAATCCCCGCAATTTTTACGTAGTACACCTGCCCTGCAAATCCCCCACCTACAAATTTCTCGACGACCATATGCACCCGCGCCCTGCTTGAAAAGCAGGCTTGGATTCGATCCCGCGTTGCGGGGCCGGCCTGCGCGAGGCTGCTCACTTGATAAGTAAGCTCAGTACCCGCATCGTAACGACCGATTCGCATCGGCCGATACAGTTTTGCTGCGCGAAATTCGGCCTCAAGCTTCTTACATATTTCAACGCTATATTCTACCGCCATCTTTACTTTCTAACCTATCAGAAGCTAACCGGCCCAAACAGACCGATTGTTGTCATCCCTTCGACCCATTCGACTTCGCTCAGGGCAGGCTCTGCTCAGGGCTGGCTCTGAGCGATGCGAAGGAGCTGGCTTACAAGTGAAGAATAACGCATCGCCGTTGAGAAGAGATTCTTCACTTCGTTCAGAATGACAAACTACACACAAATCCACAACCTGATGATAATCTGCAAAACAATCGCTGCAAACACGCCTGCCAATAAATCATCTGCCAGCACTCCCCAGCCTTCGGGGAGCTTCTCAAGTTTTCGTATCGGCCAGGGCTTGGCAATATCGAAAAATCTGAACAGAAAAAAACCTAACACGGCGGCGACCCAGATGTCTCTGGATGACACCACGCTTATCGCCATAAATGGACTGACTAAAAACGTAATCGCCTGGCCGGCTAATTCGTCGGCGACAACTTCGCGAGGGTCGGTGTTGCCGGTAGATAAAATCACATCAGGGGCAAATTTTACGCAAATAACAGAGCCGGCCAAAGCCAAAGCCGCCATTGCGATTGATATCGAAATGCTCGATATGCCGAAGTGCCACATCAGCCCAAAGATAATCGTCGGCGGCAGGGAACCCCACGTCCCCGGAGCCAGAGGCATCCGACCAAGACCAAAACACGATGTGAGAAGTCTTTTCATAATTATGAAACGTTAACGGAAAGATGAAAATTAGTCAAAGGTTTGTCGATATTTATTGAACTTCGCATTATTAAATCGCTACTTGGTGTTGAGAATATACCCTTTGTATTTTGTGTCGCGATATAAAAAGTGGTAAAATTGGCTAAAATTGGTATAATTATTCTATGAGTCCAACTGTTTTCAAATATAAAAATTATCGTTTCCTTTTTTTCTCTCGGGAGGAAAGCAGGATCCACGTACATGTAACCTCTCCCGAGGGTGAAGCGAAATTCTGGATAACGCCTGAAATATCTTTGGCAAAGAGCTTTGGCTTGTCTCAAAAGCAAATTTCTGAGTTGAAAAAAGTAATTGAGGAACGTAAAAATGACATTGAGAACGCGTGGGAAGAACATTTCGGAAGTTGAAGTTTCCCATATCGATATCCATGGATTTTGGCTTTGTGTGGAAGATAGAGAATATTTTTTACCCTACAGTGACTATCCGTGGTTTAAGGAGGCAAAGGTAAAAGAGATTCTAAATGTAAAATTACTGCATGGATATCACCTCTATTGGCCGGAGCTTGATGTTGATTTGGAAATCGATTCCTTAGACAATCCACAAAACTACCCGTTAAAATATAAATAGGGAAATCAATCTAATATCTCATATCTCCTAAATACGGCTCTCCGTATTTGGCGTGAACTTGTGCGTTTGATGTGAAAATTTCTCGATGCTTGATTCTCGACCCCGGCGTGCCGGGACAGGGTTGCTCGCTGTTCACTAATGACTGCCGCTCGGGGATTGCGGGAAATTCAGGCTGGCGAACTCGCCGTGATATTTTATTGCAGCGTGGTCGTAGGCCTTGGCGGCGTCGATTTCGCTGCGGAAGTAGCCCAGATGTATTTCCTTTTTCTCAAATCCAATCCGAGCCACCCATTTGCGATTAACCTTTTTCCAGGAAACTCCTTTATATTTCGAATACTTTGAGCCCGAGCGTTTTTTTCTGTGGCACAAATTCTGGGAATAGGTGGCGGCTCTTAGGTTTGCCTCTCTATTGTCCATCCCATCGTGATTGATATGGTCCACTACCATGCCGTCAGGGACTTTGATAACCTCCTGGTGCATGTAAACAAGCGTCTCTTTTCCACCTTTGCCGGTTGGTACGCGTCTTCGCGCGTAAAAGCTGTTTTTGCCTTTCTTTGAGAGCCATTGGTATCCTCGCAGCCGCTGGGTTTGAAATTGGGTTTGATTGGGTTTGTTTTGTTCGAGCCTTAAGGCGGTTTTATTTTTATAATCCTTTTGTGAAAAAGCGTTTGCGTTCATTTTGGCCTTTGAAGAAATTGGCTTTGAATTGGGTTTGTTTTTTCGGACTGCGAAATCATCGTTTTTTCTGTAATCCTTTGTTATAAATGATTTTACATTTATTTGAGCTTTTTGGAAATTGGGTTTGATTGGGTTTGAATTGGGTTTGTTTTGACCAAGTGTCCAATCGCTTAAATTTTCGTAATGCATTTGTGTAAAGATACTTACGTTCATTTTGGCCTTTCGGAAATTGGGTTTGTTTTGCATAAAAAGGGCTGATTTGTAGAGCGTTCTCGACAGATGTAAAGGACAAGTTAGTGAAGAGTGAGCTAAAGTGCCTAAAGTGAGCAAAATTTAGATTCTCGATGCTCATGATTGGTAATTCCCCTAAGGGTTTTCCGTTTCGCTACGAGATCCCCGACTACGACATTCGGGGACAAGCTTGACTGGGCCTGCTGGCTCTTAGTATTTGGCATCTTTTTGCCGGAGGCGAAAAAGTAGCGCCTCTATAATTAGAGCTAACTGCACTTTTGATGCGAAAAAAGTCCTCGATTCTCGATTCGGTATTCTCGTAACTCGATGTGGGAAGGTAAGTTAAAAAATTTTTGAAAAATTTGATTTTTGTTTTTAACTATCAGCGTTTTTGATTGAAAACACGGACTTACCCCATTAGAAGGCAGAAGACAGAGGACGGAAGACAGAAGGGATGTTTCTAACGGGGTAAACTTTTTTCTTGCAAATCACGCTTCTGTAGTGTAATTATTCTTTAGATTAGCGATCAAGCGAGACATCTTGGATTTGTGGTTCTTAATAGCGGCTTGGGGACAATGCGCAGAAAACGAGGTACAAAGTGATGGCTGCCCTGAATAATGCTGTCCTGAGCTTGGTCAAAGGAGCAGGAATCCACACGCTATCCGCCAAACGTTAAACGCTTATTTTTTTATCTTGCAACAAGTTTTTAATTATATACAATTATTATCAAAAGCAGATATATTGACAGTTGGGACAGAGATGGAAAAGAAGTACCTGGCACTTAACTCGACCTAGGAGGGCGTTGGTTCGAATGAAGTGGATTAGTGAACAAAACCGAACGCGATCTTTGGCGACGATATTGGTCTCCGCTGGCGCCATAGCGAGCCTCACGATGGTTGTCTGGGACAGCCAATTGACCTCTAGTCTCATGTCTCTGTCCGGCAGACTGCCCTTAGCCGACAAGCTGATAATAGTAATAGCAAAGTTTTTGGTTGTGGTCCTCGGGATCCTGTGGCTCTTGTGCTCTGCCACCAGGAAAGATTGGTTTGGCTCAATGGTAGAGACTGGCTTAGCGCTTAGTGTGGCTTTTCTGACCAGCCAATTGCTTCAGACGTTCTGGTATCGGAAATCACCCTTTGTCACGCTGGAGTTAGAGCCGCTGCTTCCTCACATTCCCGGCACAAGCTTTCCGTCGGATCACGTCACAGTCGCCTTCGTGCTGGCCACCAGCCTTTTCCTTCTGAGTCGGCGGGCTGGATATGCAGCGTTCGTCTTGGCGATGTGCGTCGGTCTAGCCCGTGTTTACTGCTCACTCCATTGGGTGTCCGACGTACTTGGCGGGGCGTTGCTCGGAGTGGCGATGAGGCTCGTGACCGCTAGGATGTCGTACACAAAGGTGATTCGGGAACCGGACCGTGGCATACTTTTCATAGCCAATCTGGCAAGACTCTTTGCCTGTATATGGCTGCTCTATTATTTTCGCGCCCCGTCGCCAGCGCTAGGCACCCCAGCATTTGGAATCTCAACCGGCAAGCTTTTTCTCCCGGTCTGGCTGGTCTACGCAGGCGCATCGGCTTTTTTCTGGCAAAAACAGCGACGGCACCCCGAGTGGTGGTCGGCAGATCCATTTTACCGGAAGACCAACAAATCCGATGTTAGCAAATGCCAGCTGGTTCTACAGACGCAAGTACTCGTCGATGCCCTATTCTTCACGATCTTCTATGTGCTAAGCCTCGACGTGCGATCCTCGCTGTTCGTACTGTATCTCATTCCGCTGTTTTCCGGACTGTTCTTCTTGGATTTCAGCATCACTCTGCGGATCTTTGTCCTTATCACAATATGTTTTGCAGCCGCGCTGGGCACGATCACCTCGCTCACCCGAAGCCTCGGCGGAGCCTTATCAGACATCAACATCCCATCGCTCGTCGGGACAGTGTTCTTGCCCAAAGCTTTGGTGCTGTTTGCGCTGACTGTGGCATTCGGATGGCAGATCAACCGTGACAAGAGATGGCGTTCAGCCGTCCGCACCTTGAGTGGTTCTACCGCCCTGCTGAATTCGCTCCTTGACTACGTGCCTCTCAATATTTACCGCATCGACAAGCAAAAGAGACTCATCTTTGTAAACAAGCAGTATTGCAAAACCATCTCCATGCCAAGTCAAGAAGTACTCGGTAAGCGAGCGGCTGACCTCTATCCGCCTGACTTGGTCAGAATTTACGATGCGGATGACGAGAGGGTTCTGAACCAAGGTGTGGTTATCAGTAAGGACGAGGAACACGAGCCTCCAGGGAAAAGGAGAATTATCGTCCACGTGATCAAGACGCCTATACGCGACTCGTCACAACAAATCACCGGACTTCAAGCAGTATTTTGGGACGTCACGGCTGAGAAAGCGGAGGAAGAATCCTTGAAGTTCGAACGTATGGAGCTTGCCCAGAGCATTCAGAAGATCAATCTGCAATTGGTTGAGACTGAGGACCATCTTCGCGCCACTGAGTCCCGGTACCGGGACATTTTCCAGAACGCGAGCGACATCATTTATGCGCACGACTTGGAAGGTCGATTCACTTCCCTCAACAAAGCTGGTGAGGAAATCATCGGCTATTACGAGCCCGAGTTCCGCAAACTGAACGTGTTCGATGTAGTCGTCCCCGAGTACCACGAACTGATCCGGCAGAAAATGGACCAAAAAATAGCCAGCCAGCGTGGTGAGCATGTTCCCACAACGTACGAAATTGAAATCCAGACCAAGCAAGGAAACAGAATACCACTGGAAATCAGATCCAAAGTAGTTCTGTCGCTCAAACAGACGGTTGAAATCCACGGCATCGCCCGCGTGATCACGGACCGGAAGGAACGGGAAAAGGAGACAGCGAGGACACTGCACATGTGGGAATTGCTTCTGAGGGAAGTTCACCATCGGGTCCGAAATAACCTCAACGTGATCAGCAAGCGCCTCAACGAGGTTGATAGTAGCCTCCGCAGGCCAGAGATTGACCACGAGTCCCTGATCGACATAGTCAGAAGCTGTCGACTCCGCTTCATCGCGATGGAGTCCCTTCATGGGCAGCTCTATAAGTCGGCAGATCAATCCGCCGTGGATATGGACGGGTATTTGAAGCTGCTCATCTCCAATCTCTCCACTACCTATGAAGGTACGCCTTTTGCAGTCAAAGCGAGAGTAGCTGCGGGCTCAATTAAACTGAATATTGACACGGCCAACTTCTGCGGCATTGTCGCGACGGAGCTGGTAAGTAATTCGATCGAGCATGCTTTCCCTTCGGGCCAGCCGATCGATATATCCGTGGAACTGACGCGGGAGCCAGACCAAGCCTTTGTGCTTCTGGTAAGCGACAGCGGCGTAGGTATGGAACCCAACAAAATTTGGAGGAGCCACTCGGGACTTGCCCTAGTGCGAGAGCTCGTAGAGTGGTGTGGAGGTAGCATAGATCTTTTGCCGGGTCGTGGAACGGTTGTTCGGGTTCGGTTTGAGGAATTGAAATATGACGATACGAAAGGATAGGCAATGGATTCTTGTACAATTCTGGTTGTAGATAATGAGCTGGACCAAGTCATGTTACTCGAAAAAGAGCTGCAAGCTTTACAGTTTACGGTCGTTGGTAGGGCGAAGAACGCCCGTGAGGCGGTTGAGCTGACTGGCCAAGGTCGACCTGACTTGGTACTCATGGACATCCGGATGGGGAGTCCAAGCGGCATTCGAGCCGCAGCGGTGATCTGGCAATTATACCTCACACCGGTGCTATTCGTCACTGACTTCACGGACGAGAGGCAGAATAGTCTGGGAGCCGGCGCCTTCGGCTTCCTTCCTAAACCAAGGGTAGGAGAGGCCGAGGGATTGCGAGTTGCGGTCGAAGCTGCTCTCTACAATTACGAGACGTTTAACGTCCGGACCCAGGAATACAATCTTGCCCTTTTTGCGATCAACCCTTCAGGTCGCTTGCTCTCACTGAGCAAGTCCGCCGAGAAGTTGTGGGAGCGTCCACGCGTTGAGCTTGTGGGACGCGGACTGGAGGAACTGCTCGCGCCCGAGTCTATGGAGGAATCGCGGCGTTTGGTGAAACGGGCCGTGGATAAGCGGAGATCATTCGGAGCACAAATTAATATCATGATGAAGGGTGGGCAAAGGATGCCGCTGCAGGCAAGCTACAGACCGGTTTTCCTGAATGGGGATGCAAAGGGGATCTCGATCACAGCCTGGCAGAAGCCAAGCTCCCTAAACGAATGGCCGGATTGGAACCGACGAAGGCTTGAGCTCATCGAGAAGAAATATCGCGCACGCTTGGAGGAGGTGGAGGCGAACGAGTTGGAGGATTTGCAGGAACAGGCCGATAATTACGTCGAACCGCTAGGGGAGATTGACCCGGATCGCCTGAAGGAACTCCGAGTCATTTATGAGAACCTGAAGCGAGAAGAAGGCCGTGAAAGGGGTGAGGCATGAGCATATTCGACTACCCGAAGAACCCACATATGCGAGAGCATGGTCCACGAGGATACAGAGACTATAGGAACTATAAACCGTGGTTGCGTGACGAGTTCAGTTTTCGTTGTGTTTATTGTTTGTGTCGGGAACGGTGGTATCCAAATGGCCAGGACGGCTTCAGCGTTGACCATTTTCTCCCTAAGACAAAGTTCCCGCAACTGGAGTGCGACTACGAGAACCTTCTCTACGCATGCGTGAAGTGCAACACGCTTAAGACGGACTGTGAACTAGATTGTGATCCGTGCAGGGAATCCTTCTCGATACACCTGGAGGTAAAGGGTGACGGCCGAGTTCATGGGAGGACCTCAACGGGTGGGAAGCTCATTGATGTGCTGATTTTGGATCGCCCCAAGTTACGTCGACTCCGCAACATGCTCATGACGGTGCTCCCGGTTTTGGAGCGCAGCAAGCGCCCCGAGGATATTGCGATGCTCCGATTTTGGCTAGGATTTCCAACGGATCTACCCGATCTGAGGAGGAAGAGGCCGCCTGGGGGCAATTCCAAGCCTTCAGGCGTGAAGACGTGCTACTTCTGTCAGCAAGCGTCAGGACTCTTACCAGAGTTTTATTGATTTCAACCATGGGTGGCGAATGGCTGCCACTCCCTTGGGTTTTGGCGAGCATTTTCAGACAGTATCTGTCGGTCATACCAGCATTGTAATCGGCAACCGTCCGTTTCAGGCCTTGTTCCGGTATGAAGCGCTGAAAGTAACCCGGCATCAGTTCCGGATTGCGGTAGAGTCTTTCGAAGAGAAGCTTCATTTTTGAAAAATGGCATTTGACAAACCAGCCTCGAAGTGGATACTATTCGGCTCAGAGTAAATCGACAAGAGGAATTTAATGGGTTCAGTGTGAGCAAAGAATTTAAGCACAATGTTATCGCAATCGTTTATGATTTTGATGGGACGCTGACTCCCCAGCCAATGCAGGAATACACCATCTTGCCGGAAATCGGCATCAAGGACGGAAAGAAGTTTTGGAAGCAGGTAAACCAGGAGTCTGCGCAAACGAATGGGGAAGGAATCGTAGCCTATATGCGTTTGATGCTTGAAAAATCCAAATCCAGACATTTTCCAGTTACTGCTCTGATGCTGAGAGAATTGGCGAAAAAGATAAATTATTTCCCGGGTGTTCAAACTTATTTTAAACGAATAAATGACTATATTAAAAAGCAATTTGGTCGCGATATAGAAGTCAGGCATTACGTAATTTCAGCGGGCTTAAAAGAGATAATCTCAGGAACGAGCATAGCCAGGTATTTTTATAAAGTATTTGCTTCAGAATATTATTACAACGAGTATGGAGCAGCAACTTTCCCAAATGTAGTAGTGAATGACACACTAAAAACTCAGTTCATTTTCAGAATTAATAAAGGGAAAGAGAACCTGAATGAAAACATTAATCTTCATATGCCTATGCATCTGCGGCCCATACCTTTTCAGAACATCCTGTATATCGGCGATGGGCTGACAGATGTTCCATGTATGACGGTAATTAGAAAAAATGGTGGGTATGCTATTGCAGTTTATAAGCCTTACAGCTCTCGGGGTAAGCAGATATGCAAACAGTTATTGAAAGCCGAAAGAGTGAATTTTATTGCTCAGGCAGATTATAAGAGTGGAACTGAGCTTGACCGTTTGATAAAGTTATTGTTAGGGATTATTGTTGAAGGGATTCGATATGGGAGAGAATCCTTTAGGCAGTCAAAGAAGTATAGCTCATAAGGAGAACAATAGCAATCAGAACGAAAAAGTAGAATTCATATACCAAATAGTTCCTGTTGCGGGAACAGTATTTGTCATTCCCGCGGAAGCGGGAATCCAGCTTTTTCGCTCTGGATCCCTGCTTTCGCAGGGGTGACATCGTCGGTTGTTGCTTTCCGCAACAGATACTAAATAGAGTTTATAACAAATTCGGACATTACAGCCCGGGTAGATTATGCTCTTTGCTTATCTGTTTTAACAGCTCAAGAAGCTCAATCAAACTTTGACTGATAATATCAGTGTCACTGCACACGTTCATAAAGTTCGTATCTCCGTCCCATCGCGGGACGACGTGGATGTGCAAATGCTCAGGCAGTCCCGCCCCGCTGCATCGACCGAAATTCATACCGACATTAAAGCCGTGAGGTTTTATCGCTAACGACAGGGCTTTTTGTGATTCTCTGATTAGCTTGAACATTTCCAGCAGTTCATCCTCGCTTGCATTCTCAAGCTCGCCGATGTGTCGGGCCGGTGCTATCAGTAAATGGCCGTTGTTGTAGGGAAAGTGATTCAGTATTGCGATGTTTTTTTCTGTTCGCCACAGTACAAGATTCTTCTCGTCATCCTGCGGGTTTTTCAGATTATGGCAGATAAAGCAGTCGCTGCTCTGGCTCAGGCCCTGGACGTATTTAATTCGCCAAGGCGCCCATAAATTTTTACGTTCCAATTTGCAATCACCTCCAAAGAAAAAAAATGCCTCAAGTTTGGAGTGACTAAAGTGCCTAAAGTGAGCTAATTATTCAGGCTATCAGGCCATCAGGTTACCAGATAGTGGCTATCAGAGTACCAGGTTATCAGGATAAATGCACAGCATGAATTTGTCTTTTCCTGATACCCTGATGTACTGGTAACTTGCTTCCTGATTTCCTGATACACTGATATCCCTATTTTAGGCACTTCAAACTTACCTATGGCACGAGTTAGTTCACTTATTCCACTAACCCAATTAACCACTCACCACTCACCAATCACTCGATAAGCTTCATTGTCAGGTTTTGTTTGATTGTTATCATCGGTTTTACACTAATGCCCATTGGTATAGAGGCTTGTAACTGCATCTGGTACTGCTGGTTGTATTGTTCTATTCGCCCGGCCTCGATGTTGAATAGCTCTTCGCCCCTGCCTTCTAAACTTAGAAGCTTATAGCCGCTGAGAAAGCCGAATGTCCCTTTCATTTGGAAACTGCCGGAATAAGGTATCGGCCAGCTCCGGGGAACTGTCTCAGCTATCTGATAAGAGCTGCTTATCACAGCCAACCGTCCCTTTTCGCTCTGCCGGATTTCATCGAGCTTATAGGTAACCTCTCTTGCCTTTCGCATAACCATCGGAGAAGGCACGGACAGTTTTGATTTCCAGCTTTGTCCCACGGCCACCCCTTTGGACGGGTCTTTTAGACTGGAAACCGAATCCCACAGAAACCACTGAGTCGCAATAAAATCGCATATCATATCAGGTTCTTTAATTCTGCCCCTGCCGGTGTCTGGCAGAACTGCTTTTTTGCCGACCTCTTTGATTAACCCATCCAATTGCGAATAGTCTTCTATTTTACCGGTAGGCCCAACGGTGAATGTAAAAGTTTTGCCGGCCAGATGCTCCACTGCGTCTTTCCGTGAGCCTCTGCTTCGTACCACTTCGACTGATTTGCACGTCGCCTCAATAGTTGTAAGCCCATACGGGTCTATTTCGATTGGTGTATATGCTACAACCATTTCCATTGACTCGGCAGACTTATCAGGAGTGCCCTTATCCGATTCGGATACCTTCCCTGTCGGGTCCCAGTCAAGGTTTCTCTCTCTTCTGGATACAAACTTGTATTGCAGTGTCCGACCATCCTGCCAATCTACTGTCAAGAGTTCTTTGTTTTTGATTAACGGCTCTTTTACTCCGGCGCCAGGCTCGCATCCTCCAGAGATACTCATAATGACAATCGTCAGAATTATCAGTGCGGTTTTCAATTTCACTCCTTTTCAATAGTGCTAATCAATTCTTTCGATACGCCGGGTGGCACCCTCAAACTTGTTTGGGGGTGGTCTTAACCGGCTCTAATCAATTCTTTCAATGTGGTAAAGACGAGTCGCACCCATTCGCAGCGTATCAGGTTCTTTGTCTTCTTCTGGAGCCATCAGGTCAACGGCAACCCATTCGGACCGGAATTCTTCAAAGTATTGTTCGACTTCGCCGGCAGTCAAATCCAGCCTTAGCTCACCGGTATATATTTCGGTAGTATCGAACAGTTTCGAAAAGAAACCTGTTACTTGTTCTTTGTGCAGCTCCTTCGCCTTTTCCGATGAGGGAATGGCACTCATTTCGATAATGGCAATCCGGCGACCATCTATGTCTTTGATTTCTTTTAGTGTATAGATTTTTTCGTATGTTTTTGAGCCCATCCAATCGAAAGAAAAGGTCTTTATACTGCTCCAATTATCATCCCTGCGTAATTGGTTCTTCTCGGCAGCCGGCAGTGCCGGAATGCTGTGTTGGTCCTTGATAACCTCAGTAGAAAGCAGTCGTGCAGCCCTTTTATTGTCTGAGGCGCTGCCCTCGACGGCAGCTCGGGCGCCGCTTACGTCAATGACCTTTGAAATCTGTCCGGAAGGCGTGATTTTTATAGTATAACTTTGCCCGATTAACTTAAATAAAGGACTATTTCGGTCTTTTTCTCGTGAGCTGTCGAAATCCAGAACGATATTGTCTTTAACCTTAGCCAAATATTTCAGCCCTTTGATTGTAATTTCTGCAACGGCATTGCCTTGGTCATCAACGTTTTGTATCCGCTGGATAAAGGTCATTTCGAGCCTGTTGCCTGAATGACCACCAGTAAAGCCCTTAGGTTTGCTTGTTAAGGGGCCACCCCATATAACGCTCCGTTCGTTCTCTTTCGTTACCTTATAGGTTGTCAAGTCCCCTGGAGTGAACTTCAATGCCAGTTTTATTGTTGGCTTGTGTTCTTCCGGTTCGACTTCGGCCTTGACGATTTCTTCGGGTTCGATGTTCCTTTCGGTGGCTTCTTCACGTTCGACCTTGGCCTCAGTGGTTTCTTCCGGCTCAATCCTGGGTTTGGTTGTTTCCTCAGCAAGCTCGGCACAGCCGACCGTCAGAAGCAGCGCACAAATTACAGCGCTCGCTGCGAAACCACAAATTTTGGCTTGGCTCATCGCTTATTCTCCCAAGCACGAATGTAGTTAGTAGTGAGTGGTTAATTAGTGAGTGGAGAATGACCAATACCAAGGGCATAAATCAACTAATTAACCAATTAACTTTAATTTTCTGGCAAATTCAAATCCCGATTATACATTTGCTCTTTTCAAAGACAACCGTTTTTTCTTTATTTACTTTCAACCGGCGGTTAGAATTCAGTTTTGAGTTTGCTTCGGATTACTTTGCCAATCGTTTTTTGGAGAAACAGGATTATGAAAAGTGATACAGTCAAAAAGGGTTTCCAGCGGGCCCCTCACCGTGCTTTGCTTCACGCCTGCGGCCTTAAAGACGCCGACATCGAAAAGCCGTTCATCGGCGTCGCCAACAGCTTCTGCGAGATAGTCCCCGGCCACGTTCATCTCAACAAGGTAGCACAGGTGGTCAAGGACTCTGTTCGCAACGCCGGCGGAGCTGCCTTTGAATTTAATACAATAGCGGTCTGCGACGGCATTGCTATGGGCCATACCGGCATGAAATATTCCCTGGCCTCACGGGAAATCATCGCCGATTCCGTTGAGACTATGGCGCGGGCCCACTGTTTTGACGGCCTTGTTTGCATCCCCAACTGCGACAAAATCATACCCGGAATGTTGATGGCAGCCGTCAGACTTAACATCCCTACGATTTTCGTATCCGGTGGGCCTATGGCCGCCGGAAAAACAAAGGATGGAAAAGCCGTTGACCTTATCAGCATATTTGAAGCCGTTGCCGAGTTCAACGCCGGCAAAATTGACGAAGCTCAGCTAAAGGAGCTTGAACGAACCGTGTGCCCGGGCGAGGGAAGCTGCTCCGGAATGTTCACTGCCAACTCGATGAACTGTCTTTGCGAGGCAATCGGAATGGCGCTGCCCGGCAATGGAACAATCCTGGCCATTGACCCAAAACGCCAACAGCTTTACGAAGCAGCGGGCAAACAGATTATCACACTTATTGAAAAGGACATCAAACCGCTGGATATAATCAATACCAAATCGCTGGACAACGCACTTGTTCTGGATATGGCGATGGGCGGCTCGACAAATACCATCCTGCACACATTAGCGGTGGCCAATGAAGCCGGCATCAAATACGACCTCGAACGCATAAACGAAATCTCAGCTAAATGCCCAAACATCTGCAAAGTCGCGCCGTCGAGCGAATATCACGTAGAGGATGTTGACGCCGCCGGCGGTATAAGCGCTATACTAAAAGAAATCAGTCAGGTTGCGAACCTTCTTAATACCGATTGTCTGACGGTAACTACCGCCACACTCGGCGAAAACATAGCGGACGCCAAAATTAATAATCCAGATGTCATCCATCTGCTCGAAAATGCGTACTCAGAGACTGGCGGTCTGGTTATTCTGAAAGGCAATCTCGCCCCCAAAGGCAGCGTTGTCAAGGTCGCTGGCGTCACCCCTGCAATGCTCACTCACACCGGCCCGGCTGTCATATTCGAGAGTCAGGAACAGGCCTGCGACGGTATCCTGGCCGGCAAAGTCAAAGAAGGTAACGTCGTGGTAATTCGTTGCGAAGGCCCTAAAGGCGGCCCCGGTATGCAGGAGATGTTAAGCCCGACAAGTTATCTTATGGGCGCAGGTTTGGGCGAGTCTGTTGCCCTGATTACCGATGGCAGGTTCAGCGGCGGAACAAGAGGCGCCTGCATCGGCCACATCAGTCCCGAAGCCGCCGTAGGCGGCCCCATCGGATTATTAAAAGATGGTGACATAATAGAAATCGACATCCCAAATAACAAAATAAGCGTAAAGCTATCCGATGATGAGCTTGCCGAACGCAAAAAGACCTGGACACCTGCTGCTCCAAGGATAACCAAAGGCTATCTGGCAAAATACGCCTCAATGGCTACGAGCGCCGACACAGGTGCCATCCTTAAATGGTAAAATGAAAATGTCATTCCTGCGAAGGGGTCTGTTGAAAAAGTCGAGATTGCTTCGTCGCTACGCTCCTCGCAATGACAAAAAGTGCATTTTCAGGTCATTGCGAGCGATTCGAAGAATCGCGCGGCAATCTCAAAACGTCCCTTTTAGACTTTGGCAACAGACCCGAAGGCAGGAATCCAAAAGGAAAATATGAGGACACCATAGAAAATGATTACCATATATTACCATTGTTTTGACATGACCCCAGATGATGAAATATTCGTAGCTGGTGCACTAAAGGAGTTAGCTCAACATCTGAAGGTGGACCCGAAGGATGACCCCATTAAATTGTCGGTAAGTATCAAGAGACTTGCAAGTGAACCTGACTTGGTAAGAGAAGTAAATGAGGTACTGAATAAGCCCAATGATCAGTCATGTGGATTCAGCTATTACGTGGCCAAGATATTAGGTATTTTCAGTTGTCACGTGGATGTTGGACAGCCTTTTACACATATGCGTTTACTTGTGTACTGTCATAAAGATAGTCAGGTTGCTAAGTCTGCAAAGAGCGAAGCTGCTCGTATGAACAAAGCCCCACCCTGCTGGGGTGCGACGAATAGTCCCCTTGCGGCTGCATACCCGCCCAAAGACCAACTCAAAAGCAAATTTACTATCTGGCACGAGGCACTGCACCTATTGGGATTAGATGAATGTTACGATGAGAATACTCTTAGAAGGAAATGCAAGTGTAAGACCTGTGTAATGCAGTATAAGCCACCTTTGGGAGTGGATGAGAACTGGCCGTCTCGTTTGTGTGATAATCTATGTGGTAGGCAGAAGAGGAAACTTAAGAACCTTGCAAATAAAGTAGCAAAAGTAGAAAAAGGCAAAAGGAGTTCTTGAAAATTGCCAGGACACAAAATTGAGATTGCTTCGCTGCGCTCGCAATGACAAACGTACTGGATTCCCGCTTGCGCGGGAATGACACTTTAGAATCTGTGATAAAAAATTCTTGTTATGTTACCAGTCTGCATTTTGAATGTTAAAAGCAAGGCGGTTGCTAAAGCAGGCGGATTTTTGTATAATTCAAGTAAATAGACCAGATAGAATGCATGTGGCTACACTATGGAAATAGAACCAGTACTTAAAGAATTCAAACAGCAGATATCCGAGCTTTACGGTCAGCGGCTTAAAAAAGTTGTGCTCTATGGCTCTTATGCAAGAGGTCAAGCCAATGATGAACATTCGGACATCGATCTGGCCGTTGTGCTGGCAGGGGCGGTTGATCCCTGCAAAGAGATCGACCGAATGGCCGATATATTTACAGATTTGAATCTTGAGCATAATGTTCTGATAG
>Ga0209979_1002424_pt1 | contig 17895 bp, 13 predicted proteins | sample AnhtaG_FD_183114 | JGI IMG/M metagenome (GOLD analysis project Ga0209979, IMG submission 183114) | Deep subsurface microbial communities from Anholt, Denmark to uncover new lineages of life (NeLLi) - Anholt_01485 metaG (SPAdes) (version 2) | ecosystem: Environmental > Aquatic > Marine > Oceanic...
TACCCAGAGCTAACGAGAACCTCACTTGGGGTTGGTTGGTGGTATCTTTTGGAGATTGTAGCTGCAGAGCGATAGCTCTGCGTTATAACCATGTCATTACGAGGGCGAAGCCCGTGGTAATCTCGTGCGGAATTAAGAGATTGCTTCACTTCGTTCGCAATGACAGTGCTTTGCTGCTACAAGAGAGGTTCAGGTATATTCAGGGAGGATTACCTGGCAATCAAGATGAATACTAAACAGGAAAGGGGGTGATTTAGATGAAGAGGTTAATTCCCATTCTGGCATTTCTGGCGATTGTGGGATTTATTTCCCAGGCAGAGGCAGCGCAGGACACCTGCGGTATGAGCGTGACAGTAACGGTAGCGGCATCGGTTTCGGTTACAGATAAGCCCTTGACATTTGGTAGTGTAGCTGCAGGGGACAGCGACGTGAACGATGCTCCTGGATGTACAGTGACCAATAATGGGGAGGCGCTGAACACGTACAGCCTGCAGATTACTGCCAAGCCAGCCACCTGGTCAGTGAAGGAGACTGCAGGATCTACTGTGTGGAACGAGTTTCGGCTTTTGGGTCTATTCACATCGAGCAGTCCTCCAGGACTTACTGATTTTCTCGAGGCTGATGACATTGTTAAGACAACCCAGACAGCAGCAGATGTGAGCATTTATGCCATAACTGCAGAGGATACTACAGCGAAGGGTTATGGCTGCACAGAGGATGCGGTGAGGAAACTGTGGTTCAAGTTCGATGCACCTTCAGGAACAGACCTGACCAATGAGCAGTGGATCACAGTGACTGTCTATACCCAGAGCTAACGAGAACCTCACTTGGGGTTGGTTGGTGGTATCTTTTGGAGATTGTAGCTGCAGAGCGATAGCTCTGCGTTATAACCATGTCATTACGAGGGCGAAGCCCGTGGTAATCTCGTGTGGAATTAAGAGATTGCTTCACTTCGTTCGCAATGACAGTGCTTTGCCGCTACAAGAGAGGTCCAGGCATACTCAAGGAAGATTTCCTGAGAGTCAAGTTGAATTCCATGAGTCTCTATGCTATTCAGGGGTAATCGGTCCTAATTGAATAAGAGTAGTCTTAATAAGGAGAGCGGCTGGAGAAGAAAGGAGAAGTATATCAGTACACCTGAGGAAGGTTATATGTAACTTCCTGGAAGGGAAGGTGTATCATAATGATAAGAAAAAGTAAAGCGAGAGAAATTTAAAGGTAGACTTTAAGGCAAAATTATCTTTGCGAGCGATACAAGGAAAGGATCAAGATTAACAAAAATAGGAAATAAAGAATATTCCATATATATAGTGATATTGGTTAGGAAGTTTTCTTGAGGAAGGCGACCAGGATGTTCTGGAAAGACTCTAAGATAAGAAGAAAAAATTTACAGGAGAAGGCGAGGTGTACTAAAAATCCTCGACGGGGGTTAGGTGGAATCAATGGAAGGTAGAAACAGACAAGTACATATCTTCCATATTGTTGCCATGACCATCTTACTGATGGTAGGGATATCTTTGCCTGTTGTGGCTGCCACTTCAGGAAGCGTGGGTATGTCGGTTACAGTCGATATGGGGCCGCCTGCGTCGATTACGGATTTAGTAGCGACACCCGGGGCGCAGCTGGGAGATATCGACTTGGCTTGGACTACCCCGGGCGACGATGGAACAGTTGGACAGTTAACTGATTATCCTTATATGGTAAAGTACGATACCCGCAGCGTGGCGGAATTGGGTGGCACTACAACAACTTGGTGGGAGCAGGCTGCCTATACATATCCAGCAGGAGGATGGGCTGCTCTTGCTCCAGGAGTGTGGGATGATACGCACTGGCTGGCTGGCTTAACCCCGGGAACTACCTACTATATTGCTATCCGTGCCACAGATGATGCTGGCAATGAAGCGCTGAATAATAATGTGGCATGTGCAATGCCGAGGGAGGATATAACTCCGCCGGCAGCGGTGACAGATTTGTTTGCAGAATCAGGTAGTGGGGAAGGAGAAATCGACCTGGTGTGGACTGAGGTTGGTGATGACGGGACAACAGGAAATATCACTGGAGGTAGCTATGGAGTTAAGTATTCGACTGATTCGGCTTTTGATTGGGATGGTGCCAGTGGCTTTGATGTTGAGTGGTCGACCGATACCATTCTTGGGAGAACTCAGACTGCAACTATTGGTAGTTTGACACCAGGCAGTACCTATTACTTTAGGATATGGACAAGGGATGAAGCGTTTAACTGGTCGGAAGGGTTGTCTAATGGGGCTACGACATGGGCACAGGTGGTTAGCCTGGCACCGGAACCACCTACTGGTCTTGTAGCTAAAGCTGGAAATAGAAAGGTTACGCTTACCTGGACACCGAATACTGAGCCTGATATGAAGTCGTATTGGGTCTATCGTAGCACGACTAGTGGTTCATATAATGTCGCTTTAGCTACTGTGACTCATCCTACAACTGAATACGAAGATGGTGGTTTGACTAATGATATTATTTATTACTATGTGCTTAAGGCTGTGGACGAAGCTGGCTTGGAGAGTGATGCTTCTTATGAGGTTTGGGCTCGTCCGAGCCTACCACCGAGGGAACCATGTGGCGTGAAGGGAACATTGGTTGATGGTGGCAAATATATAAAGATTGGATGGAAGGCAGTAACAAGAAATGAAGATGGGTCGCCTTACACTGATTTAGAGGGGTATAGAATATATCGCTCGAGCTCTCTTGCAGGATTTGGTGTAGAGCCCCCAGCCACTGTTGCCCAATCAGTATTAACCTGGAATGAAACAGAGAATATCATTGGCAGGACATATTATTACAAGGTCAGAGCGGTTGATATTGGTGGCTTTGAAAGTGCAGATTCGATGATTATAATGGTACAAGATGGAAGAGTAAATGTAATCGCTCTGGCAGAAGACATGCAAGCGAAGTTACTTATTCCTGAGGAGTTGACAGATATATTGTATAAGGAGAGCAGTTCTTATGGTGATGACTTGAATATAAAGGTCGAGAAAGTTGAGGAAGAAGAGAATAAGGATAAAGTCATAAGTTGTTATGAATACAAAGCTTTCAAAGGCTATGGGAATGAGACCCCTGAGAAAATCAAGAGCTTTTCCTTCTATAAGCCGAAGGCATCTGTAAGTCTGTCCTACGAAGTGAGCAGTGAAGGTCTTGTGAAGGGAACCAGTATAAAAGCGAGTCAAGCTGGAAAGGAGCTGGCTCTATTCTGGTTTAATGGAATTGAGTGGGTGAAGATTGGTGCCAGGACAGATACAGCTGGACAGGTACTTATGATAAGGACGAAGAAGTTAGGTATGTATAAGATTAAAGAATCATTTGCAGCTACTGAATTTACTCTGAATAAAGTCTATCCACGCATCTTTACGCCGAATAATGATGGATTGAACGATGTGGTCAACTTCGAATATGCTAATCCCAATGAGAAGGGCGTTGTATGCAGGATCTTTGATATCAGAGGTGCTCTGGTGCGTCAACTGGACATTGGTCAAACGGAGACTTCCTTTGCCTGGGATGGTAGGGATGAGAAAGGGAAGGTTGCTCTCAGTGGCGTTTATGTATATCAGTTAGAAGGAGAAGGGAAAGTTATCAATGGAACAGTCATTCTGGCGAAGTAATAGAAATAGGAATTGTCGGGTAGCTTTCGGCATCGTGAACGGTGCCCGACCAGAATTCGGGCGCAAGCTAAAGCTTGCGGCTACAGGTAATGAAAAGGTAGCCGCAGGCTTCAGCCTGCGAATGTTAATGCAGGTATAAATAAGATATGGAAAAAGAGATAAAAATAAGATAATATGTTGAGGAGGAGATAAGAAATGAATAAATTGATTAGAATGATTATGGTGATACTTTTGGCTGTCGGGACGTGGCTCTCTTACGAGGTCACTTGTTGGGCTGACTTTGAGGATTTGGGTGTGGGAGCTCGTCCAATCGGGATGGGGAATGCCTACACTGCTCTGGCTGATGACGTTAATGCCATCTATTATAATCCAGCTGGTCTGGCTCAACTGGACGAGTGCCAGTTTACCAGTGGCTATGGGAAGCTCTACTGGGGTTTAGATGATGGGAGTAATCTGGGCAGTGGATTCGTGGGCTATGCCCATCCGCTTTACCACTGGGGAACATTGGGCGCAGGGTGGCTGAATTTCGGCCTGCAGGGTTTCTATCGAGAGAATAGTTTCATCTTCTCTTATGGAAATAGTTTGAAGAAGAGGCTTCTGGCAGGTCTAAATTTGAAGTTGCTGTATAAGAAGTATGGGAAGAATCTTTATACTGAAAATGCTCTTATCGATGGTGGTCCTGCTGTCAGTGGTGAGCGCGACCCGGTGTTCAGCAAGGGATATTCTAAGACAGGATTCAGCACTGACCTGGGATTGTTGTATAAATTCAACCGGGAGTACTCTCTCGGTCTTGCGCTTACAGATATTAATCAACCCCATATGGACTTAAAAGACAATAAGAGCAGAGTCCCCATAGGAGTGAGGTCTGGCTTTCTATATAATAGTGACTTTCTAACCTTTGCCCTGGACACAACATTTAGAAACGGGGACGTTAACGTTTATAGTGGCGTGGAGAAGTGGTTCTCAAATAGAACCTTTGGAGTGAGGGCTGGTCTGGGTGTGGGAAGTAGAAGCTTCAGCAATCTCGCCCTGGGCGCAAGCTACACTAAATACCTGTTCCAGTTCGATTATGCGTTCCTCTATCCGCTGTCTGGAATAAGGGATACTTATGGTTCCCACCGCATATCTTTAACTCTCCGTTTTGCACCCGAAAAGGAAGAGAAGAAGAGAGCAAGAGAGAAACGCCTGGCGGAGATTGCAGCGGAAAGGGCAGCCAGAGAGGAAGTGGCAAAAATTAGAGAGAAGGAAGCCAAGCTAATCAAAGAAAGAAGAAAAATAGAGCTTGCCAGAAATTACTATAAGGAAGCAGTAGAGGCCTACAGGAATGGATTGTACAGTGCTGCCGTAGAAAAATTGAGATTCGCAGTGGAACTGGATCCTAAGAAACCCGAGATACAGAATCTATTTAAGAAACTCTCTGCAATCGTGGAAGTAATTTCCAAAGAGACGGGTGTGGGGAGAGAGGCAGAACTGGTTAGAGCTGGTGTGAGTTGCTATGTTGAGGACAAGCCCGCGAGGGCAATAAATACATTGCAGTATGCCTCTGATCTCTCTCCTGAAAATAAGGCGATACCAAGATTATTAAATATAGTGAAGAGAGAATATCGGGCCATAGTTGAGCAGGAGAAGATAAGTGAAGGAATGACGCTTATATATCAGAAATTGTATCGGGCACTTAACTATCTCTATGAAGATAGGAGCGACCTGGCAATCGTCGAATGCCTGGAAGTCCTTGAGCTTGAACCTAATAACACGCTGGCTCTTTCCAGGTTGGGCTCAGCCTACTATGTTATCGGGCAGAAAGAGAAGGCTGAGGAACTCTGGTTGAGGGTTTTAGAGTTGGAGCCTGAAAACAAGGAAGTGCTCGAGTTTTTGAGAAAGGAAGGAATAGTACTCCCGGAGAAGAAACCGGAGACTCTCCCTAAGGGAGAAGAGACGAGAAAGGAGTTCGAGAAATCACTCGAGTATTATCGGAAAGTGGAGAATAGTCTCGATATTGATGAAAGGATAGAACTTCTCCAGTCGATTATAGATAGGTTTAAGCCTTCGGGAATAGATGTTTCCGTGGTGGAAAGGGAACTTGGAGAACTTAAGAGGGAAAAAGAGAAAAAGAAAACAGAGGTCGAGAAGGAGGAGAAGGAGGCCAAAGTTACGAAGCCCAGTCCTCCCCGGAAAGTAAAAGCTCCGGCTGAGGAGAAGCCGATGTCACCAGAGGAGAAATTGAAACAGGAATTCTCAGAAGGGGTCAGCGATTACAAGAAGGGCGATTATAATGGAGCTATCGCTAAATGGGAGGAAGTGGTCAAAGTGCCTACCGATGACCCGAAATTGAAGAAAATTATAGAAAAAGCGAAGGCAAAAATCGGTAAGGCTAAAGAAGAAAAGATAAAGAGAATGAAAAAGCATTACAACAAGGCAATGGCATATTACAAGAAGCGCCGTTGGGAAGATGCGATGGCCCAACTGGAGGAAGTGCTAAAGCTCGAACCGAAGCATGAACAATCGAATGCTTTGATGAAGAGGATAGAGGAGAAAATATGGTTGACTGCTCAAGAGGAGAGGAAGAAGAAGATGGACGAGTGCTATAATGCTGGACTTGCATACTTCGAAAAAGGCGAGTATGAAAAAGCTATAGCTGAGTTTGAGAAGGTATTGAAGCTGGAGCCAATCCATTTACAGGCGCAGCGAATGATCAAGGAGGCAAGGGAGAAAGTGAAGAAGTGACAGATTAATAGAGGTTATAAATTTGGCGTGACAAATTTCATAATTTATAATATAATAAAGCAGGAAGTAGACTGCTTAAGAAATGGGAATGTAGTTGTCCCGGTGGATAGGGACTAAAGGGAAGCAAAGCTTAGGCTCTTTGGGCTACAAAAAGAGAATGTAGGGGTTAGATTCATCGAACCCGCGGGTCGGATAAATCCGACCCCTACAATAAATTGAGCCCTACAGATTATGGTTTCCTTTTGTTAGGGAGGTAAAAAAATGAAAAAGTTCATTTTAAAAAAGTGGTTATGGATTCCACTTATTCTGGCAATTTTGATTACTTCTGGTGCCTTTGCAATTGACCTCGCTTCTATTATTGAACAGAAAATAGCTTTAGAGAGAAGTTTTGAAGGCAGGCTCACAGGATTATTAGAAAAGATACTGGGCACAGATAGGTTCATAGTAATCGTTAATGTGGAGCCGGAAACTGAAACTACAGAAGTGGCGAGAGAAACCTGGATTCAGGAGAGGACGCCAGGCGAGGTAGCACCGGAGGAGAAGAAATTTGTTCTTCCAGGAGTTCCGGTGAGAGAGAAGTTAGGGGAAGAGAAGGCTCCTAAGATGGAGACACTTCTCCCTGGTGGGGAAGTGAAAAGAGAATATGAAAAGGTAGTAGTGCTTCCCAAATCCTTTGTGAGAAGAGTGGTAGTTACCGTTATTCTGGATGAGAAGATAAAAGATGCATTGATTGAAACAGTGAGGGCTGTTGCTACTGAGATACTGGGTTTAGATTTCGCCCGGGGAGATGACCTGATAATAAAAAAGCAGCGTTTCAGTGAACCGTCCCCAACTGTCTGGACCACTATAAAAAGTAGGCCAATTTATTGGCCAATATTCGGCGTGGTTCTGCTCCTTTTTCTTCTTTTTCCCATCAGAATTTTCCTTAGGGGACTTGCCAGAATTTTCCAAACAATTAGACCCAGGGAAGCCCCGGTTACCCTGCCCGCTCCAGTTCTTGGTCCAGCCGCTCTCTTTGGACCGGCTGCTCCGGGTAGAGCAGAGGAAAAAATTGGTGAGAAAATAGAAGAGATGACTTCTCGTCCTTTCGGCTTTATTAATCAGAGCAATTTAAAACATCTGCTTTACTTATTAAAAGATGAGGCAGCCGAGACTATTTCTGTGATTGTACCCTATTTGAGTCTAAGGGAGGCTACTCAGGTAATGGCTTCTCTTCCCCGAGACCTTAAAGCAGGAGTTACTGAGAGGCTTGCCAGGGTAAGAGAAGTGCCCCCTGATGTGGTAAATGCAATGGAAGAGGATATTAAGGGAAAGATTGACTACATCATTGGTGGAACAGAGCAGTTGGTGGAGATAGTCGGTGAAGCAGATAGAACCACCAGGGAAGAGATCTTACAATCTTTAAGGGAGAAGGAACCAGGATTAGCAGACAAGATCAGGAAACAAATATTCACGTTTGAAGACATTGCCAACCTTGATAGCTTAAGCTTTCAAACGGTTTTAAGGGAGGTCGACCTGGGAACAGTTTCATTAGCTTTGAGGGGAACTTCTGAAGAGTTTAAATCTAAAGTTATAGGCAAACTTTCTGAGGGTGCTCAAGCAATGCTCAAACAGGAAATGGAGCTGGGTAAACCTGTGGGAAAACAGAAGATAGAAGAGGCCCAGAGGAGAGTTGTTAGAGTAGTGCGTGGATTGCAGAGAGAAGAGAGGATTGCATTCGAACCTGCGGGCGAAGCTAAGAAGACTGGCGAGCCCGGTATAGTAGAAAAAGAGATAGAGGAGGGTGCTACGGGGACAGTAGGCGCTCCTGAGGAAGGAGGCGTACCAGTTCCCACGCCTGCTTCTGAGAGACCGGCACCGGCTGAAAAAGGTAAGACAAGGACTGCCTGGATAGCAGCGGCAATAATTATAGCAATGTTAGTAGCTGGTATGTGGTGGTATCAGCGGTCTACTGGGAAAAAAGGATTCCTCGGAATACCTCTGAAACGGGCAGCGGTAGAAGGAGTGATAAGGAAGATAACTGGCACAGTGACGAGGAGTGTCAAGTGAAAGCTTTACATTGACGCGAAACAAGTTTCGCTACTCCAGAAGACTCCGGAGTAGCAGAGCTTGCTCTGCGTTAGCTGACGTTTTAGAACCATGTATGGATTGTTTGCGTGGTAAAAAGATTTAATCCCTGGAGGTGCACTTATGGATTTAATGACTATTCTTGGACTTATTATGGGGTGTGGAGCCGTTTATTATGTTATGGCGCGAGGTCAGATTACATCTCTTCTATTCAATTTCAGTGCGGCCATTCTGGTTTTTGGAGGCACATTTGCTTCCACTTTGATTACTTATCCTTTCAGAATTATTAAACAGGCGCCTAAGGCATTGAAGTTGGTAATCTTTCCTTCGAAGAGATATACTGCATCTGAGGTAATTACGACTCTGGTTAGATTGGCTGAAGTGGCAAGAAGGGGAGGGATTGGGGTTTTGACAAACGAAATCCATAATTTGAGGGATAACTTTCTCATCGATGGGATTCAGATGCTACTCGATAATCTCGACCCCGAGCTAGTCCGGGAAAATCTGGAGAAGGAGATAGTGTTTACCAGGAGGAGGCATAATCAGGTTAGTGGCATTTTCCGGACGATGGGAACTTACTCTCCCATATTTGGGCTTTTAGGGACACTCATCGGGGTTGTCCAGGTGCTGAGGAATTTGGCTGACCCCAAAACTATGGGTGCTTCCATGGCGATTGCTGTAACCACAACTTTCTACGGGATTTTCGGAACGAACTTTATTTTCCTCCCCATAGCCGGGAAATTGAATGCCCACAGCGAGGAAGAGCTGTTGATTAAGGAAGTGATGATTGAAGGAATTCTCTCCATTCAGAAGGGCGAGATTCCTCTAATTGTGGAGAGAAAATTACAAGCGTTTCTTGCTTACAGGTTTCGCAGGAGGGCTTAAAAGGATTGTTTTGCTTTGCAGCATGTCGGGTCGGTCGCCCTTCAGGGTGACGAAAGACGGCACTCTAAAGAGTGCCCGACCAAGCGGCACCATAAAGAGTGCCCGACCAATCAAAGGGTGTTAAAATGGATTTAAGAACAGAAGGAAAAGAAGTGAGACGGAGAGGGAGAAGCCCCATCTGGCTAACTATCTATTCGGATTTGATGACCAATTTGATGCTCTTCTTTCTGATGTTATTTGGAACCAGCAGGATGGCTGCCGATGTTCAAAAGACCATTCATAAATCGATCCAGACAGAATTTAGCAGGGAAAAAGATATATTTGTAAAAAAGGAAGAAGAGTCTATCAAATATATGATAGAATATGTGGAGACGAAGAGGCTCAGTGGTTTCGCCACTGTAAAAGTGAGTGAGCAGAGAGTGAGGATAATGTTGGCTAATCCTGTTCTCTTCGGTCTGGGTGAAGGTGAATTGAAGCCTTCTGCTATCCCTGTTCTTCACCAGGTAGCACGGCTTCTTAAAGATATACCCAATGCTGTTCTGGTAGAGGGGCACACTGATGACAGAACGATAACTGGAGGCAATTTCCGCTCTAACTGGGAGCTTTCAACTGCTCGTGCCTTCAGCGTAATTAGATACTTTATCGAAGAAGAGAATATAACACCCCAGAGGCTATCGGCAGTAGGCTATGGTGAGTACAGGCCACTTTATCCCAATGATACTGAAGAGAATCGGGCTAAGAATCGCAGGATAGAAATTAACATCATTCGCATTCCATAACAGCATCGTAAACGGTGTCCGAGCAGAAACGGCACTCTGAAGAGTGCCCGACCAGTCTGGTCGGTCGCCTTTAGGGTGACGAACAGGGAGAAGGATTATGCCAGATAAAATTAGACATTTACTGGAAATTGAAGAGGAAGTTACGCCGTCATCTTCCATGTGGATTGTCCCTTACGGCACTCTGATGACCATTTTGATGATTTTCTTCCTCGTTCTATATGCTTTCTCATTTGTGGTAAGTGGAGTAAGGTTTGAAAAAATAGTCCAGTCGCTTCAGAAAGAGGTGGGCGGTGAGGTGAACAAGGAGTATATGGAGAGAGTAGTTAAAAAGGCAAGGGAGAGAGAAGCGGTAAGGGAGATGGGTGGACTTATTGATGAGAAACGCTTAAAAAAGTTTGCTAATGTGAAAATAGACAAGGAAGGAATAAAAGTAATATTTCGCAGTCCTGTAATTTTCGATTTGGGGAAGGATGAGCTTAAGCCGGAAATAATTTCTGTGTTGAGCGCAGTAGCCAAAGTAATTAAAGATATGCCTAATGAAGTAGTGGTTGAAGGTCATACAGATGATAGACCCATTATCAGCGGAGAATTCCGTTCCAACTGGGAACTTTCAACAGCCAGAGCTTTCAGTGTGGTGAGGTATTTTATTGAACATGGAGTAGACCCCAAAAGGCTTTCGGCAATAGGTTATGGAGAGTATAGACCACTTTATCCCAACGATACAGATGAGCATCGTGCGTATAACCGAAGGATAGAAATTGATATAATCTCCCTAAAGTGACACAAAGTGTCATTGCGAAGGACGAAGTCCTGAAGCAATCTCGTCACTGGGGAGGAGATTGCCACGCTCCTTTCAGTCGCTCGCAATGACATTTGTTGGAATTTTGTAGACACGATTTCAAATAGTGAAATGGAGGGGAAATGATAAAAAAGGTCAAATTGTTTCACAAGTTCGCCTTAATTATGATACTTCTGGTAGTTGTGCCTTTACTCATTCAGGGAATTAAGATGATTAATATTAACCGAGAAGCTCTGGAGGTTTCGGTTCTGGAGACTCATACTAAACTGGCACAAGCGATAGCAGGAGACATTGATGACTATGTTTCAGGACTGAATCTGGATTTGGCTTTTGTTTTGGCTTTTGAGAAATTTCCCAAGATGTCCTGGCAGGAGAAGATGAAGGTTCTGCTTTCCGTTCTTTCCCGTTACCAGGATTTCATTCTCATCTCCGTGCTGAATGGAAAGGGTGATGAAGTGATTAAAGTGAATAGTCCAAGTTTTGCACAGGAATCTTCCAGACTAATCAGTAGAAGCAAGGAACCAGCTTTTGTCGAAGCCAAAAAGACAGGGGTTCCTCAGCTGGGAAATATCTATTACGAGGGTGATTTACCACGCATAAATGTGGTTTATCCCCTTGAGGCTGAGTATGAATACGTTTTTGTTACAGCGACTTTAAGTGGGCTCTGGCGGAAGATTGAGGGGATTAGAATTGGAAAGACGGGATTTGCCTTTCTGATAGATAGTGAAGGCAGAACGATTTTCCACCCGGAATTGGAAAGGGCGAGAAATTTTGAGAAGGTGACTAAACTTCCTATTGTCAGGCAAGCTTTAGCTCATTTGGGGAGCCCTCTCGGTGAGAGTATCTCAGGTGAAGGATTTCGTAATGAGAAGGGGTCAGGAATGGTGGGAGCGTATGCCTGGGCAGAAAGTTTAGATTGGGGAGTAATTATGCAGCAGCCTAAGAGTGAAGCCTATAGTTCTATAGCCCGTATGAAAATGAATGCCGTTTTGTGGATAGCGCTTAGCATTTTAGGTTCGGTGTTTATAGCTTTCTATTTGGCGAAAAGTTTGAGCCGTCCAATTCTGGAACTGATAGCCGGAGCGGAGCGATTAGGAGAGGGCGATTTTAGTTCCGAGGTAAAAGTTAACACGCGTGACGAAATTTCTACTCTGGCAAATACGTTCAATTTTATGGTTAAGAAATTGAAAGAGTTTCAGGAGCAGCTGGTTCTTCGTGAAAAGTTGGCTGCGGTTGGCCAGATGGCTTCTGTAGTTGGTCACGAGATTCGCAATCCACTGGGCGTAATCAACAATGCTATCTATTATATTAGAACAAAGCTTGAAGTGTCTTCCGGAAGACAACTGGACCCCAAGATTCAAAAACACATTGGAATTATCGAGAAGGAGATTGTTGCTTCTAACAAAATTGTTAATGACCTATTGGGCTTCTCTCGTACCAGGCCGCCGATGGCTCAACCCTCAGATCTCGACAAAATAATTGAGGATTCCCTATCGGCTGTCTCTATTCCGGAAACAGTGAAGGTGGAGATAGATCTCTCTTTGGAGCTTCCTCCTGCCCTGGTAAATCCGGATGAGATTCGTCAGGTGTTCATAAATCTTATCAACAATGCCTGGCAGGCCATGCCAGAGGGAGGAACACTCAAAATCCTGACATACATCGAAGAGGAGATGGCCCGGGTGGAGATTACTGATACAGGGTGTGGAATTTCTCCCGAGAATATGAAGAAATTGTTTACTCCTTTCTTCAGTACTAAGACCAAAGGTACCGGGCTGGGATTGGCAGCAATCCAGAGAATTCTGGAGAGACACAAAGGTAAAATTAAAGTGAGAAGCCGAGTAGGGCAAGGAACTACTTTCATTGTTAGTTTACCGCTGGCTAAATGAAAAATGGAATACGGCACCATAAATGGTGCCCGACCAGATCGGTCTATGCATTTGGAGTCCTCCCGAGAGGGAGGAATAACCTTGCTTTCGCAAGGACTCCAGTATATTAGTAGGGTGACGAAGACGGCACTCTGAAGAGTGCCCGACCAATTGGCACCATAAATGGTGCCCAACCACTCAAGAAGGAGGAAAGGAATGGCTAAAAATGTCAATCTCTTGATTGTAGATGATGACATAAACATGTTGGCAACAATAGGCGATGTCTTTCAGGACAGAGGATATAATGTAGCTATGGTGGAAGATGGAAGCAGAGCGATTAAATTAGTAAGCAAGAGATATTTTGATGTTGTTCTTATGGACATTAAAATGCCAGGCATAAATGGCTTGGAGACTTACAAAGAGGTAAAGAAAATTATCCCTACTTCTACAGTGATAATGATGACCGGAGACAGCAAAGAGGAATTGGTGAAGAAAGCTTTAGAAGAAGGCGCCTATACTGTTATTTATAAACCGTTTAATGTTAAAAAAGTCATAAAAGTTATTGAGGAAGCTTTGAAAAAACCTGTAATTCTAATAGTAGATGACAGAGTAGAGGACAGGGAAACTTTAAGGGATATATTGGGTGGGAGAGGATACAGGACCGTCCTGGCGAAAGATGGGTTTGAAGCCATGGGATTTGTGGAAAAAGGTAATTTCGATGTAATTCTCTTAGATATAAAGATGCCCGGTATGGATGGCGTCAAGACCCTGGAGAGGATTAAGGAATTTAGAGCTAAAACTGGAGTAATAATGATGACTGCCTATTCTATGGAGGAATTCGTAGAAGATTCTCTCAGAAAGGGGGCCTATACCTGCCTGTTTAAGCCAATTGATGTGGAAAAAATGTTAGAAGCTATCCAAAAAGTTCGCGATTTGGGTAAAAAATTCGGAAGAGAAGAACAGGTTGAGATATTAGTAGTGGATGACGATGCAAATTATAGAGAGACAGTCGGTGATATCCTCGAGGATGAGGGTTATAGAATTTCCAAGGTGGAAACAGGAACAGCTTCAATTGAGGAAGTTAAAAAGAGGTTCTTCAATGTGGTTCTGGTTGACTTCAAACTGGCAGATATCACTGGTTTGGAATTAGCTAAGAAAATCAAGTCAGTAGACAAAAATACTTATATTATATTGGTTACGGGACATGCTTCTTTGGAGACAGCCTTGAAAGCTATTGAAATGAGAGAAGAGATTTACGGTTTCGTCGTCAAGGGTGGAGGACGTGACCCTGGACAACTTAAGTGGACGATAAAGAGTGCCCTGCGAGAGCAAAGACTTGCCTGGGATAAGACGGAAGCGGAGCACAAGTTGAGAAGGGCAAACAGGCAATTAGAGGAACTCTCGATTACTGATGATTTAACAGGAATATATAATCGGAGACATTTTTACGAAAAACTTTCAGAGATGGCAGCCAGGGCTAAACGCTACAAGTTTCCCCTTTCTTTATTGATGTTTGATGTGGACCATTTCAAATCCTATAACGATACCCGTGGTCATCTGGCTGGAAATAGAGTGCTTGAAAGAGTGGGAAGAATAGTTTCAGAGAAAATTCGGGAAGTTGATTGGGGATTTCGCTATGGGGGGGATGAATTTACTGTGATTCTGCCAGAAACATCCAAAAAAGATGCAACAATAGTAGCCGAGAGGATTAGAAAGGCTTTTGAGAAATGTAAGTTCGCTGAGACGACCTTAAGTATAGGTGTTGCTCAATACAACCTCGAAAGCAATCCCGATACCCTAATAAAACATGCTGATGAAACAATGTATAAAGCGAAAAATCAGGGAGGAAATAGAATTGAAGTCTATGGAATATAGGAGTGTAGCTGTCCCGATGAATCGGGACTATGAAACGGCACCGTAAACGGTGCCCGACCAGATCGGTTGGGTCGCCCTTTAGGGTAATGAAAGAATAAATAGGGAGGAAGGAAAAAATGGCTAAGAGAGTTAATCTGTTAATTGTGGATGATGAGGTGGAAACTTTGAGAACTCTTGATGATATCTTTGAAGATAGAGGTTATATTGTTACGCTGGCTGAGGATGGGTATAAGGCTATAGAATTTGCAAAGAAGAAGTTTTTCGATATTATTCTTATGGATGTTAAAATGCCAGGCATAAACGGCTTAGAAACGTTCAGGGAAATAAAGAAGATTTGTCCTTCTGCGGTAGTGATAATGATGACAGGGTATTCAGTAGAGGAACTGTTGAGGCAGGCAATTGAGGAAGGAGCTTATGCAGTTATCTACAAACCTTTTGACATGAGGAAACTCTTTCACACCATTGAGGGAGCCTTAGGAAAAACCCTAATTATGGTTGTGGATGACCTGGTGGAAGACAGGGAAACTTTGAAAGATATTCTGATTAACAAAGGATATCGTGTAGTCACCGCAAGCGATGGGTATGAAGCATTAAATATGGTTCCCAAGGCAAATTTTGATATCATACTTCTCGATGTAAAAATGCCCAGAATGGATGGTATTAAGACCCTGGAATGGATTAAGGAGGTGAAGCCAGAAACAGGGGTAATAATGATGAGTGCTTATTCAATGGATGAATTTGTGGGAAGGGCACTGAGAGAGGGTGCACTTGCATTTCTTTATAAACCTTTCGATATGAAGAAACTGTTCAGAATAATCGAGGAATACCGAGAAGAAAAGGAAAAAGTAAAGAAAAAGGAACAGAAATAATTAATAGGTAGTATAGGGGCTTGTCCCCGTAATTTGAAATCGTGTTGGAGTCCTCCCGAAAGGGAGGGAAAGTTTTGAATTGTGGTAGAATGATGCAAGGAGGAGAAAAGGATGAAGAAGACGAATATCCTCATTGTAGATGATGAAATTGATCTTCTGGAAACCTTAGGAGATATTTTTGAGAGCAAGGGCTATAATGTAACTATGGTGGAGGATGGAAATAAGGCGATCGAACTTTTAAAGAAGAAATACTTCGATATCATTCTCATGGACCTCAAAATGCCAGGGATAAGTGGCGTGGAGAGCTTCAAAGAAGTAAAGAATCTCCATCCCTCAGCAGCTATAATAATGATGACTGCTGGAAGTATAAGGGAGGAGATAAAGGAGGCTATGGGAGCTGGAGTTGATGCTGTGGTCGATAAACCTTTTAATGTGAAAAAACTTGTGGTCACTATTGAATCTATCCTGGAAAGGCCTCTAATTTTGGTGGTCGATGACAGTGTTGAAGACCGTGAAACTCTAAAGGATATTCTGGTTGAGAGAAAGTACAGAGCATTCGTAGCTAAGGATGGCTATGAAGCAATCGATATTGTTCGCAGAAGCGATTTCGATGTCATACTTCTAGATATAAAGATGCCAGGAATGGATGGGATGGAAGTTCTGGAAGTGGTGAAAGAGATTAAACCCGATATAGGCGTAGTAATGATGACAGGATACTCTTCAGAAGGACTTGCGGGAAAGTCTCTAAAGAAAGGAGCCTACACCTGTCTGTATAAGCCTTTCCTGGATATGGAAAAGTTGTTGAGGGTAATCGAGGAGGTCCGGGAGCAAAGGAAAGGAATTGCTTCTTCTTGGCAGAGAGTGAGAATCCTTTTAGTTGACGAAGAAGCAAATCACAGGGAAGCGATTTCAAATATATTGGCTGGAGAAGGATACAGGATAGTTCCAGTCGGTAATGGCTCGGAAGCGCTAAAGAAAGCAGATGAGAGTTTCTTCAATGTTGCGCTTGTAGATTTGGAGTTACCTGATATGAGTGGTATTGAGTTGGCAACGAAATTGAAGGAGAACAATAGAAAAACATGTGTCATTATGATGAGCCGATTTAGTGCACTCGGTTTAGAGACTCTCGAAGAGTCGACAAGAGAAGCAATCTTTGATTATTTAATCGAACCAATAGATCCAGCCCAGTTAAAACGAATTATAAAAGAAGGTTTAAAAGAACAAAAAAAGTGGTAACAGGCGGGTGGACACAGGATGTAGGGGCGACACTCTGTGGTCGTCCAAAGGAAGGGACGGCACGGAGTCCGTCCCCTACAAGAAATGAATATTTTTGAGAAAATGTAAAGAATCAGAATCTATAATCTTGTGAAAGGAGAATAAATTATGAATTACAGAACAGAAAGATTTGGGAAGGCGAAGAGGAGATTCCAGTTCTTTTTACTTTTGATTAGTATTATTGTCGTTTTTAATTTTGCTCTACTTTCGGCTGGAGGAGAAAGTGATGCTGAAATGCTTGCTTTCAATATCTCTGCCTCAGGTTTTGAGCTAAACGAGGGCTTCCCTCGTCCACGTGTGTTTACCCCAAATGGTGATAATACGAATGAAGAAGTAACTTTCAAATACGAGAATATTGAGGAGAGTAGCATAGTTTGCTGGATTTATGATATCAAAGGGTCGGTGGTAAGACAGCTCGATATCGACCCTTTGAAAGACGAGTTCAGCTGGGATGGAACAAACGAGAATAAGGATGTGGCTCCTAGTGGCATATATATCTACCAGATAGAAGTAGAAGGCCAAACTATAAATGGCACAATAGTCCTGGCCAAGTAGCAACAAGAGGAATGTAGCTGCAGAGCGCCAGCTCTGCTTCATAAAATGGCACCGTAAACGATGCCCGACCAAACAGGTCGGTCACCCTTCAGGGTGACGAAAATGGCACTCTAAAGAGTGCCCGACCAATTGGAAAAAAAGATGAAGTGGATAAACAAAAGAGTTATTTTGATAGGGTTAGCGACTATAGTCTTGAGTCTTGGGTCTAATGTCTCTTTTGGGGATTTTGGGGACATTGGTGTGGGAGCGCGACCCATAGGAATGGGAAGTGCCTTTGTCGCTCTGGTTGACGATGTCCATTCCCTCTATTATAATCCTGCAGGATTGAGTCGACTAACCCAGATAGAGTTCACCAGCGGATATGGAAAACTCTACTGGGGACTGGACGACGGGAGTAACCTGGGGAATGCATTTATCGGCTACGCCCACCCCCTGAAAAGGTTAGGCGGAATAGGAGTGGGCTGGCTGAGCCTGGGGCTGAAGGGTTTTTATCGAGAAGACACCTTTATCTTCTCTTATGGCAATAAGTTATTTAGTTCGCTTTCTGCCGGGCTGAACTTCAAATTACTA
>Ga0209979_1002425_pt1 | contig 17891 bp, 18 predicted proteins | sample AnhtaG_FD_183114 | JGI IMG/M metagenome (GOLD analysis project Ga0209979, IMG submission 183114) | Deep subsurface microbial communities from Anholt, Denmark to uncover new lineages of life (NeLLi) - Anholt_01485 metaG (SPAdes) (version 2) | ecosystem: Environmental > Aquatic > Marine > Oceanic...
ATGGAATTTGAACTTTCCGAAGATCAGAAACTGATTAAAGACGCCGCCCGGCAGTTCACGGAAAAGCGGCTCATCCCCGGTCGCACCGAACGGGACGAGAAGGAGGAGCTTGAACCGGAGATTTACAAGGAACTCGGAGAGCTGGGCTATTTCGGGATGATAATCCCGGAAGAGTATGGAGGCATGGGACTGGACGCCCTCACTTACGTCACCGCTCTGGAGGAGATCGCCAGAGGCGATGCCGGTCTGACCATCTGCCTGTCGGTTCACAATTCCTTGGCCAGCGAACCGATCCGCCAATATGGGAAAAAGAGCATAAAGGAGAAATACCTCCCGAAGATGGCCTCCGGGGAGTGGATCGGGGCCTACTGTTTGAGCGAGCCGGAAGCTGGTAGCGACGCCGCCAATCTCAAAGCGACGGCAGTCAAGAAGGGCGACCACTATATACTCAACGGGACCAAATCCTTCGTCACCTCCGGAGGAATTGCAGGAGTGTATGTGATCTTCTGCTCTACGGACAGAGAGAAAGGCTCCCATGGAATCTCCGCCTTCGCAGTGGAACGGGACATGCCGGGGCTTATTCTGGGGGCGAAGGAGAAGAAATTGGGGATCAACACTTCCGATACCCGCCAGATTATCTTGGAGGATTGCAAGGTGCCCGCCGAGAACCTCCTCGGGGAAGAGAACCAGGGATTCGGAATTGCCCTCTCGGTTTTGGACTACGGTAGAATCGGAGTGGGAGCGCAGGCCGTGGGAATCGCGCAGGCGGCATTCGAGGAGGCAGTGAGCTATTCCAAGGAGAGAAAACAGTTCGGACAGCCGATCTGCAACTTTCAGGCGATTCAGTTCAAGCTGGCAGACATGGCCACCAGGATAAATGCCTCCCGGCTTTTGGTCCATAAAGCCGCCTGGCTCAAATCCAAGGGAGAGGGATGCAGATTCGAGGCCTCCATGGCAAAGCTTTACGCCTCCGAGACCGCGAACGATGTCGCCAATCAGGCGGTGCAGATCCTCGGCGGTTACGGATATATGAAGGAGTATCCGGTGGAGCGGTTCTTCCGGGATGCCCGCGTCACCGAGATTTACGAGGGCACCTCCGAGATCCAGAGGATTGTCATCTCCAGAACGATTCTTCAGCCATAGGCTGATCCGCCTTGTCTGCCTCGAGCAGACCTCCGGCGGAGAAGTAGGGAGAGCCGATGTTTCTGACACAGAAACATGAAAAATACCGACAGAAGATAAGAGAGTTCGCTTTAGCGGAGATAGAACCACTCGCTCACCAGATCGATTTGGAGCAGAAATACCCCGAAGGGCACACAAAGAAATTATGCGACATGGGGATCTTGGGCCTGCAAGTTTCCCCCGAATACGGCGGCAGCTTCACCGACACGTTAACCTATGCCATCGCGGTGGAGGAGCTCTCCCGGGTGTGCGGCTCCACCGGAATCACCGTCGCCGCTCATTGCTCCCTGGGAACCTGGCCCATTTTCGCTTTCGGATCAGAAGAGCAGAAGAAGAAATATCTTCCCCCGATCACCAGCGAACCGAACCTGGCCTCCTTCGGGTTGACGGAGCCGGAGGCCGGCTCCGATGCCGGCGCCACCAAGACCACCGCGGTCAAGAAGGACGGTGGGTGGCTGATTAACGGCACCAAATGTTTCATCACCAACGCCTCGGTTGGAAAAACATTTGTCGTCACTGCTCGAACCACACCAGGCAAAGGAACCAGAGGAATTTCCTCTTTCATCCTCGAAAGGGGGATGAACGGCTTCAGCGTCGGGAAAAAAGAGGACAAGATGGGCCTGAGAGGGTCTGACACCGCCACCCTGAACTTCGACGACCTTCTGATTCCGGATGATAACCGCCTGGGAGAGGAGGGTCAAGGCTTCAAGGAGTTTATGATGACCCTTGACGGCGGCAGAGTCTCCATCGGGGCGATGGCCCTGGGGTTGGCTCAGGGAGCACTTGACCTGGCCCTGAAATTTGCCAAGGAGAGAAAGCAGTTCGGCAAGCCGATAATCGAACATCAGGCGGTGGGACATAAATTAGCGGATATGGCCACTTTTATTCAGGCCGCCCGGCATCTGATTTACCACGCAGCTATCCTGAAGGACAAAGGCGTCTGGTACAACAAAGAATCCGCAATGTGTAAGCTCTATGCCTCCGAGATCGGCAACTGGTGCTGCTATCAGGCCATCCAGATAATGGGGGCCTACGGCTATTCCACCGATCATTCACCGGTCGAGAGATACTGGCGCGACGTCAAACTCTGCGAGATCGGGGAGGGCACCTCCGAGATTCAGCGACTGGTTATCAGCCGAGAGCTGCTGAAAGAGGAGTTGACTCTACCCGAAGGTTTCTTTACTATTGACGGCAGTAAACTTGGAGGCTAAATTACTACAGTCCTGAAGAGGCAGGGAAAAATCTCTAACTGAGATGTGTATCGAATGTGGGCCAAAGTCGTGCATAAACGAAATAGGTTTGGTTGTTTTAAGTTAGGCGACACGCTATTGGAGGAATGGAATGGAATTGAATAATTACGGTTTTGTAGAAGTGGGCAAATGGAAGTTGAAAGCGAGTTTGAAGAGCGGGGTAGCCTTTGAACTTGATAAATTTGAAGAAGAAAGAGTAGTTTTTGCTTTTGTGGTAGGCAATAAAGTGAAGTATATAGGTGTCTGCGATAGTCCCAGCACAACCTTGAAAAATAGAATGAGTAGATTCCAAGGTCTGCAAGGAGGCGGCACCAATGAACGAGTTGCCAACGATATAAAAAGTTGCTTGGATGGAGGAGATGATGTCAAGATATCCGCGTTAAAACCGCAATCAACATCACAATACAAAAATTTGAATGTTGATCTTGTAAGAGGATTAAAGAATCCCTTAATCGAAAAACTAAAGCCGGAGTGGAATATACAGAGATGAAGGATAACGACAAGGCACGTCGCCTAACAGAGCGTATCTGGCTTCGGTGCTTCGCACCTCCGCCCCAATCCTGCTTCGCAGGACTTCAGATACGCTCGCAACGTTAGCGGATATGCCAAAAAACAAATATGACTGAAAAATATATTGCAATTGCAATTTATCTTGTCATCCTGGCCTTCATTACCTGGTTTTCAGCGAGGCGCAAAAATGCGGGTGACTTTTCCTGTGCCGTCAGGTGTTTCCACCTGACGGTGAACTGTCGGGAGGAAACTCCCGACAGCACCGCAAGGGTTAGAGGAAATAGTAGATAGGAGATAGCATTGTAGCGGAAACCTTCAGGTTTCCATAAAACCGGTTCATCTGAAATGGAAATCTTCAAATCTCTTTCGGTTGACGAACACGAGCAGGTAGTCTTCTGTTGCGGTAGAGTCTCGCGCCTGAGGGCCATCATCGCCATCCACGACACCACCTTAGGACCTGCCATCGGGGGCATACGATTCATGAAATACGCCTCCGAAGAGGAGGCGTTCGACGACGCTTTGAGGTTGTCAAAGGCCATGACCTACAAATCCTCCGCAGCGGGATTGAACTTGGGAGGTGGCCAGGGAGTCATCATTGACCCTGGAGAGGATGCCGACCGAAATCTCATCTTCCGTTCCTTTGGACAGTTCGTCGAGTCTCTGTCGGGGCGCTTCATCGCCGGGGAGGACGTTGGCACCTCGGTGGAGGATATGGAGCAGATTCGCCAGGAGACCGAGTATGTGGTCGGCATCTCGCACGCCCTCGGAGGTTCTGGAGACCCCGGCCCGATTGCGGCCGCCGGTGTTTTTCACGGAATTCTGGCCTGCGCCGAGAAAGTCTTCGGGGAAAAATCCCTGGAGGGGGTCTCGGTAGCCATTCAGGGCGTGGGGCACGTCGGTTTCGCCCTGGCAGAGGATCTGAAAATCGCCGGATGCCAAGTCTATATTGCCGATATTGACAAAAAGAAGGTGGAGGCGGCAAAAGCCAAATTCGGAGCCGATGTTGTCGACCCAGAGGAGATTTACGGGCTGAAGGTAGACATATTCTCGCCCTGTGCTCTGGGCGGAATCATAAACGAAAAAACGGTCGAGAAGCTCAATTGTCGCATCGTCGCCGGAGCCGCCAACAACCAGCTGCAAACTGAGAAGCACGGAGATATACTCCAGAGGCGAGGGATTCTCTATGCTCCGGACTTCATCATCGGAGCCGGTGGGCTTATCAACGTCGTCAACGAGCTGGAGGGCTACAATCAGGAGCGGGCACTGAAGCAGGCCGGCAAGATTTATGATATCCTTCTGCGGGTCTTCGAGATCGCCGAGAGAGAAAACATCTCCACCTCGTCGGCCGCCAATCTGCTCGCGGAGGAGAGATTGGAAACCATCAAGAAGTTCAGAGGCCTCAAGTAGCCCAGGTTGTCTCAACCTGGATTGGTAAATGGCGAATGGTTAATAGTCGATGACAAGAGTGGGGAAATCTCAAATCACTGCGGGGTAGGATCGGGATGATCAAAGACCTTTACGGGATAGTCGCCAAAGTCAAAGAGGCAGGACCCAGAAGGGTGGTCGTCGCCCAGGCCGAAGAGGAAGGGGTTCTGCTGGCTCTGGCGGAGGCCATCAGGGAGGATATCGCTCAGGGGATTCTGGTGGGCGATCTGGAGAAAATCCGGGTCATCTGCGGACGTAACCACATCAAACCTGACAGCTTCACAGTTATCGACAGCGACAACGGCTACGACTCCGCTCTCAGGTGTTGTCAACTGATCCGGGAGGGGAAGGCGGAGATAATGATGAAGGGGACAGTGCCAACCAAAGACTTCATGCGAGCCATACTGGATAAGGAGCAGGGCCTTGCCACCGGCGGACTATTAAGCCATGTAGCGGTTTTCGAACTGAAAAACTATCCGAAGCTGCTCTTGATCACCGACGCCGCCGTCAATATCGCTCCCTCTCTCTTAGAAAAAGTCCAAATCCTGGAGAACGCCGTCGAGGTCGCTCACTCGCTGGGGATTGAGACTCCCCGGGTGGGTTGCGTGGCCCCGGTCGAGTTTGTCAATCCGGAGAAGATGCCCAGCACCGTGGAGGCCGCCTGTCTGACGATGATGAACAGAAGGGGACAGATTCGAGGCTGTATAGTTGACGGTCCCCTGGCGCTGGACAACATCATCTCGAAAGAGGCCGCCAGCACAAAGGGGATAGAAAGCGAGATTCCCGGAGAGGCGGACATAATTTTGGTTCCCGAGATTGAGAGCGGCAACATCCTTTATAAGAGCCTGACGATATTCGCGGGGGCTAAGTGTGCGTCTATCCTCGTGGGTGCCAGAGCTCCGGTTGTGCTCACCAGCCGTTCCGATAGTCACGAGACCAAGCTGATGTCGATTGCCCTGGCAGCCGTCAGTGTGAAGTGATTTCGGCTTGCGTTTTATCCTCCCCCCTCATATATTGCGAAGGCAAATCGTGACATTTAGTCATCGAATGTCGCTCTGAGAGTTGATATAGAAAATCTCTCCTGAGGAGGAATTATGCCGTTCAAAGAGGTCGGGAAAATATGGATGGACGGGAAACTGGTCGACTGGAAGGAGGCCAAAATCCACGTCCTCTCCCACGTGGTTCACTACGGGAGCAGTGTCTTCGAGGGTTTCCGTTCCTACAAGAACAAGAAAGGGTCGGCGATATTTCGGCTTCAAGCTCATACCGACCGGCTCTTCAACTCCGCCAAGATCTACCGGATGAAGATTCCCTTCACCAAAGAGGAGATCAACAAAGCCATAATCGAGCTGATGAAGACCAACGAGATAGAGGAGTGTTACATCCGACCGATCGTCTATCGGGGTTATGCGGAACTGGGGGTGGACCCGCGTCCCTGCCCGGTTAATGTCACCATTGCGGTCTGGTACTGGGGAGCTTATCTGGGTCCGGAGGCGCTGGAGAAGGGGGTGTCGGTCTGCGTCTCCTCCTGGAATCGGATGGCTCCTAACACCTTTCCGGCGATGGCCAAGTCCGGCGCCAACTATATGAACTCGCAGTTAGTGAAGTTAGAGGCCTTAGCTCACGGTTATGTGGAGGGGATCGCCTTAGATGTCTACGGCCACGTCTCCGAGGGCTCCGGCGAAAACATCTTCATCGTCAGAGATGGAACCCTGATCACCCCACCATTCGGGGCTTCGATTCTACCGGGAATAACCAGGAACACCGTCATCACCTTAGCCCAGGAGTTAGGAATAAAGGTTATCGAGCAGCTCATCCCCCGGGAGTCTCTGTATATCGCCGAGGAGGTCTTCTTCACCGGCAGCGCCGCCGAGATAACCCCCATCTCTTCTATCGACGGAATCCAAATCGGAGCCGGCCAACGGGGGCCCATAACCAAGCAGTTGCAGGACAAATTCTTTGGGGTCGTCTCCGGAGAGGAAGAGGACAAGTGGGGTTGGCTGACCTACGTCGATGTCGGGAAAAAAGAGGAAGCCCTTCTGAAAGCCTAAGAGATGAAAGTAGCCATCGGCGCTGACCACAAAGGGTTTGAGCTCAAGGAGAGGATTAAGGAATTCCTTAAGGGGGAAGGCAAAGAGGTCACCGACTTCGGCACCGACTCGGAGGAATCCTGCGACTATCCCGACTACGGGCTGAAAGTCGCCGAAGCCGTCGCCAGGGGCGAGTTCGACCGGGGAATCTTAGTCTGCTGGACTGGTAACGGCATGAACATGAGCGCCAATAAGGTCAAGGGGATTCGCTCCGCTCTGTGTCTGAATCCGGAGCTGGCGGTCTTCGCCAGGCAACACAACGATGCCAACGTTTTGACCCTGGCCTCCAAATTCACTCCCGTAAAGCAGGCTCTTGAAATCGTGAAAGCCTTTTTCTCATCTCAGTTCGAAGGCGGACGGCACCAGAGGAGGGTGAACAAGATCAAGGAATATGAACGAAGGACTTCCTCAGAGCAGGCTCAACTATAAGAAAAAGGGCACCAAGCGTTGTCGCTCATAATCGGAGCTTAGCCTTGATCGGTTCTTCTGTGGTCAACACTCGCGGCCACACTTTCTTTATTGAAGGTCTCTCTGCAGGCCAATAGCACTGATCGTGATGCGAACGGTTCTCACAAGCTAACAAACGAAATCGATAACTGAGGAAAACTTTCACACTTTGCTGAATTGAAATAGTTGTGCAGATGATTGGAGATAGATATGTGGGCATTGAAGGAAGTCGATCCGGAAGTATATGAGGCCATAAGGGGCGAGATGGAGCGGGAGGCCACGAAATTGGAGCTTATCGCCTCCGAGAATTTCGTCAGCAAGGCGGTACTGGAGACCGCCGGCTGTGTGATGACGAACAAATACGCGGAGGGGTATCCGAAAAAACGCTACTACGGAGGTTGCGAGTTCGTCGACATCGCCGAGGAGCTGGCCCGACAGAGGGCCAAAGAGCTTTTCGGGTGTGAGCACGTCAACGTCCAGCCCCATTCCGGCTCCCAGGCAAACATGGGAGTCTACTTCGCGGTCTTAAAGCCCGGAGATACCATCTTCGGATTGAACCTCTCTCATGGTGGGCACCTCACCCACGGTCATCCCGTCAACTTCTCTGGAAAATTCTTCAACGTCATTCAATACGGGGTGGACAAGGAGAGTGAGCTCATCGACTTTGAGGAGTTGAGGAAGCTGGCGAAGGAGCACCAGCCGAAGATGATAATCGCCGGTGCCTCCGCCTATCCCCGGATCATGGAATATGAGCCTTTCCGAGAGATCTGCGATGAGGTCGGCGCCTACCTGGTGGCGGACATCGCTCACATCGCCGGATTGATCATCGCCGGACTTCATCCCTCCCCGATCCCGGTTGCAGATTTCGTCACCACCACCACCCACAAGACTTTGAGGGGACCCCGTGGGGGCATGATCATGTGTAAGAAAAAATATGCCAAGGAGCTCGACCGCGAGGTGATGCCGGGGATTCAGGGGGGACCTTTGATGCACATCATCGCCGCCAAGGCGGTGGCTCTAAAACAGGCCATGGAGCCGGACTTCAAGGAATATCAGAAACAGATCGTCAAAAACGCCAAGGCCATGGCGGAGGCTTTAATGGAGGGGGGACTGGAGCTGGTCTCCGGCGGCACCGACACCCATCTGATACTTGTAAAACTCTTCAACAAGAATCTGACCGGAAAGGTGGTGGAAGAAACTCTGGATCGGGCCGGCATCACCGTGAACAAAAACACCGTCCCCTTCGACCCCCAGAAACCTTTCGTCACCTCCGGCATCCGCCTCGGCACCCCGGCTCTGACCACCCGCGGCATGAAGGAGCCGGAGATGCGCCAGATCGCAAAATGGATCGTAGAGATCATCGACAATATCGAGAATGAGGAGATCTGCGAGAGAGTCAGAGGAGAAGTCGTCGATCTCTGTAAGAGATTCCCCCTCTATGAGGGCCTGATGGATTAGACCAGGGAGTCGCCTGAAGAGGAGTGAAACCATGCTGGCAAATTTTTCCATAATCCCTCTGGGAGGTGGAGCGAGCGTCTCCAAATATGTTGCCAAGGTGGTCGAGATCGTGGATAGAAGCGGTTTGAACTACCAGTTGACATCTATGGGAACTTTGGTGGAGGGAAATTGGGACGAGGTCATGGGGTTGATAAAGAAGTGCCACAACGCCACCCGCAGGTTGGTGCCGCGGGTCTACACCGTCATCACCATCGATGACCGCAGAGGAGCGAAGGGGCGCCTGACCGGCAAGGTGAAGTCAGTGGAGAGGGTTTTGAAGCGGGAAGTCAGAAAGTAGTTCCTCCAGATCCGTATGGAGACGACCGAGTTCATCGTAGTTCTGGTGACCTCCCCCTCCGAGGAGGAAGCCGAAAGGCTAGCTTCCAGACTAGTGGAGGAAAAACTGGCAGCCTGTGTAAACATACTCCCGACCAGTTCCCTCTTTCGTTGGGAGGGGAAATTAAGCAAGGAGAACGAGAGGTTGCTCATCATAAAGACCCGGCGTTCTCTCTTCCACAATCTGGAAAAGCGGGTAAAAGAGCTCCACAGCTATGAGGTTCCGGAGATAGTTGCCCTGCCGGTGGTTGCCGGTTCAAAGCAGTATCTTGATTGGCTAAAAGAATCTGTTTCGGAAACCTGATGCAGTCAAAGAGAATCGCAGACGGGTTCGTGGTGAAGCTCGATAAGGGGGAGCAGTTGGTCGACTCGTTGATCAAGTTCGCCCGACAGGAGAAGGTCGACTCCGGCAGTGTCGCCGGAATTGGTGCTGTCACCAACGTCACCCTGGGATATTTCGATAGAGAGCAAAAGAAATATCTGCAGAGGAAATTCGATGATGTCTACGAGCTGGTCTCTCTCTCCGGCAGCATCGCCACCATCAAGGGCGAGCCGATATTGCATCTTCACATTGTCATCTCCGATCGGGATTACAGTGTCCGTGCTGGACATCTCTTCTCCGCGGAGGTGGCAGTCACCGGAGAGATATTCGTGAGGGCGTACCCCGAACGACTTTTGAGGAAGAAGGACCCGGAGTTCGGCTTGAACCTTTTGGATCTGTGAGCAAAAAGAAGAGACTCATCACTCTCTTGACCGATTTCGGAGATATTGACAGTTACCTGACGGAACTGAAGGGAGTCATCCTCTCCATCAATCCAGAAGTGGAAATCGTGGAGGCGAGCCAGAAGGTTAAGGCGGGGAACATCCGCCAGGGGGCATATCTGTTGGGGAGATATTTTAAGTATTATCCGGAGGGGACAATTCATCTGGCGGTGGTGGATCCCGGAGTGGGGAGCAGAAGATCCCCGATTCTCCTGGAGACCGAGAGGTATTTCTTCATTGGTCCCGACAATGGGGTTTTCTCTTATGTTCTGGAGGAGGAGAAGGCGGAGTTGGCAATCAAGTTAACCAACAGCAAGTATCAGCTTCCCTCCGCTTCTCGGACCTTCGAGGGAAGAGACATTTTTGCACCGACGGCGGCGTATCTTTCTTTGGGCGTCGACCCCCGGGAGTTCGGCCCCGAACTTGAGGAAATCGAGACCTTCAAGATTCCGGAGCCAGAAATAAACGGAGAACAGATTGAAGGCGAAATCGTCCATATCGACCACTTCGGCAACGTGGTGACGAACATCCCCCTGGATTTGCTCACCGAGCTCGGGCGTTTTGTCACCATGAAGGTGAGAGGAAGAGCAATAGACAAGCTCGTAACGTCATATGAAGAGGGGAAGGACTGCGAGTTCTTCGTGATAACAGGAAGCGGGGGCACCCTGGAGATCTCGAGTTTCGGGAAAGATGCCGCCGGGAGACTCGACATCTCCCCCGGTGACAAGGTCTACCTCACAGCCGAGAAGACCTGAATGATCCGTAACTGATGAAACAGGGCTACCATGGCCGATGACCTTCGCCCAAATCCCAGTGTAACCTCAGAGAAAGGCAAGCTCTCCAAGGCTGCCAAAAGACAGCGCCCGAGCTGGGATCAGTATTTCATGATGATGGCCCACCTGGTCTCCACCCGTTCCACCTGCCTGCGGAGACAGGTGGGGGCGGTGATCGTCAAGGACAAGAGGCTGCTGGCGACCGGATACAACGGTGCCCCCAAGGGGTTACCGCATTGCCTGGAGATCGGCTGCCTGCGGGAGGAATTGCAGGTGCCCGCCGGGGAGAGACACGAGCTCTGTCGAGCCACCCACGCCGAGCAAAACGCCATCGCCCAGGCGGCCTCCTTCGGGGTCTCCGTGGAGGCAGCCACGATCTACACCACCTGTCAGCCCTGCAGCCTCTGCGCCAAGCTCTTGATCAACTCCGGAATTGCGGCCATCAAAAACTGCGGCGACTATCCCGACCAGATGGCCCAAGAGATGCTCTCCCAAGCGGGGATCAGAGTGGAGAAAATCGAGCTGGACAAAGATAGCCTCAAAAGAACTTTCGAGGGGAGATGAGATGAAGTGCCCTTTCTGCGGAAGTCTGGACGATAAGGTGGTCGATTCCCGTCCCACCGAGGACGGCAAGGCCACCCGGAGAAGACGACGGTGTCTCTCCTGTGAGAAAAAATTCACCACTTACGAATACATCGAGAAGATCCCCCTGATGATAAAGAAGTCCGACGGCACTCTGGAGGCATACGATCGCGGCAAGCTCTCGGATGGTATTATCCTCGCCTGCAAGAAGCGTCCGGCGAGCCGCCAGAGGTTAGAGGCCTTAGTCAACGAGGTCGAAAGCGAGCTTTTCAACCTATCCCGGGAGGAGGTCTCCTCCAGGGAGATCGGCGATCTGGTCTTGGAGAAGCTCAAAGAGATCGATGAGGTTGCCTACGTCCGATTCGCCTCCGTCTATAAGGATTTCAAAAACAAGGATCAGTTCCTGCACGAATTGAAGAGCCTCCCCTCCTCCCTGCGGGTGGTGAAGGCCAACGGTAGAGTGGAACCCTTCGAGAGGCGAAAACTCCTTCACGGGATAGAGCTTGCCTGCAACAAACGCCCCGTCACCAAAAGAAAGATGGAGGCCATCGCCGACGGCATCTTCAGGGAGCTCGACAAAAAAAGCGTAAGAGAGATCACCTCCAGCCAGCTGGGGGAGATGGTGATGGAGCGTTTAAAGAAGCTGGATGCGGTCGCCTACGTCCGCTTCGCCTCCGTCTACCGCAAATTCAAGGAGCCGGAGGAATTCCGCCAGGAGTTAGAGGGGCTGGAGAAGTAACCGATCTAAACTTGCGCCTCCCGCTTGTCAGATGGAGAAGAAAAAGGCAGAGCCGATGTCCTTTCTGGACCACTTAGAGGAGCTCCGCTTCAGGATAATAAAGTGCCTGGTATCGATACTGGTCCTCGCCATCGCAGCTTACGTTTTCTCGGACGAGATCTATTCGATTCTCCAGATACCCCTTTACAAAGCAGTGCCGGACATCAAGCTCCACTATTTCAAGGTCACCGAGGGCTTCACCATTCGGGTCAAGATGTCGCTTCTGGCGGGAGTGATCCTGTCGGTGCCGGTGATACTGTATCAGATCTGGCAGTTTGTTGTCCCCGGGCTTTACGAGCGGGAAAAGAAGCTGGTGGTCCCGGTGGTGTTCGCCGGGACTATTTTTTTTCTCCTGGGAGCTCTCTTCTGTTTTTTCGTAGTGTTGCCCCGGGCAATAGCTTTCTTAAGCAGTGTCGCCTTCGAGGGATTAGAGCCGACCTGGATGATTCAGGAGTATTTCAGCTTCATGATGCGGCTGATCCTGGCCTTCGGGATCGCCTTTGAGCTGCCGATAGTCTGCTTCTTTCTGGGACAGGTAGGGATAATCGACTCCAGGCTTATGGCTAGGGGGAGACGATACGCCCTGGTTGCAATTGTGCTCTCGGCGGCCCTCATCACCCCCCCGGACATCTTCTCCCAGGTGGTATTGGCTCTGCCGGTTTACCTCTTGTATGAGTTGAGCATCCTGGTGGTGAAGCTCACCGGCCGGAAATCGCGGGAAGTGGTCTGAATTTTCCTCAAAGAATTCTTGACAAGAGGGTCTGGGAGCTTCTAATTTGGATGAGATCGTATTTTCTATTGAGGAGACATGAAAGAAGGCAAATTTAAAGACTGGCTGGCAGCTCCGAGGCTTCCTTTTCTGACGGCCAGTATAGTTCCGGTGATTTTCGGCACCGCCCTGGCGTGGCAGCGGACCGGGGAATTCAATCCCCTCTATTTCTTCCTTACGTTAGTCGGGGTCTGCCTGGCCCAGATGGGCGCAAATATGGCCAACGATTACTACGACCACAAGACCACCGATGACGACATCAACCGAAATCCCACCCCCTTCTCTGGGGGAAGCCGGGTGATTCAGGAGGGGAAGATCAAAGCCGCAAGCATCCTCAAGGCCTCCTTTCTCTGTTATGTATTGGGGGCGATAATCGCCCTTTATCTAAACAGCATCACCCCCGGGAATTTCGTTTTAATTCTGGCTCTGGTCGGATTCCTCTCCGGTTTCCTCTACACCGCCACCCCGGCGATGCTCGGCTACCGAGGGCTGGGGGAGCCGCTGCTGGGATTGAACTTTGGAACTCTAACGGTGATCGGCGCCTACTTCGTTCAGACTCACACCTTCAGCTGGGAGGTCTTCTGGATTTCCTGGCCGATCTCGTTTCTGATCGTGGCGGTCTTATACATCAACCAGTTTCCGGACTACGAACCGGACAAGACCGTTGACAAACGGCACTGGGTGGTCCGTCTGGGGAGGAAGAAGGCCACCTACGGATACTACGCTTTGATATTCGGCAGCTACCTGTGGGTGATCGTCACTGTCATCATCGGGATTCTGACCCCGTTCGCCCTCATAGTCCTCGTAACCCTCCCGAAGGCCCTGAAGGCCAGCAGGATTTTGCGGACAAGCTACGACAAGATCCTGGAGCTAATTCCCGCCAATGCCGCCACCATACAGATACATCTTTCAATCGGCCTACTTTTATCCCTGGCCTGCGTGGTCGGAGGTTTGGTCTAAAAAATAACGGAGGGGCATAAAGCCCCTCCCTACGGATTGTTTTATGGGAAGAACCGTAGGGCGGGGTCTTGTACCCCGCCGCTATCATATCGAATCCATAGGGCCGTGAATTCACCACCGCCTTTTCTTTGGGGTATCGGACGTGGGCGTCCGATGCCAACAGAGGCGGGACAATCTGTGAACCATGAACTGACAAGGGCGGATAAATTCCGCCACCTACGGATTCATATTTTTCCCTGCCTACTACCTATTCCCTGTCCCCTATCCCCTATCCCCTGTTTCCTGCATGAAGAATAGCCGGGGCATTCCTGCCCCGGAACCCGCCTGTTGGTCACGGATGCCCTCATCCGTGACCTTTTCGGTATCGGACGAGGGCGTCCGATACCAACAAGAGCTTGCTTGGGCTTAGATCGGGCAGGGTCCGTTTGGGTCCGTATGCAGAGGTTGAATCAAGTTTAGAGGCTAATGTGAATTCTAATACTTCTTTCTCCTCTCCACCCCGAAGTTGGAGCCCGGCTTGGTCTTTAAGTATTTTTTCAAGTCCGCCAGCATGTGGGAAAGCTCCCCGATGTGGGAAAAGGAGGTTTCGTCACTCCTGACGACTGCAATAGTGAGGGTCAGAAGCGGGAACTGCTCCAAAACCCCTCGGCGATTCAGCACTTCAATATGGCCCCGCTTAAGATCCTCCGATTCGTAAAGAGTCGCCACCAGGCGGTCGAAGGTGGAGAGGACATTCTCGCAGATCGGCTCGAACTCCCCTGACCCCACCACGAAGATGAAATCATCCCCCCCGATATGTCCCACAAACCCGTGCGGAGCCAAATCCCGCACCGTGTCCCTGATGATCCGTGCCGTTATCTTGATGACCTTGTCTCCGTATGAGTACCCGTAGTAATCGTTATAAGCTTTGAAATTGTCTAAATCGGCGTAGCAGGTTGCAAATCCCTCTCCGGCCTTTAGCCTCCGGGTGATGTCGGCCTCGATGGCGAAGTTGCCCGGCAATCGGCTGGAGGGATTGACCCCCAAATCCCTCCTGCTGCGATTCATTGCCGCCTGCAGTCGGGTCTGGACAATCTGCCGCTCCCATTCGCCGCTGATGAGATCGTCCACCCCACAGGCAAACCCCTTCATGACGGTCTCCTTTTTGGGAGAGGGGACATAGAGCACCAGTGGCACCAGCTGTAAGGTCGGGTGCATCTTCGCGGCCTCTATGATCGACAACAGCGTGGCGCACTCCTGGTTGCAGGCGACCACGACCAAATCGAGATTCAGCCGGCGATGGAGTTCGAGCAACGCCGGCAGGTTTTCGAAGTGATGAAAAAGGTGCTCCCCGGGGGGGAAGGCTTCCTTCAGTCTCTCCTCGATATCGATCCCTCTCTGGCAGAGGGCGACATTCAGCATCACTTCCCTCTCCTGTGGTAGTCTCTTTCTCTGGGGTGGAAGGTGCGATGGACCTCTTTGAGGTATTCTCTATCGAGGTGAGTGTAAATCTCGGTGGTGGATATGTCTTCGTGTCCCAGCATCTCCTGCACCGCTCGGAGGTCTGCTCCTCCCTCTAAAAGATGAGTGGCGAAGGAGTGTCTCAAGGTGTGGGGATGAACGTTCTTTCCAATTTTCGCCATGGAGGCGTATTTTTTGACGATGTTGAAAAGCCCCATGCGGGCGAATTTACCCCCCAGGCGATTCAGAAATAGAGATTCGCTCTTTCGACCTCGGAGCAGAAGCGGCCTCGATTCCGAGAGGTATCTGTCTATCTGCCTCCAGCAAGATTTTCCTGCCGGGACCAATCTCTCCTTGGAGCCCTTGCCGAAGAGGCGGATAAACTCAATCTCCGGGAATAGGTCTTCAGTGGTGAGATTCGCCACCTCCGATATGCGAGCGCCGGTGGCGTAAAGGGTCTCCAGAACGGCTCGGTCCCGGAGGCCGTATTTGTCCTTCAGATTCGGTTTGCTCAAGATCTCTATGATTTCCTCGACGGTCAATATGCCCGGGGGTTTGCGGACGATTTTGGGGGAGGCGACCTCGGAGAAAGGATAGCTCTCCAGGGCACCCTCCGACACCAGAAATCTGTATAAGGACTTTATTGCCGATAAGGCCTGAGCGATGCTCGCCGGAGACAGACCTTCATGATAGAGTTGGGTCAAAAAGGAGGTCAAATCTTGGGGCCCCACCTGCTTGAGCCCCGTGCCTCGATCAGTCTCTAAGAAGAGGCAAAAACGGGAACAGGACTGCAAGTAGGCAAGGGCGGTATTTCCGGAAAGTCCCCTCTCTAAGAGTAAGAAATCTTGAAACTGTTTGAGTATTTCGCTCTGAGGGGCGAGGGTTGTTACCTCCGACATTCAGATCACCGCTTTCGACAGCCTTTTATATCATAACGACAACTCCACCGTTTGTCAAAATAAAAATGCCGGCGCCAGGAAGAGGCCGGTGCTCTCTGGCTGGAAGAGGAGAGCAAGGCAGCTGCGGTTGCCGGGCCCAGGCGACCCCAGCAGTCGCAATTCTCCAAGCAAAGACAGAGGCGGCGTTAGAATCAGAGCGAAGAGAATCTGCGGACTTGTTGCCTTTCTGAGAGGCGATTTGCGGAGCTTTCTGGCAAAAAAGAATGCCAGTGCCTTCTGACACTGGCATTCAACATCCGCAGGTAAATAGTCCTACTTCAGAAGCGTCAGCTTCCTGACGGAGACGAACTCCCCGGCGGTGAGCTTGTAGTAGTAAATGCCGGTAGTGACCTCAGCCGCATTCCAGTTGATGCTCTTGTAGCCAGCCTGCTGGTAATCATTCACCAGGGTGGCCACCTTCTGCCCCACCAGGTTGTAAACCTCCAACGTCACCCGGGAGGCTCTGGGGAGCTCATAGCCGATGGTGGTGGAGGCGTTGAAGGGGTTGGGGTAGCAAGATCCCAAGGCAAAACTGCTCGGCAGCTTGCTGCCCTCCTCATCCTCAACACCGATCGGGGGCACCGCCAACATCACCGGGATGTGAATCGCGGGATTGGCGGAGTTGTTCAGGATAACGATGGTGTCTTCGAACACTGGCTTCTGGTCTTCAAGGGCATACAGCCAGATAGAGAGAGTGTCCGTTTGCAGCTGCGGTATCGACCCTGCCATCGGGATGACCTTAATCCAGTTGGCATCTTCCTCTATGGTGAAATCGAACGTAGCCCAACCGCCGTTGTACATTACTCGCTCGAACAGAGAGCTGTCGCCCAGGGCAACGGTGTCGGCAACCAGGCTGCTATCGAACTGCATCAGATAGGGGCCTTTCAGTGAGAAGTCTGCCTGAAGACTGTCACCCATCAATGCCGGAGCGAAGAACTTGGTTTTTGCGGTGAAACCTGTGGCCTTGGCCTCCACCACGAAGGTGTCGGTCAGAGTTATATCCATTTGAATCCAGTAGTAACCGTCTTGATCGGTGACGTCAGATCCGACGGTATCAAGTTGCGAGTAATTCCAAACGGTCAACTCCGCTCCCTCGATCCCGGATGCGGTTCGAAAGTCCGTAACGTCTCCGTAAACCCAAGCATCGTCTGCAATTGCAGCTGTCGACAGCGAAAACAGAAATACAAACGTCAAAAGCAAGCTTAAATAGGAATTTCTTTTCATTCCTGACCTCCAAGACAATTTAGAAAACGAACTGTTGAACTTGTCGAAATTAGTAACACATCACCTCCTTATTAAACTACAGGCTAAAGAGAGTTTCGTTGCTTTTTCTATCTTCACGCTTTTTTGTGAAAGAGCTACCATCCTGGCAAGTTGTAAGGCGGCATGACAACACCAATACCCCTTACCAAGCGTAAACTCCCTTCTCAACCACAAAATAGCACAGTTTTCATAATTGTCAAGCAAATTCTACCCTCCCGGAATTGACCTCCGCAGGGCTCTACTCACACACATAGAGAACGTAGAAGTTAGGCTCTGTGAACGTCTTTCCTGAAAAGTGACCCCGGCGACAGAACCTTGATCGCCACCATGGTCAGATCGTCCAGCTGAGCACTGTCGCTGGTGAAATCTTGCACCCTTTCATATACCTCATTAAGCAAATCCCTTGCCGAAAGTTCGTAGTTCTCGTTTATGACATCGACCAATCGATCCACCCCGAACTCCTCCCCCCCGGGGCTGAAAGCCTCCGTAACCCCATCGGTGTACAGAATTAGAACATCCCCCGAGAAAAGACTCAGCGGTCTCTCTTCGTAGGTGGATAATTCCAAGACTCCCAGAGCAACTCCGCCATCGGAAAGATATTCGATCGAACCGTCGGCTCTACGGAGGATCGGGGGATTGTGCCCGGCGTTGGAGAAGGTCAAAACCCGGTTTTTCGTGTCCAAAACCCCATAAACGGCAGTAACATACATCTCCCTTTCGACGCTTTCGAAGAGGAGCCGATTCACCTTTTGAAAGATGGTTCGGATGGCGTAGTTGTTGAGTATTTCCGCCTTCAGGGAGGCTCTGAAGGCCGCCATTATCAGAGCCGCCGGGATTCCCTTCCCGGAGACGTCGGCGATTGCAACCCCGAGCTGATTCTCGACGATCT
>Ga0209979_1002426_pt1 | contig 17865 bp, 17 predicted proteins | sample AnhtaG_FD_183114 | JGI IMG/M metagenome (GOLD analysis project Ga0209979, IMG submission 183114) | Deep subsurface microbial communities from Anholt, Denmark to uncover new lineages of life (NeLLi) - Anholt_01485 metaG (SPAdes) (version 2) | ecosystem: Environmental > Aquatic > Marine > Oceanic...
TAATCTGCCCCTAACTTACCAAGATAGAGTTGTTGTCCCATATTTTCTGCTTCTTTTACTACGATTTTTCTCTTTTCATCCTTTAACATCTCGTTAAAATCCTTCTCGCTCAACCTCGAATATTTGTCTGTGAATTGTATAAATTTTTGAGGAAAGCGTGTCGTGAGGGGAATCTTGTTTTTATCTCCTTTAGGATACCCATAACATATTAAAGTTATAGGAAATACCCATTTTGGAAGGTTAAACATCTCACGGTGAATTTCATAGTTTTCCATAATGTCTCCGATATAACAGGAGCCAATCCCTAAAGCTTCAGCAGCGATTACAGAATTTTGGGCTGCAATTAATGCATCACAACAAGCAAGAAGTAAGTCAGATTCTTGAGGTGTTTGAAACTCTTTGCCTATTTCGTTACATTTTTCCTTGACTTTACTTACTTTAAAGAAATCCCACCATCGCTGCATGTCAGCTAAAAACAATAATACTAACGGTGCTTTTGCGATATGTGGTTGATTATCGCAAGTTTTTACTAATTTTTCCTTTAAGTTTTTATCGGCTACTTGAATAATTGAATACATCATTAAATTTCCTGCTGTAGGTGCTCTCATAGCACCTTGGACGATTGTATCAATTTCATCTTGAGAAAGAGGTTTAGGATTGTAAGCACGAATCGTTCTTCTATTTTTTATTAACTCCATCGTTTAGTTTTTTTGGTTTTTCTCATCCATAGTTAAATCTACACTATTTAATATTGTGCATTGTTAAAAAGTTTAGGGAACCCGTTCTAACTTGTTCTAACTCAAAGAATCTTTACATAAATAACAATTCATAATAAATTCGAAGAAGTTACCTTTGAAATAATAAGGAAAAAGTAGATTAACTCTCAAAGCTTTAGCTTTTTACCAATTTAAATAAGAAATTAGTGAGAAACTATGTCTATTTTAGGAATTGATTATGATAAATGCAACATGTGCAAAAATTGCGTAAACGAATGCCCTAGTTATTTTAGTTTTGACGCAGATCAAAAAAAAATAGTTTTCAGCGATCCAGATAATCTGTGTAGTCGATGCAATCGTTGTAGATGTAGATGTCCAGAGGATGCCATCCTTCACGAAAATATGGAGGATGTATTGACTTTTGAAGGAGTTCAAGATCCGAGCACTTTAATTTCGTACGAAACACTGAATAATTTCATGACGGCGAAAAGGTCGATTAGAAGGTACAAGAAGAAAAAAGTGCCTCGAGATGTAATGGAAAAAGTTTTGGTTTCTATGACCTATGCCCCAACAGGTGCTAATGTTCGAACTTTAAGATGTAAAATAATTTCAGATGATAATGTAATTAAGCAATTATCTGATTCGGTTATGGATGTACTTATTGCTTCTGGTAACGCTAAATACGGTGAAGGTGCGAAAAAAGCTAGAGAAATGGGTTTTGATGCCATCTTTTATCAAGCCCCTCATGTATTAATTATTCATTCTAATCATCCAGGTGATGCTATAAACGCCCCCATTGCTTTAACTCGCGGAATGTTAAGTGCTCAATCTTTAGGATTAGGGTCCTGCTGGATTGGATTGGCTCGTGGGGTTTTGGCATCAAATAAAGATATTAAAGAAAAAATTACGGGAATTAAAGGTAATGTATGGGGTGTAATCATTCTTGGATATCCTGCGCAGAGATTTTACCATGCTCCACCTCGTCCCATGATAAGAACCAAAGGATTAGATGAACTAGATTAAATCCTTCAACAATTTTTTTCAATGCAACTTTGTTGAAAAGTTAGAACCTCACGATTGTTAGATAACTGTACCTCATTTTTTAAAAAGAGAAATCAATTCACTATATATAAATAAGAACAATTAAAAGGTGTAGTGAATGAATTCCAGAAATTCTAAGATTAAAACTAAGATAATTTCGATCTTTACGGGTCTTTCCTCATATCTAATACTACTCGCCCAATATGTTCCTTGCACTGCTATATGGTTCGGTTTTATGAGTGTGCCTTTAGTAACCTATTTAACCTTCTATTTCCAGAATCCAGGCATTCTCATTTATGACATTCAATTCTTAACGCGATCTTATGGGTTTTATATTGTAATCATTGGCTTGATCTTTTTTATTTATACTGTAGTTTATCAATTGACGCATAGAAAACAATTAATGCGAACGGGGCCATATAGGTACATTAGACATCCTCAGTATGTAGCTTTCATTATCATGACTCTGGGTATGACAGTAGTAGCCTTTCAAACATCTCCCGTATTTGATTTTATACTTTATAATATTGACGGCCATACCATTCTCTTTTTAATCTGGATTGGCGAAGTACTGGCTTATATCATTTTAGGCAAGATCGAAGAAATTGCCTTAAAAGCTAAATATGGGGATAAATTCTTAGAATATGCAAACGAAGTATCCTTTATGATTCCATTCCTTAAAATTAAATGAATAAACCTCAATAAGAAATAAGTGAGAATATGAAATCTCGTAATTTAAAAATTTCTTTTTTTTTCAAATTAGGTTTGACTCTTAGTTCTCTTACTCTACTCATAATTATTTTAACTTTGTTCATACATTTTTTAGAGCCAGTATTCGATCCTAGTATAATTATCATAAGACAGGTTGTAATCACCCTTCTAATAGCAACTCTAATTTTTGTTACCGTCTTCGCAGCTCTTACAATTAACGATTATAGGAGCTTTTTTGAGAGAAAAAATTATATAAAACAAGGAAGGTCGTATCTATCTCTTAATGACATCTTCGAAAATGAAAACCGATTGAAAATTTTGACTCAAATACTCAGTAATCCCGGAATACATCACAATGAATTGCAAAGGACCTGTGATTTGCAGAAAGGTCAATTACAGTGGCATATTGAAACATTATTAAAGCATAACATCATAAAAAAGGAAAAAGATGGGCAATATACTATATATTTTCCAATAACATCTTCATCAGAATCAATTAGAATTTATAGAAATCGATTAACTAAATCAAAGACTACTAACTTTGTATTAGATACAATTAAAAAAAATCCAGGGATTATTTCTGCTGAAATTTCTCGGATGTTGAATCTTTCCCGCAACTCTATAAAGTATCATATTGATAAGCTAATTGAAAAACAACTAATTAAGGTAGAAAAAAAGGGGCGTAATTTCGAATTATATCTATCCGATCCTTAAGATAATAATTTAGGAAATCTCAGTTTCATTGCTAATTCTTTTTGGATTATTTCATCTAATAACTCTTCTCTTTCTCTACCTGCCAATATTTCCAACTTTCTAATTTTTAAAGGATCTACTTTTTCTCTAAGAGTTTTAATTTCTTTTATCGTTGGAGGTTGAGTTTCTTTTATGTTTTCAGGAATTACCAATTCAAAGCCGGTTGATTCTTTAACATTCTCGATATCAACGCCAGGATGAATTGATGCTAACCTCATAAGGTTGGTTTTTTCATTAAAATCTAAATATGCTAAGTTAGTAATCATACATTGTGGTCCTGCCCCACCACATATTGAAGGTTTGCCATCAGGGAATCCCACTCCAGAAATAAAATCCAATTTTTCGGTTGGAACAAATGTTCGGGAATCATGGCGAGGTGTATATAGAAAAGATCCTCGAGCGTAGAACATACTAAAGTCAGCTATCCCAGCACACCCCGGTAACCTAATTTTTGGTTTATTCCAGTCTCCAATACAAATATTATTCGTGTTACCGTATTGATCCACTTGTGCCGGTCTAAAGAACTCAATGGTAGTAAGTTTATCCGAAGGAAGGGATTCTAACGTACATTCTCCGGAATTCTGATATCGATAAGCTCGAGCTGCATTCATTTCTAAATAGAGCAAAGAAACTTGGCGAGGTTCGAATACAAAAGTATTCCCCATGACATAATGAAATATAGCATCGGGTGCGTGCGTCATTTTTGCTAAAGTAAATGCCGCCCATACGCAAGGAGTCGCAACTCCAACGATCATAACATCATCATTTCGAACTTCTCTTGCCATTAAAACTGTTATCATTTCGTCTACAGTATAATCTTTAGAAAAATCAACCATTAATTTTCCACTTTTATTAGAGTATTATATATTTTTAATTGAGAATTCTAGTGTTATATTTATTTGGTATTAAGAAAACATTTAAGATTTTCTAAGAGTCCAATTTTAAATTAATCCTCTTTATTTAAGAGATTAATTAAAGAGATGTCCAGAAGGTTGCCCCTCCACTTACCTAACCATCTGTTTTAGGCATATCTCTTCCTGTGATCATACCTACTTCATTATTATGTTTTCTATACTAATCATAAGACGCTTAATCATATACTCTTTTCCTTCTTAAAATAAATGAATTATAATTGCGGTGTCTCCATTTGTTCGATAAGTGCACCTTATTCTTAATAAACACATTAGAATTTCTAGTATTATATGAAAACAAAAAATAATATACTAAAACAGTTTCTGATTTTTATTCTTCTATTCATTCCCATTTTGTTATCACAGAGTTATATAACCCATGCTGATACACAGTTATATCCTCAAAAGATCGGGCAATTTGAAACTTTATTTGCCTGGGATGTTGTTGTAATTGGTGATATAGCTTATGTTGGTGGGAATGAAGAAGGGTTACAACTAATTAATGTTTCTGATCCTCGAAATCCTGTTGAGTTGGGGCAACTCGACCTCGGAGTTACTCATGGTATCGATGTTCATAATGGAATCGCTTATTTAGCCGATTATAATAATGGTTTGCAAATAGTAAATGTATCAAATCCATTAAATCCTACTAAAATAAGTGATTTCCATGAGGGAGGACATGTTATTGATGTTTTTGCTGTTGGAGATATCGTATATATAATTAGTGGCGAAAATGGACTTGAAATAATTAATTGTAGCGATATTAGATATCCAATTAAGATTGGGGAATATAATGATGGTGGATCACCAAACGGGGTTTTCATTAGTGGAGACTTAGCCTTTGTAGCAGAATATCATGCTGGTCTTGAAATAATCAATATTTCGGATCCATTTAATCCTTCCGAAATCGGTGGATGTTTTCAGGGGGAAGGTGCTTACAGTGTTGAGGTTATACAAGATGTTGCTTATTTATGTTACCGTTCAAATGGTTTAGAGATTTTAAATGTGAGTGATCCTTTTCATCCGATTACTATAGGATCATTCAACAACGGAGGTATAGTAAGCTATGCATTCATTTTGGACGATATAGCTTTTCTATCGGATGATCGTGATGGACTTGAAATTGTTAATATAAGTGATCTAACTGATCCTTATAAAATAGGTGGATTTAATGATGGGGGTCACACGAGAAATTTATTTGTTAAAAATAATCTAGTCTTTTTAATCGATATAGATGAGGGCTTGGAAATTCTCGAATTATCAGCTCGTAATCCAAGTATTCAACCTGATATTACAATCGTTGTTGTTTTTTTGTGCTCAATTCCTATTATTATTGGTGGTTATTTTATTTATAGACACGTACGTAGGAGAAATGTTTAACGTTGTTTAAAATGCGTTATTTATAAAATTAAAATTTTTAAATAAATTAAAATTTTTAAATAAATTAAATTTTTTATATAAAATTTATAAAAATTAGATCCTAAAATTTATACTTAAACATTGCTATGTATATTGTCTGTTTTGATTTAGAAGGTGTTTTTACACCTGAAGTCTGGATAGCGGTGAGTAAAGCAACTGGCATAGACGATCTTAAATTAACTACGAGAGATATTTCTGATTATGATGTTCTAATGAAGAATCGAATTAAAACATTAAAAAAAAATGGGATTACATTAGCGAATATTCAAGAAATTATTTCGAATATGGAACTATTACCTGGAGCAAGAGAATTTTTGGATTGGATTCGATCTCTGGTACAAATAGTCATTGTAACAGATAGTTTTATTGATTTTGTAATGCCTTTTATGAAGAAATTGGGTTTTCCTATGTGTTTTTGCCACAATCTCGAAGTAAACGAAGAAGGTCTAATTACTGACTATAAAATTCGTATTAGCGAGATGAAAAAAAAGACCGTTATAGCTTTAAAAAAGTTAAATTACGACGTGATTGCGGCAGGGGATTCGTACAACGATGTATCCATGTTATTAGAAGCAAAACATGGGATTCTGTTTAGACCACCAAAAAATGTGGTTGAGCAATTTCCAGAACTCCCGGTTGTTAACGAATACGATGAATTAAAAGATTTGATATCTAAATATATAGGATTGGCCGATTAGGTTATAAATCGCGAACTAATCTTGAAAATCTTCTAATAAATATTCCTTAAAGTCACTATAATTGCTAATTTCTTTTGGGTTTGGAAATTCGGATTTATCCTGTATTACTTTTAACGAATATGGCATTTCTGGAACTATATCGATTAATTTGATTATTTCTTCCGGAAATTTTGAAGGATTAGCAGTTTCAAAAGTTATTGATTTAATATCATTATTCTTCGGATAACTATCACGATATAGCTGGAGCGCAGCCCACCCAACAGCCCCGTGAGGTTCAATTATTTTTTTATATTTATTATAAAGATTAACTATTGCATCTTTAGTTGCTTCATCGCTTATAGAATATGAAACAACTTCATTGCGAAGCTCTTCCATGTTTGGTATTTTATGTATTACTCCTTTCTCGTCTATTTGGCCTCCATAAAGATCGAAGATTCTTGCTAAATTTGAAGGATGACCAACATTCATCGCATTAGATATGCAGTTTATCGAGGGATCGACTTTAGTATAAACTCCCGTTCTTAGAAATTTTGGAAATTCGTTGTTTTCATTTACAGCTGAGATAAATCTCTTTATAGGAAGCCCCATTTTCTTAGCTATTAATCCTCCGGTAAGATTTCCGAAATTTCCTGAAGGAACAGAAAATATAACCTTTTCATTCTTTTTACCAACAATTCTGGAGTAACTCCAGAAATAATAAAGCGTTTGAGGTATCAAACGACCAAAATTTATAGAATTCGCCGATGATAAATTTATATGGTTTAACTCTTTATCACCGAAAGCACCTTTTACTAACTTTTGACAATCGTCAAATTTACCCTTTATTCCAATGGCAGTAATATTTTCACCCAGCGTCGTCATTTGTTTTCTTTGTAAGTCACTGACTTCGTTTTTTGGATACAATACTACAACTTTAATTCTAGCCATTTTATAAAATGCTTGAGCGACAGCACCTCCTGTATCACCAGAGGTCGCAGTTAGTATTGTTATTTTCTTATTATCCGCTTCGAGAAAATGTTCCATTATTCTTGCTAACGTTCTTGCTCCAAAATCTTTGAAGCTACATGTAGGACCTCGATCTAAATAGCATATATAATCATTGTTAACAATGTTTTCTATAGGTATTTCAAAATTTAAAGCATTATTAACGATTTGCTGAAGCTTCTCTTGCGATATGATTTTTCCAATGAATTTTGCAATTATAATATTAGCAATATCAACAAATTCCATGTTTTTGAATGAATTAATTGTATCATCAGTCAGTCTTGGAATCTTATTTAGCATATATAATCCATTATCTATAGCTTGACCTCGTAAAACAGCAGTTTTGAAATCTACATCTAATGAATTATAATTTGTTGAGTGGAAACTCGTTTCAAAAACCTCTTCTTTTTTTAACTATGCTAAGAAGATCGTTTAATATAGCAGATGCAGCTTCAAAACCTCCAGCACCCTTCCCCATTAATATTATGGCTCCCGCGTACTTCGTTTGAAGTTCAATAGTGTTTAAAGTGCCTTGAATATTTAAAGGTGAATCTCTTTTAATCAACCTTGGTTCTACGGTTAAATTATTCTTTTCAGCAATAGCTAGATGTTTTATTACATAACCGTCTAATTTAGCTAGTTCTAATGCATGTGGCGTAATTTTAGTAATTCCTTTAATGGTTACGTCTTCAATAGATTTTGACCATCCAAGTAACTCGTTTGATAGAATTACTAACTTACCAGCCGCATCATAACCATTTATATCTAAAGTAGGATCTGTTTCTGCATATCCTAACTCTTGCGCCTCTTTTAATGCTGCTGAAAAAGAAATTCCCTCAGCTGTCATGCGACTTAGAATATAGTTGTTTGTACCGTTTAATATTGCTCTAATCCTAGAGATAGTATTTCCTATAAGGCTTCTTTTTATGGATAAAGCAGGAACACAACTTGCAACCGTTGCTTCAAATTTCACGAAACAATTCATCTTATTCGCTAAATTTTGAATTTTTTTGTACTGTAAATAAAACGGTGCTTTATTTGATGAAATTACATCAATGTTATTATTTAATGCTTCTATAATGTGTGTTAATGCGGGTTCTCCTGTATTTGGATTAGTTGGTGTGGTTTCAATGCATATATCTGCATCTAAAGTCGAAATCAAATCCTGTGCTTTCACATTACTTTTCCAATGTTGATTTTTTCTTAAATTAGTGTCATTTTCCAATATAATGTCTAAATCTATTCCGTCGTTATTAATCAGAGCGCCGTCGTGTTCGAAAATTGCAATTAATTTACAATTGAAATTAAAATTAGCTCTAATGTTATCTCGTTTTTCTTTCAATAACTGTAAAAAACTTGTTCCAACATTTCCCATTCCAATTAAACAGATTTTTACTTCCATACCTTTACACATAACTAATTTATTACGATCGTATCAAAAACAGATTCTTCTCTTTACATATTTTTTCAATTTCGTTAATTAATTCAATTTTTGTCATAACTTCAGGAAATTCTACTTTCATTAATACGCTACTTATCTCATCAACTTCAGTAAATTTAGCGTGTAATTCAAGAACTTTAATGTTCTTTGAATCCAATGTTTTAATTGTATTTGTTATATCTGTATCAAAAACATGCCCAGTTAATATAAAAGTTAGAATTTTATTTTTAGAGCCGACTGAAATCTTAATGATTTGTATATTTTTTTCAATTAACTCTTTTTTTATGTTATCTAGCGATATTTCAATTAATTCATCGCTTAACTCAAACCAAATATCAACTGGAATCGTGTTATTTATTTTTTTATCGTGATGGTGTAATATGCCGTAGATATTTCCCCCATTTTTGGAGACTGGTTTAATTAATTCTACTAAGCTTCCTGGGATATCTGGTAATTTGACTTCTAAGTAAATCATTTTTGAAATAAATCCTAATTTTTTTGAGAAATATATTTAACGACTGATATCATAGATAAAAACCTATCTGGCTTACAAATACCGTATCAAAGGATACTTTTTAATTTTTCTACTAATAAATTGAAATTGAAGGGGCTTAAAAAACAATTAGGCTCATTTAAAATTATACAAAGTAACTTAAAACGGGGTTATATTTTTATAGTAAAATGTTTAATATCATTTCTGCGCCACCAGCGTTATCCAGATACTCAGCGTTTGATTTAACATCAATGAATTTGTGCTTATATTCGTTAAAAGGCGTTTTAAGATATTCTTGAATGTGAAGCGCATCGAAAGTATAACGATCGTAGCACGAAGTTGGATGAGCTCCAAAAGGCACTTTCACTACGGCATTGGTTGTTTGCATTGGTAACTGCGCTTTTCCTTGCAGATATCTTATATCTTCTGTTTCAAGTAATCTCTCACAGGTAATAATTGTTTTTTTTGCAGTCTTAGCCATATCATCATCCATCCAAACTGCTCCTGCGATATTTCCATTACCAAATTCATCCGCATTGGGGACATGTAAAATTGCAACATCTAAATCAATTTTAGGGATGGCCATAAGTTGAGTGCCCGAACCCAAAGGATCTTCGAACTGTTTTATATCCTTCCTAACTTTAGGGAAATCAGTACCTATCATCCCTTTTAAAGGCATAAAGGGAACTTTTAAATACGAGCTTTTCAATCCAAGAGCGATCGATGCCTCACTTTCTTCAGAAATACTTACTGAACCAGATTCCACAGCTTTTCTATAATTCGGGGCCATACCAAATATTTCCATACCAACATAACAACTTCTTATTTCTGATACGCAACCCGCACCAATAAGCATATCAACATCTATCCCACCAACAAATGTGCACAGCGATAACCTTTTTTTATTTTGCTTAATCATTTCTTTACAAGCACTTATTGGTTTTCTCCAAAAAGAAAGTCCTCCAATTCCAACTAGATCACCATCTTGAACATAAGTAGAAATTGCCTCATCTAAGGTCATTAGTTTACTTTTTTGAATTTTAGATCTCCTCACGTGATTCAAAATAAATATAAACAATTATTATAGGTAGAAACAATTTTTCCAATGTTAAAAACTCTAATAATAAGGAAAAAAAATAAACTAACTAAGAAGAGATCATAAAGCTTATTAGTTTACTTCGAAGTTGATAAAATATTATAGATGTATATGATGAATTCGTATGAAAATTGGAAAATATCTTTGGATTCTGAATCTCATTGGAGGTATAATTATATTAATATCAGTTTTGACTCCGACCAGTTATAATGATACAACTCCAACTCTTTATTTCGTTTGGATGACTCAAATAGGTATAGATGAACCCCTTACTATATTTCTTTTAAGAACAGATTTAATGCTAGTCGCGATTTCCACGATACTTGCCTTAATTATATTCTCGAGTGCTCTCATGGCAATTACATTTACTAGCATATATCTTAGAGCTTCACTGCCTTTTAATAAACTTCAATGGAAGATGATTATTTTAGCAATATTAGTCGTCATCTCTACTTTATTCTGGATTATCATGATGGAATCGTTCTATAATGAGGCTGGATATAATCACTGGACTGCTACTGGAGGGGGATATTCACCGTTTTTTGGCGTGATTGGACCATTTATTGGAGCCACCTTTTTAGTAGTGGGATCGTTTTCTAGAAGAGCATGATTACTTCACTGATCTTAAATCGGATTGTCTTATTTTTTTATTACTTTATCTAATTGTTTTTTCATCTTTATGAAAAAATCAGGTGGCGAAATTTGATGTTGGATGGGGATTCTTGTTCCCGCTTTATGAGTTTGTTCTATCCCCTCAATAATCTCATCTTTCAAGGAAAATGGAATCGATGCAATCAAATCTGAATCTGTAGCCATCCCAAACCTACGATCTCCCAGGCAAGGAAAAGCAATCTGCAATTCTCCCGTAAGCATTGCGTTAGAAATAGTATCCGCACAAACACCATCACAGAAGGTTGAGATGGAGATTCTTCCCCCTCGTTTCCACAAATAGCCCTGAATAATGCGCATTATTTGTGCTGAATTTCCCCAGATCAGAATTAAATCTGGATCGAAATCAATTCGATTTAATGATCCAGCGACAATCGCTTTGTATTTGTCGGATTCTAACTTTGGCATGGTAGAAGCAGTTTTTTTTGCAGCTTCCTTAGACTCGTTATATCTACCAACAAAAAAAGCTCCTTCTTTGAACAACTTAGAGGATTCCTCAAATCCTACGGTAATGTCTGCTAAAGGACACACATTGTCACCCTTTCCACACGCCATTGTCCAGCCGTAATTCCTCGCATAGCTAAAAATTTGACATAGAACTACTTTATGTTCTAGTTTTTTTAAAAATTTTATGTTATTTAATTCTTCGGGACTCTTTAGTAGTTTTACACCAACAGGAAAAGTAGCTAAACGAAGATATTTGTTAAATTGGTCATCTAATTCTTTGTATTTACTCAAATTTGCTCTACCTAATATATTATTTTTATTTTAATTGTCTTTTTTAGACTCAAGTAATTTAACACAGTGCAAGCCAGTAGTAGATAGGGTAGATAAACAACCATTGCAAAATATGCAATCTACTTCTTTATTTCCAATATTTTTCATCCACCTATTAGGAAGATTTGGTTCTCGGATTAAGGGTCTACAGAACGAAACGAAATCGGCACTTTCGTCAATTAATATCTCTTCTACGAGACTAATGGAGTTAATTCCCCCAACTAAAATTACAGGTATATCAAGAACTTTCTTAAATTCTTTGGCAAAAGGTAAATTATAAGCCGGTTCGTTTATCTTTCCGACAAACAACCTACTTTCTGGTAAAAATGTTGGTTTCCAACCAAGATCTTTCTTTTTTAACTTTGCTACTTCCCATATTCCCGCACTCACTTCAATTGCGGCGAAACCTATTTTTTGTAACCTTCTGGCAACCTCAGTAGACTCTTCTATAGTAGTTCCTCCCTGCACAAAATCAACACCATTCATTTTTATAAAGATTGGAAACTCCTTTCCAACCAATTCAACGCTTTTCTTATAAATTTCTTCAAGGAACCTAACTCTGTTCTCTATGCTTCCCCCATAATCGTCCGTTCTTTTATTTGTATAAGGGGATAGAAATTGAGTTATGAGATATCCGTGAGCTCCATGTAGCTGAACAGCGTCGAAACCAGCTTCCTTTGCTCTTCTGACTGCCTGAGAGAATGCGTCAATTGTCTCTCGTATTTCCTCTCGGGTCATTTCTCGTGGCATATTTCCAATTAACTTTTCTTCAACAGCGGAAGGAGCAATAGTATTTTCAAGTTCAGCAGTTTGACGACCACAATGAGCTATTTGTAGAGCAATTTTGCAATTATCTCCATATTTATGAGCAGTCTCTGCGATTTTACTTAATCCTGGAATATAATCATCTTTACTGACTCCAGTTTGTTTATCAACTCCATTTCCGCTCTCTTGGACAAATGCATATCCCGTAATGATTAGTCCTACGCCTCCTTCAGCTAATTCTTTGTAAAGTTTTAGCTGTTTATCAGTAATATACCCATCTTCAGTTGCCATTCCTTCATATGTTGCGGACCTTACAAAACGATTTTTAATTTCTATCGAACCGATTTTCTTTGGCTTTGAATACATAATATTACCTCTAAGTTTAGATAACAATTTCTAATATTAATTAACATTAATTTCTTTTAAATATTTTTTTATATATCCAAAATTAGATTTATTATGATGGTTTTTAATTAACCGAGAATTAGATCATAATGTAGTTAGTTTGGAGGTAATGAATCATTAGAAAAAGATTAAAACAAGGGCTAGTGCAAGTCTATTTTGGACGCGGGAAGGGTAAGACCACTGCAGCCCTAGGACAAGGTTTTCGAGCTACGGGGCATGGATTTAAGGTATATATGATTCAATTCATGAAAGGATATCCTCAATATGGAGAAGTAAAAGCCATAGAAAACACTCAGAATTTCGATTTAAAACAATTTGGCACACCAGACTTAATCGCAACTCCTGGAGAAATTGATTTCGAAGAAGGAAGGAATGGCATGGAGTTTGCAGAGAAAATAATTATGAGCGACGAATATGATATCGTAATTCTTGATGAAATTGGGGTAGCCGTTGAGTATGGGATTGTAAAAATCGAGGATGTATTAAATTTAATTGACAAAAAACCAGAATTTGTCGAACTAATTATAACAGGCGGCCCAAAGATGCATCCTAAAATCAAAGAACGAGCAGATTTGCTTACTGAGATGAGAATGATCAAACATTACTATTCTTCAAAAGGTATTAAAGCTCGTTTTGGTATAGAGCATTAACAAGGTATAGTGAGCTTAAATATGGGAATTAAGAATTTTATATCTTCATTTATCTTAAAATTTTCTAATGTTAAACTAAATAATATTCTTATAGATCACCACAAATATCTTGGTAAACGCGAGAATTCGCTCAAAATTTATGATCGCCCCCCTAGAAACATGATTTTGTCACCTTTTAATTTGACTTTTGATTCTATAGATCGATTGCTTATCGTAAATTTTGAAGATGATTCTATTTACCACAGTATAGAGCTTCAAGTTTTCAATAAAATTGACAAAGAATACCCGCTTGTTATTATGTATCGAAAGGATAACAGGATGGATATTTATTACACTAATGAGATTGTTATAAAAAATAGAAAAAAGGTGATCACAGATTTACTCGCAAATGCTTCGTTTAATCAACTTGATGATATTGAATATAAATTCCAATTTGACGAGATGGGTTTGGACGCTTATCTCTTTTTAAAAGATAAGTTAGGAAAAGAGATTGAATTTAAAATTAAAGAAAATACTTCTGGGAGAGAATTGACTTCAATTTTAGCTCCAATTAGTGCTGTAAGTAAGAAACCTGAATATTTCCCCATCGTTTTCCTTAACAAGTTCGGTATGGTAATCAAAGAAAACACAGAAATTTTTGTCAAAATTCATGGTTTTTTAAGAAACGCGACAGAAATGCCTGTTCGAATGAATAAAATGAGTTATTATTCAGCTCGCTATTCTTTAAAGCCAATCATCAGCAATTGGAATAAAAATTTTAGTGGTAACATAAATCCTATAATTCTAAATCCACCAACCCTAAATATATCTAATGAAAATATAACATTTAGCCTTGTAAAGAACCATGATTACTACGAGATAGAAAAAATCTCTGGAAAAGATGAAGAGAACCATACCGTTTCTTTTGAATTTTCTCCCGCACTTCCAAATTTATTATCTCTAAGAAGTAATTTGAAAGTAAAAGGTAGATTTTCTTGCATAATTGAAGAAATAAAGGGAGTTTTTGCAGGGGAATATTATTTAACTCGTACTGGAGATACTATTGAGTTTAGTATTCAACCAACCAAAGGTAGGCAACCTTTTCCTGGGAAACTATGGCTAAAAACTTATAATTGGATTTCAAAAATACAAATTTATGCCATTGATGATATCAAAATCAATTCTTATTGGCGAAGAATAAAAGGATGATATTTTACTAGGAGCTTTTTAATACTGCTTTCTTTCTGGAATAGTCTCTATAGTGGTTCGAATTTTATTTTTCATTTCATTAAAAATCTTTAGTGAACTAGTAAATTTATTCGATACTACATCTTTTAAATGCAAATCAAGAGATGATTCCAAAGATTCTAGTTTTTCAATATTTCCTTCTGTAATACAATATAAAAAGAACCGATTTTCGAGTTTTTTAAACGATAAAAAACGATATTTTTGGAAACCTGATTTTATTGAAATCCATCTTGGATAACCTTTCATGTTTCCAAGAATTATTGCTATAATTGCTTCAATTTTTGCAGTCAAGACTGCTTCTCTATAATCAATAATTTCAATTTCTTTTTTCTCTCGTTCTTCTTTAGAAATATTGTTTTCAGAATCAAGTTCAAATTGTTTTTGCTTTCCAAATTTTAAAACATCCTCTTTATCTAACATAAGCGAAATAACACCAACCGTTTCAGATGATATTCCAAAATAGTCTAATCTGAGCCAGTTATCTATATAATTAAAATTTGGTTTCTCGAATTTGACTTTTAATTCGACTGCTTCTTCTATATAATCTAAAAATATATTTATTTTAATAGAAATCTGGCGTTTATCAATATTAGCCAATTTTTTAATATTAATTTTATCCTTATGTAACATATCATTGAAAAACCATGAAACTTGATTGAATATCCAATCGCTATCTTTATCTGAAAAATTTCCTATGAGAATGTGTATAACTCCATTTTTCTCAAAAAAACGAGCGATTAACTTTTTTTCTTCTCCTTCGTCCTCGTTTCCTAAAATTATCAACATTTTGTCAAGCGTTCCAGATAAAATACTCATAGAAATAAAATCTAAATTATTTGTTAACTCTAAAATATACTTAGATTTTCTATTGTTATAATATATAGGAATTCTCTCTTTTGAAACAATTCCGTAAAAAAATAGGTTCTTGGGAATCTTTTTCTTTTCTGTTCTACTTAAATTTTTATACGATTCGATTTTAAGAGCTTTAGGTTCTATTTTTGGAATCTTTTTCTTTTTTGTTCTATTAATATTTTTTATCGATTCGATTTTAAGAGCTTTAGGTCCTACTTTAGTAAATAGATTGTACTTTCCGTACATAAATCGAAAAATTTTGATCGAAAAAAGATTACAATTTCTACAGACACAATCTTTTTGATAAGGGGCTACAAAATTATATCCACAATGTTCACATTTTAACATATTATAAATTTTATCTTCGTGTTCCATTTTCTATTCTCTTTTTTCAACCACTTTAACTATTAATAAAATCAAGTTCTACAAATATTTACTTTTGTGTTTATTCATTAAAAATAAATATATGAAATAATCAATTAAGCAAAGTAGAAAAAAAAAGAAAAAAGTTTACATAAATACTATTGTACCTTCTCCCGAAGTAACAACTTCATCATTCTGATTTTTTACAATTGTCTCAGCAATGATGAATTTTAGTTTGCCATCTTTTTTAGTAAAATTTTTCTTTTACTGTACCAATAGCGGTTAGTGTATCACCAAAAAACACGGGTTTTATGAACTTAACAGTTTGTCCACCATATAATATGCCCGGACCAAATAATTTAGTTCCTAAAACTGCTGAGATTAACCCTGAGCTCAAAGCTCCATGGGCAACTTGTTTCCCAAACATTTGAGTCTTTGCGTATTCAGGATTTACATGAATAGGATTGAAATCCCCAGTAACTTCAGCAAATTTCATTACATCTTCCTCTGTTATAATTTTCGTGAATTTTGCAGAGTCTCCAATCTTATAATCATCAAATTTTACGGGTTCTAATGACATAAAATCAAATAATGAATTGACAGATAAAAATTTTGATGCTTAAAATACTGGCATTGAATAAAAGTTAATAACGATACATTTTGTGTGTTTTTGAGTATTATTATTCATCACAAATAAGTAAATGAAACGGCTTAAACATAAACCAAAACATTCTTGAGACACAAAATATTATAGAAACTTAGTTACGGGGATTAATGATTGTCTTTGAATGAATTGAGTACTTCTAAAGGAAATTCAAGAGTTAAGAGTAGAAATATCTTAGTGCTATGCATCGCTAAACTAATTCATGGATTTGGAGCAAGTATGTTTAACGTTGTGTATCAACCATTTCTACTAGATCTTACAAATTCACTATTTATTACTGGAGTTTTAGTTACTTTAGGAAGTGTTATGCAATTTCTTCCCATGCCTCTAGTAGGTAAGTTATCTGATCGGATAGGGCATAAAACAACAATTATCGCAAGTATTCCACTATATATTTTAGGATTAGTGTTAATTTTCATTTCAGATTCAAATAATATCCTTTATTTAATTTTTGGAATAGTCATGTACTTCTTGGGATTTACCCTAAATAACATGAATAGTCAGTTCTTAGTAGCCGAAAATAGTTGGTCGTCGAAAGGATTTATGTATGGCTTGATCTTTTTCTCATTTTTTATTGGAAGCATCGGTGGAAATGCTTTTGTGATTTTTGGTCAATCAATTAATACGCGCGTTTTCTTTTTGGTATTTATGGGAATATTAATAGTAGAAGGCTTAATATTCACATTTTTCCTATCAACTAAATGGAAAGAACAAAAAACTGACGCATTATTAAATGAGGAACTTCACGGTGAAAAGGAAAAGATATGGCTGAATTTATTTAAGAATCCAAGGATGAGATCGATCCTTATTTTTTTTACATTAGATATTTTCATTTATGGAATCTCTCTTTCCATTTACAACGGAGGATTAAGCGACTATTACCATTTAACACCTATGGAAATATCTTTCATAATTATTTGGATGAATATTACAAATATGTTATTCCAGATTCCCGCTGGGCGTATCACTGATAAGCTCGGTAAAAAGAAATCTTTAATTTTAAGCGCAATAACGGGTTTAATTTTTTTTATAATAAATATTATAGCCTCGATATTGTGGTCTAATGGAATGACGTTTGTTCTAATACCGTCTCTTGTGGTGGCTCATATAATCTTTGCTTTTTCAATAGTTACGTTTATTCCATCAGAGCAGATTATCCTTACAGATTTAGGAAAAAATAAGAAGGCGGAATCGTATGGAGTTGTCACATTTATTAGAGGGGTAGCATTT
>Ga0209979_1002427_pt1 | contig 17857 bp, 10 predicted proteins | sample AnhtaG_FD_183114 | JGI IMG/M metagenome (GOLD analysis project Ga0209979, IMG submission 183114) | Deep subsurface microbial communities from Anholt, Denmark to uncover new lineages of life (NeLLi) - Anholt_01485 metaG (SPAdes) (version 2) | ecosystem: Environmental > Aquatic > Marine > Oceanic...
GTGAGTTTTACTGAGGAGCCGGATGAGTGGAAATCCTCATGTCCGGTTCTGAGAGGGGCGTTGACGTTCTTTCACATGGCAGAATACTGTGACACTCCTCAATCGAAAGAGAGGAGAAACCGGGAATGCAAACTATGCCTAAATGAGAGAGCTATATTACGTCTACTCGACCACAAATTTATCGAAAAATTATGGCGTTTTGCAGCTCGTGGGAAGGGTGTCTTTCGTGTACCCTGATGGGCTGGTGGGACTGGTCCGAGAGTATGACAGATCTGTTGTCTTCATAAGCAACGGAGCTGATGATGAATGTGGTGTCAGGAAGCAACCGATTGTGGTGGTCCGATGTCCGCTTGACAAGCACAGCCGTAGTCGGCCGGAACGTGGACATGGCCCGTCAAAAGCCGGTTGTACATCACGATCTGTTCGTACTCCAAGCTTTACACGGAAGCGATGTTCAGGTTCTTTGCTGCGACAGTCTCATTCGGACGGCAAACCACTGCAGTTGTTGGAGAAGTCTTCAGCTTCTCCGGATCATTCTCGGCCTGCTCGGCAATTTCTATCATCACATCGACAAAGCTATCGAGCGTCTCTTTGCTTTCGGTCTCGGTGGGCTCGATCATCATTGCGTCCTTGACAATCGTTGGAAAATAAACTGTCGGGGGATGGAAACCTTTGTCTATGAGAGCCTTTGCAATGTCTACTGCTCGAATTCCGTTTTGTACCATACGCTCCGTCATGGTGAAAACGCACTCGTGTTTACAAAGCCTGTCAAAGGCAAGTTTGTAATAGCCCTTGAGTTTCTCTCTCAGGTAATTAGCGTTAAGAACGGCATTTTCCGCCACTCGGCAGAGACCTTCTTTGCCGAGCATTAGGATATAGGTGTAAGCTTTCAGGACGACGCCGAAGTTGCCATAGAATGGTGCAATATAGCCAATAGATTTAGGGCGGTCATATTGTAGCGTGTACGTGCCATCGTTACGTTTTATCACAACGGATACGGGCAAGAACGGCACCAGCTTTTTCTTAACACCCACGGGGCCGGCTCCCGGTCCACCTCCGCCATGCGGTGTGGCGAAGGTCTTGTGCAGGTTCAGATGCACGATGTCGAAACCGAAGTCACCGGGCCGAGCCTTGCCGACTATCGCATTTAGATTGGCCCCGTCGTAGTAAGTTAATCCATCAACGCTATGGATTAGGTCGCAGATATCCTTCACATGCGGATTGAATAGGCCCAGGGTATTCGGGCAGGTCAGCATTAGTCCGGCAACCTCATCGTTCAGATGTTGCCTGATCGCTTCAAGATCTATGACACCACTCTCATTGCTGGGTATGGAGACAATGCTGTAGCCGGCGATTGCAGCGCTGGCGGGATTCGTCCCGTGAGCGCTGTCGGGAATAAGGACAGTCGTTTTCTTATTGCCTTGCTCCCGATGGTAAGCCGCCATAATCATCATACCGGTCAGCTCCCCGTGCGCTCCTGCCAGAGGCTGCATGGTAAATCCTGCCATGCCGGTTATTTCGCGAAGCAGTAGATCAATCTCGTGGAGGACGCGCAGTGCGCCCTGCGTGAGCATTCCGCCCATCCTTAGCTGAGGCAGCAAAGGATGTAAATCGGCAAAGCCGGGATAGGAGGCAATATGCTCGGCAACTTTGGGATTGTATTTCATTGTGCATGAGCCGAGTGGGTAGAAATTATTGTCAACACCGAAATTTCGACGCGACAGTTCAGTGAAGTGCCTTACCACGTCAAGCTCACTAAGTTCTGGTAGATTTGCAGGTTTTTGTCGCAGCAGATCACTTCTTATGTTTATCCTCGGGACATCAGTTGGAGCTGTTCGAACCGCTCTGCGGCCGGGAACGCTCTTTTCAAATACAAGTTTCATAAAACACTCTCCAAGGCTTCGGCCAACATGCCAATTTCTTGTTTGGTTCTCTTCTCGGTTACAGAGATCAAAATAGAATTCTCCATACCATCGTAATATCTGCCTAAAGGGAAACCTGCAGCAAAACGCTTTTCGATCAACTTGGCAATCACATCTGCTGCCTCACACGGCAGGTCCAGCACAAATTCGTTGAAGAACCATTTTCCCCTAAAATGCGGTTCTACGCCCGGTATTGCCGTCAGTCGCTTGTATGCATAGTTTGCCTTATCAGCGCAAAGTTGTGCCGTTTCCTTGAGGCCTTCCCGGCCGAGCAGCGAGAGATAGACAAGTGCAGTCAGCGCACACAGAGCTTCGTTTGAGCAAATGTTCGAGGTCGCTTTGTCTCTACGTATGTGCTGTTCGCGCGTCTGGAGCGTAAGGACGTATGCTTTCTGACCGGACATATCGACCGTTTCACCGGCGATTCGCCCCGGCATCTTTCGAACGTATTGCTTTCGCGACGCCATAAAACCCAGATACGGTCCGCCAAACGACATCGGTATGCCCAGGCTTTGCCCTTCGCCTGTTACTATATCGGCACCCATCGCGGCCGGCGTTTTCAGTATCCCCAGCGATATCGGGTAGGACGAGACAATTAACAGGCTCCCTTTGTCGTGTGCAGCATCGGCAATGTCGCTGAACCCGTCGATGCACCCGAAAAAATTGGGGTTCTGTACAATAACCGCAGCCGTCTTGTCATCGATTATCTGCAATATCTGGTCGTGGTTGGTCAGGCCGTCTTCGCAGTGAGTCTGGTCAAGTTCAATCTTGAGATTCTGTGTATACGATTGGATCATCACGCGGTAAATTGGGTTGACACTGTCATCAACAATTACTTTGTTTCGGCCCGTAATGCGCAGAGCCATCATCATTGCTTCATAGAGAGCAGTCCCGCCATCGTATAGCGAGGCGTTCGCCACCTCCATTTCCGTCAGCCGACAAATCATGGACTGGTATTCGTAAATTGCCTGCAGAACACCCTGCGACAGTTCAGGCTGATAAGGTGTGTACGCAGTATAGAATTCGCTGCGTGAAACAATAGAATGAACCGCAGCTGGGATGAAATGATCGTAGAAACCGCCACCCAAAAAACAGATGAGATGTGTGGCATTCTTCTCCGCCAGTTCCATAAGCCTGTTTCGAGTTTCCTGTTCGCTCAAACCCCGCGGCAAGTCAAACGCCTCGGCCATGAGCTCCCGGGGAATATCGTCAAAAAGCTCATCCATCGTTAGCCCGATCTCTGCAAGCATCTGCTCTCGTTGCGCAGGTGTGTTTGATATGAAAGGCATCTATCGCACTCCAAACAAAATTTGTCAATTGATCTTGAATCCGTATTTGCTACTCTTCGGATATGCTCCGCTGCAGCTCTAAAGCCCGGCTAAGTACTCTTCGTATTGCTTTGAATCCATCAGGCTCTCGATGGATTTCATGTCAGTAATCTGCAATCTGCAAATCCAGCCCGCGTTGTAGCAATCACGATTAACCAGCTCCGGTTGCGACTCAAGTTCATCGTTGACTTCAACTACTTTTCCGGCTACCGGGGCGTAGATGTCGTTGGCTGCCTTGGTGCTTTCTACAACAGCCAGTTCATCGTTTCCGGCACATTCCTTGCCAATATCGGGCAGTTCCACGAATACGAGTTCGCCCAACATTTGCTGGGCATAATCCGTGATCCCAATTGTCGCGACGTCCGCGTCAATCCGTGCCCACTCGTGGTCTTTTGTGTAAAGTAATCCCTCAATGACCATATTGTTCTCTCCGATTAGAATTTGGCAAATCGATCCACGACCTTGCCTGTAAGGTCCGGTTCCAGAAGTTCTCCCTTATCAATGCTCTGTTTCCTGCCTTGCTGGATCTGACTGCGGCTTCTTGCCGAATAGTAAAGCCCCGCTACGTTGTTCTCTTCCAAAGATTCCCTGTCCACATAAACCAGAGCAATTTGTTTTTCCCCTATTCTTGCACAGCTCAACACCCAACCGATACTTCGGCCGTGTTTGTCCAGCACACCATCGTTTTGTCGAACGGGCCGGATACCCTTTGTTCCCGGCAATTCAATCCTGGCAACCTTCATATCATATTCTCTGGATATCCGTTCCATAGCCGTCTTGCCGATAAAGAACTCTTTTTCCAACTTGACGGCCCAGCCGTACCCGGCCTCGAACGGTGAAATGTCAAACTTGCCTGCCAGTTCATGTCCGTAAAGTGGGAGACCAGCCTCAATTCTCAGGCTATCACGCGAACCCAGGCCGCACGGCAGCAGCCCCAGTGGCTTTCCCGCCTGGAGAATCGTTTCCCACATTTGTGATGCCTTCTCCGGGTGCACGAACAATTCAAATCCGCTCTTGGCCCCCGTATAGCCAGTGTGTGAGACTAAGCATCCAATGCCCTTAATATCCGTCTCCATGAACTGAAACGGTCGCAAATTGATAATTTGCGAGTGGGCTTCTTCGTCCTCGATCAAGACAGAAAGCACGTCCAGTGATTTGGGGCCCTGCAGGGCGATATCAACCCTGCAATTGTCTTTACAATCTCCACCGCGTAAATCCCGCACTTCAGGTCTGTTAGACACTTTTCTGCCAGCATTTTCCGGATCGATACAGACCTCGTTTTCAAGCAGAGCATTGATCCAATTTTTGATCTTGGCATTATTGGCTGCATTGACGACAATGAAAAACTTGTCCCGGTCCTTGCGATAGACTATGACGTCATCAAGAACACCTCCGGATGCATCCAAAATAAAAGAATATTGTGCGTGCTTGGCCTTAAGAGACGTGATGCTATTGGTGGTGAGCTGGTCTATGAACTCGGCAGCACCAACTCCCGAAATCTCCAATACGCCCATGTGAGTACAATCAAAAATTCCGGCTGCTTTTCGCACGGCGGTGTGCTCACCGGCAATAGACGAATACCACAATGGCATAAGATATCCGGCGAATGAGACGATGTGGGATTTGTCGGTCAGTCCAACATTCTGAGCGTATAAGGCAGTTTGCTCGGGAGCTTTCTCGGCTCCACGCAATTGTGACTTATTGGCATCGTTCTGTAACACTAACTGGCCCTCTTGAAAGACTGAGACGAACATACGCTGGTTTCGTCACCAAAACTATGTCCCTCTGTCCTTTTACCTGAGAGAATTATCCCTTCGGTACCTGCAGTCTCTACAGTTTCTCCAGAGAGCCGTCCGACCAGGATCCTTTTGCCTGAGAGTTTCCCTGCTGCTATTTTTAGACTACAGGTTACACCTTCGGCGCCCCACTCGGGGTCTCTCTCCTGGCCATCATCCATGGTTTTTCGCAGAATGTAGCACCTAAAGATCAGTTGTCAAGCCGAAAATCTCGACCTTACTGCGAAATGAACTCTACCCAAACAAGAAAACCATTGTCCGTCGATACAACGCCCATTTGAGATGTAACATCGGCGTCATTCCGGCGACGAATTTGTTTCCCTTTCGGCTTACACAAATCCACAGAGGCATAGCCTAACGACGTCCCAACAGCCGAGTAGATACAAGGTCACTGTGGATCTTACGAACAAGATACGCCAAGCAAGGTGGGATCAAGGGAGCGCAGGGGACACCTACGAAGAGTTCAAAGTCAAATACTAAAATCTCTGTCGCCACAAATATTTTCTTTGAGGCATCCTCTTACGGAGCGTCTCTCACGAAGGGGAATGGGTCACCTTCAACTCAAGCCTCACCCTTCTCTGGCCGATCCCTTTGGGGAGCTACTATTGTAAGATACCGCTTGTCACATTATACTCTGTTATGTTGTTATAGAGCTTATCGGCTGTTAATAGTGGCGATTTGTGGTTTGCTGGCCTGAACAAGAAGGAATGCCACGAATATGAGATATTCGATGACTTTTGCTTTTCTCGTTGTATTCACTTTCACTCTCTGCCCCTTCACTATGGTCCGGGCACAGGAGCCCGTCCGGATAAGCGAGTTCATGGCCGTGAACGATAGCGGCCTTGACGACGAAGATCGGGATGAGGAGGACTGGATTGAGATCCACAATGCCGGGGTGAATACGGTCGACTTGGAGGGGTGGTATCTGACGGATAATGTCAATACCCTGACAAAGTGGGCATTTCCGGAGGTAACGCTTGCGCCCGATGCTTATTTGGTTGTCTTCGCGTCCGGAAAGAATCGAAGAGAACCTTCGGAAGTGCTGCACACCAATTTCAAACTAAAAGGGAGCGGCGAGTATCTGGGATTGGTCCGTCCGGATGGGCATACGGTGGTTTCGGAATTCTTTCCCACGTACCCGATCCAGGCGCCCGATGTTTCCTATGGCTTTAGCGCCAAGGATGCAGAAGTGGCACTCGTGGCGTCCGGGGCGCCTGCCAAGGCCCTGGTCCCCCGGAACGACGCGTTGGAACCTAGTACACAGGATTTGGAGACGCTGCGTCCTTGGACGTTGGAAGACCTGGATGATTCAAGTTGGCAGACGGGTGTTACCGGCGTTGGCTACGATTATCCGGAATTGATCGGATTAGACGTCTCTGGGATGCGCTACGTGAATCAGACAGTATATATTCGGATACCCTTCGAGGTTGACAATCCATCGGCGATTGACACCCTAACCTTACGTATGCGCTATGAAGACGGGATGATCACCTACATCAACGGGCAGGAAGTGGCACGGAGTAATGCCCCCGCCCCGACTGCAGAGACATGGAATTCCGGTGCATCGGCCTATCGGGTCAACCGGATTGCCGTCCATTCGGTTGATTATCCTATTCCCCAGTTTGACTTCCTCCATGTGGGCACGAATCTGCTGGCCGTACAGGGATTGAACTATCTTGTAGATAGTCCGGGCCTGCTGATCTTTCCCGAACTTCTGGCGATGACGCACTTATATACCGACACGTCGCCGCACTATTTTCTGTTTCCAACTCCCGGAAAGCCGAACAACATCGGCGTCGAAAAGTTAGGGCCGATTATTTCCGACAACGAACATTACCCGGAGATTCCAAGCGAGAATGATGATCTGTTGATCACGGTCCGAATCGCGCCGTCCTTCGATCCCGTGGACACGGTAGCGTTGCATTATCGGGTGATGTTCAACAATGAAGTGACTGTCCCTCTCCGTGATGATGGGAGCAACGGCGACGGGGAAGAGGGTGACGGGGTGTATGGGGCACGAATTCCCGCCGAGACCTTTAGCGCGGGGCAGATGGTACGCTGGTCCGTTACGGCCACGGACACAGCCGGACGTAAATCCAACTTCCCAGCGTTTCTTGTTCCGCAGAATTCCCCTCAATACTGTGGCACCGTGGTTGAGGATCCGAGCCTTGTTAATCCCCTGCCTGTCCTACATTGGTTTATCGAAAACCCAGGAGCTGCCAATACCGACGCAGGAACCCGCTGCGCACTCTTTTATGATTGTGAGTTTTACGATAACGTCGGGATCAACATTCACGGTCAATCCAGTCGGGGTTTTCCAAAGAAGAGCTACGACATCGATTTCCATCCTGGTCATAACTTCAAATGGGCCCCGGGACAACCGCGTGCCGATGACATCAACCTGATGACGACCTATCCGGATAAAGCACAGATGCGCAATATATTGGCCTATGACACCTATCGGGATGCGGATTGTCCCTACCACTGGGTTTTTGCGGTGCGCGTCCAGCAAAACGGGGTCTTTTGGGGCACAGCCCATGTGATGGAGAACGGTGATGAAGACTGGCTGATTCGGATGGGCCTGAATGCCGAGGGGGCCCTTTACAAGATGTACAACAGATTTAACAATGCGAGTCACGCTACCAACGGCGCCGAAAAGAAGACACGCAAGTACGAGGACAATGCGGATTTGTTGGCACTCTACAACGGCCTCAGCCTCTCGGGTGAAGCACGCCGTCGATATCTCTATGACAACGTGGACGTAGCGCAGGTCGTCAATTTCCTGGCTGTACGCACAATCACGGGCGACGTCGACTGCTGCCACAAAAACTACTACTTTTATCGTGATACGGGCGCCAGTAATGAATGGCAAATGTGGCCGTGGGACGTGGACCTGAGCTTTGGGCGAGTATGGAATTCTGCAGAGACTTACTGGAACGAAAACCTTGTTCCAAATACAGGGCTGTTTGTCGGCCAAAACAACCGTCTGCCGGATGCCATTTTTAACACCTCAGAAATGCGACAGATGTATTTGCGCCGCATACGAACGCTCATGGATGAATTTCTCATGGCGGCGGACACGCCGGAGGATGAACTGTATTTCGAGCCGCGCATTGATATGTTGGCGACCCTGATCGCTCCGGATGCAGCCCTGGACGCCGCCAAATGGGGCTCGCACGCGTGGGGCAACGGTTCTACGGTTCCTTGTTGCCCCCAATCGTTGTGGGAAGCTGTCGAGGAGCTCAAGTACTACTATCTGCCCGAGCGCCGACGTCAGCTATTCAACCGTTTCGTCTCCGGGGCCCATGAAATACCCAATGCCCAACCAGCCCGTGTGGTTATTAACTTTGGTGCTATTGATACTAATCCTGTCAGTGGTAACCTGGATGAGCAGTACATCCAACTGCAAAATCTCAATCGTTTTGCAGTAGATATTTCCGGCTGGACGCTGAGTCGTGAGCAAGATTCCAACACCCATCTTTTTATGTTCCGCGGCGGTACGGTCATTCCCGCAAATGGGACTATTTACGTTGCCGCCAACCGGGTAGCTTTTCGCTCTCGGAATTCATCCATCAGAGGCGGTCCAATATTGTTTATTGTTGGTGATTTCAGTGGTCGGCTTGCATCCCGAGATGAAACGCTTCACTTGACCGACCGGCAGCAAGTGACGGTAGATTTCGTCAAAACAACCCAAACTGGCAGGCGGTGACGGCGAAGGAGTAAATACACCTGCACAGGTCACGTATGATGCAGGAGGTTGTAACAGCCACCTATGAACAACTCAAAGTCAAACACTAAAATCCTTGTTGCCACAATTTTTTTGAGCATCATCCCTGCGACATATCAGCCAACGGGAATTGCTTGCAGACACTCACCAGCCGGCAACGTTCATTGAATCCGATTTTTGCTCAAAATTTTCTTGAAATATGCATTTTTCGGCAAGATTCTAAGGTTCGATGCCTTCACAACTCATCAAATCTGACATCTGTGGAGACAAAATGGTGTCATGAATTTAGCGAAGAATTCTGACATTTTGGAGCTCATGAAAAGGGTAACTTGAGGCATAAACTGCGTAAGATTTTGCAGTAGTTTTTGAAGGGCAAGCTTGCAATTCTTGTCGGTGGTCTGCACGTTATGTTCACGCGGCTTTCTTTATTATGTCCTCGCTCTTGAGTTTCGGACGTTTGATTGTTCGTTGCTGGACAGTCAATTGCTGGCGAAGAGCCAAATTCTCAAGAATCAAGTTGTTTCGGCTAATACACAAGCCGCGAAATATGAACAATAGTGCTTTCCAGATGCTCATCTTGACGAATTTCTCCCTGATTATGGTATCATTCACAGTAGTTTTTCGAGAGTTAGCAATTGTACGTAAACCCTTGTGAATAAACAAGGACCGAATTTTCGGTAGGGACAAGGATAGCTTCGGATAAAACGTGGCATATTACAGGATCGTATTTGTCATCGAAGCACACATTTATGGAACCCAATTTGCAAGATTTCAGTTGCAGTTTTGTTCAATGTATGGGTATAATGGTTAGAGTAATTTTGTCAGATATAGGAGATTTAATAGCATGATTCCGAAAAAAAGTTTTATAGGTTCTTGGATTATTTGTGTTGTAATGCTGACTACGTTGAAAGCTGTGTCTTCAGATGTGCAAATCAGAGCAATTACCAATCCCAGTGCAGATAGAACGCTCTCTTTCGTTCAGCCAGGTTGTATTGCCAAAGTATATTTTAAGGAAGGTGACTCGATAAAAGCCGCGCAAGTGTTGGTCCAGCAGGATGACGCTGTTGAGCAGATCCAGCTGGCACAACTCGAAGCCGCAAGCGAGGACACAACACAAATACAGGCGAGTGAAGCTTCCCTGGCCCAAAAAAGAGTTGACCTTAAAAAGCTGGAGAAAGCAGCGGCACATAATGCCGCAACAGAATTGGAAGTAGAACACGCGAAGTTGGATGTGAAGATGGCCGAGTTGTCGCTTCAGCTTGCGAAATTCGAACACGAACAGGCGAAAAGAAAATACAACGAGGTAAAGGTACAGGTTGAAAAGATGCGCCTGAAAAGTCCAATAGATGGAAGGATCGAAAAGATTCATGTGGAAACCGGTGAATCAATTAATGCCCTGGCTGATGTGGTTCGTGTTGTCCAGATTGATCCGCTTTGGATTGACGTCCCTGTACCTTTAGTCAAAGCCACAATTCTTAGTAGTGGAAAAACGGCAAAAGTCATGTTTCCGAATCCAAATAGGGCGTCCTTAGAAGGAAAAATTATTTACGTTGCCGCAGTCGCCGATGCAGCCAGTGGCACGTTGAGAGTGCGCATAGAAGTACCTAATAAATCAAATAGGCCAGCCGGTGAACACGTTGAGGTTATTTTTACAACTTCACAGAAATAGATAGAGGAGTCCAAAGATGAGTCTTAAAGAAGATGCTGTTCTATTAAGTAATCATTCAAATCCAGGTACGCCGGTATGGCGCGTATTTGTTACTGTGGCCGATTACTCGTCGGGGCGAAGTCCGACTCGTCTGGGCGAAGCGCTTCGACGCAGCCCGACGCAGCCCGGCGGGAGTCTTACTGTTTTATTGGTCATTTTATTGATAGCCCAATTAGCCGGTTGTGTTTCTGACGAAGTAGATGATAAAGGTATTATCACTTCCTACCAGCAAACTCTTGCTAATCAAGGCCCTCAGCAACGGGCTGACACCGAAGGCAAGGACTCGCTGAATCCTTTGGACATACTTAAGCCAGCTCCAGCTCCTGAAGGAATTCCATCTGAAGTTGAAATCGTTACAGACCCCAACACGGGCAGAAAGATTGTCGAACTGACAATTGAGCAAGCCATAGTCAGGACTCTTGCCAATAGCCCTGAGATCAGGGTAGTGAGTTTCGATCCGTCGATAGCCAAGCAAGACATAACCAAGGCGGCCGCAGAGTTCGATATAACTGCCTTCGGGCGTACGAATTTCGAACAAGATGATAATCCTGTTAATAGCATTTATCAACCCGGTCAATCAGATGTTCGTTTATTGGAATCAGGAATCAAGCAAAGAGGCATCACCGGTTCAGAATGGTCTTTAAGTTATGCCTTAACACGCAGTTGGGACGATTTGTGGGGTAGGACGCTTCCCACACGGTATGAGCCAATACTCGCTTTTCAAATAAAACAGCCGCTGTTGCGTGACGCATGGCAGCAGACTAACCTTGCAGGCGTGAACATAGCCAGGCTTAATCATGAGATTGCCGTTCTTGGTTTTCGTCAAAAAGCTGAGGATATTTCGATAGAGGTTATATCGGCGTATTGGCGGCTTCTGCAGGCTCGACGTGACTTTGAGATTCTACAGAAACTATTGCAAAGAACGCTCGAGACATTGAAAAAAGTGCTGGGCCGAAAAGAAATTGACGCTACTGACGTGCACATCAAGCAGATGGAGGCTTCTGCAAAAGCTCGTGAGGCTATACTGCTTCAAGCAAGTAGAAAAGTTATTGACGCACAGGATGCTCTGGTGAGATTGATGGCCGATCCGCAGATAAGTATGCTCGATGAACTGGAAATTGTGCCCAATACTACACCCTCTATAATGACAAAGGAGTTTGAGTCCTCAGAAATTCTGGGACTGGCCATGAAGAAAAATCCAATAATGCATCAAGCCAGAGTTGCGATTACTATCGCAGATATTAACATACGTGTCGCAGAAAACCAGGAGATGCCACGATTGGATTTGATTGCTTCAAGCAGAATACAGGGTTTAGCCAGAGTCCAAGGCCAAGCGCAGGACAGGTTCAATAGCGGTGACTATGCGAGTTATGCAGTTGGTTTGTCTCTTGAATATCCGCTTGGCAATCGTCAACGAGAAGCTGAATTACTCAAGAGAAGAATTGAACGCAGAAAAGCTATTTCTACTTTGCAGAATGTTGCTGATCAGGTGGCAATACAAGCTAAGGAGAGGATTAGAATGATCGAAACAAACTGTGCAGAGATACAAATTCAGGAAGATGCAGCCCAGGCAGCAAGAATTCACTTACAAGCCGTGGAGGATTCAGAACCGATCCGAGAGAGACTGACACCTGAGTTTCTTTTGGTCAAACTTCAGGCACAGGGGGCTTTAGCAGATGCTCAACGGGCGGAAATAAAGGCCGTTGCTGACTTCAATATCTCCTTAGCCCAACTGGCTCAAACTATGGGGACCGTACTGGAACTGCGTCAAGTCAGCACCGCTTTACCGATTGTTTCTGAACCCCGTTAGAAGTAAGACGTCGACTTCTAACAGGGTTAAAGCAATAATATGCCTGAGTAAACGGGTGAATCTACCCAATAGAATCAGATTCCCAGCCGAACAGTTGGGACAGTGCCCTGCTATTCCCTTCCCGTAAAGCTAAGCTGTTCTTCAAGCCAGTGGTCAGTTCTCATAACTGATTTACGCTGGCGTAGTGCCAGCTTTTCTGCGCGAAGCTGGGTCATACGAAATACTGCCCTGGTAGTCATCGAAGAGATATCGTCAGTAGTATGAGCATATCGTTTTTTCAAATAGGCGACGAGATTTTTGGCATATCGAGACACAAACTCATCTTCCAAACAGACTATCGCCCGGGCACTTCCAGGATCACCCTGGCGCGCACAACGTCCAAAAAGCTGTCGGTCTATACGGGCAGATTCGTTCCGTTCACTGGCGATAACATGAAGCCCTCCCAATTTTACTACTCCCCTACCAAGTTTAATGTCAGTGCCGCGGCCCGCCATGTTGGTCGCCACCGTAATTCTTCCGGCCTGACCTGCACCAGCAACGATTTGGGCCTCCTCACGGTGACGGACAGCATTGAGTACCTGATGGGCCAGGTTTTCCGCTTCAAGCAATTGGCTGATGTATTCACTGGCTCGGACACTTCGCGTGCCAACGAGAACCGGTCTTCCGGTCTCATGAACACGGTGAATCTCTAACAAGATTCTCTTCCACTTGGTGGATTCTGTGGGTAACACTATGTCCGGTAGGTTTTTTCTTATGCACGGACGGTTTGTCGGAATTACTACCACAGGCAGGTGATAAATTTGCCAAAATTCGGCAGCGGCTTCACTTGCCGTCCCGGTCATACCCGACAATTTGCTGTACATCCGGAAGAACCGCTGAAAACTGATACGCGCATACGTATCTTTGGAAGGAGTGATTTCAAGCTTCTCCTTAGCCTCAACAGCTTGGTGCAAGCCGTCGCGCCAGCTACGGTCCGGCATGAGCCTCCCTGTGAAATCATCGACGATGACAACTTTGCCGTCATCAATAACATACTGTTTATCTAATGAATACAACTCTTTAGCAACCAAAGCTTTGGTCGCAATCTCCTCACGACGGCGGGCACCTTGCCAGATATTACCCAAAGTCCCGGCCAGATCTGCTAACCGAGTTCTACCCTCGTTAGTCAGTTCGACTTCTCGATAGCGAGCGTTAACGCGATAATCTGTATCTTGGTTCAAATGGCCAACGATATCCGCCGCCTGGCGAAAGGCCTCGACCTGTTCTGGGTTGGGAGCTGGCCCTGAGATAATCAGTGGTGTAATTGCCTCGTCAACAAGAATAGAGTCTGCTTCGTCCACAATAGCGAAATTGAGGCCGCGCTGTACCAACCGGTCTATTATCGACTGACCGCCTTGGGCTATTTTGGTTAGAAGCGCTGAACTCAATCCTCTCAAACGACCCAGAATGAGCCGGTCGCGGAGGAAATCGGCAGTTACCTCTTTGTTCGTGCAATAAGTTATATCAGCCAAGTAAGCTGCTCGCCGATCAACGGCAGACATAGCCTGCTCTATATGTGCAACGCTTAGGCCGCAAAAGCGGTAAATTCGGCCCATCCATTCGGCATCACGTTCAGCCAAGTAGTCATTAACTGTGATGATGTGGCAGCCTTGGCCGCGCCAGCCGGCGACTGTTGCAGGCATGGTGGCCGTTAGGGTCTTACCCTCACCAGTAGCCATTTCCACGATACAGCCACTTTCGAGAGCGAAAGCGCCTGCAATCTGGACAGGAAAAGGGCTCTCACCTATCTGCCGAACTGCTACCTCCCGGACCAATGCAAAAGCCCGCTCAAGGTCTGAGTGATTGTCGCGGTGGCGGCGAAAAATCTCGCGAAGTTCAACAGCAACCTTACGGAGCTTTGCGTCGGTCATTTGGAAAAAATGTTTTTCCAGTACAAGCACTTTTTCTGCCCGGCGCAAAAACCTTTGCCGTCGCGGCAGAAACCGGCCTGCCAAACCCATTCCCACATCCCATGCAGCATCGAGTCCTCTGGGCAGAGGTTTATCTGAAATCCGCTGCTCAAGCATCTGCCACATTGCACTTGGAAGTGTTTCCATCTTTAAATGTGGAACCTCCGCTGGAAAAGTTGCCTTACAGATAGCCACCACTGAACTGCAAGTGGCTTGGAATGCATTCGGATTCTCGCTACAACGCGTTGTCCAGTGAGCAAACGAACTGAAGAGTCCGCATTTGGTCTGATGCGGATCTCAAAAAACATCTCGGCGGCCCTTGTGCCTTGGGGGTCTTGTGAAAGTGTCGGCATAGACCCGCCAACTGAATAGCCTAGAGCCTCAGAGGGTAACAACTCATGTCCAGATGGAAAAATCTGCTCAATCTCACCGGTCAGCAATAATTTCGATTGTCCTTTGACTCGGATCTCGACCCGCTTAAGAGCTTGCTCTATTAACATTGCGGCTACCTCCTGGCCGGCGGTGGCTCGGATGATAACATCGTCCAGATTTGCCACGAAACCAATGCTTTGGCCGCGGTTTAAATAAAGGCCTTTAGAATACTCGATATCCGGCGCGACCCATGTACCTGACAGTGGTGGATTCAGATTCAGCGAGGCCAGTTCGAATTCAAGCCTTGCTATTTTCTCGTCCAAGGCCTGGAGCTGTTCATCTAATATTTGTGCCGCGGCAATTTCCTGCATTTCAGCAATGCGCCGCTGAACCACAAGTGCTCGACGCTCAGCAACTGAGCTCTTTTTTTCGGCTTCCAGCTCAGGATTGATAGCTCTTATCAGGGGCGATCCACCTGAAGAAACCTTCGATTCCGAGGGTAAAAAATCGACAACGAAACCATCACTTTCCGCATGGACTATGGCTAAGCTAACCGGTTCAACAACTCCCTCGACTCGCCAATAGTCAGGTACACGAATCAAACCTATACAAACAGCTATCAGACAAAAGGTGCCAAAGGTCAATCCCACTGCTCGAGCCCGCTGGCGAGTAAGTTCAGCGCCTGTGGCCAGAAATTGTAAGAATTTACCGATTGGGACAAACACCCACGCCACAATTGCAGATAAAACAAAAAGTGGTACAAGTATGAACAGTTCTTCCGGCAGTCTGTCATTCAAAAACAGCAATATTCTTATGCAGATGAAAATCCGGAACGCAAAGGAAGCTATGCCATAAAAAACAAACCAGACACGCTCGCCGTAAGTGTATGCAGGATTTTGTGCCCTTCTCAATCCCCAGCAGTACCGCTTGACCAGATAGTAAAGGTAGTTTCTGGATCGATGACCAAGGTTTGGTATCTCTAATAAGTCCGAAAGGACGTAATAAGCGTCGAACCTCAGAAGAGGATTTCCATTGAACAGTAATGTGGAAACGCTTGCGACAAATATAACATTATAGGCAATTATGTGGAGCGTTCCTGTCGATGTACTGGACCAAATAATTGCCGCTACAGCCGCGGCCGAAAGCTCAGCCATAACACCCGACATCCCGACAATAGCTCTGTGCCACCTGTTCCGAAATGCCCAGGCGCTGGAGGCATCCACATAAGGTAGCGGGAAGAAAACCAGAAACATGACCCCCATGGTATGTATCTGCCCGCCACTTTGGTTCAGCCGTCCGAATTTCTTGCAGGCGAAGGCGTGGCTGAACTCATGGAATATCTTGATTAGCACAAAACTAAGATACAGCAATATTAGGTTGTCAGGATCTAAAACGTCAGAGCTCTGGCGGAACAGCTCGCGAATATTACCGACCACAAAGTATAATCCGGTCGCCATTAATATTGACCATAAAATCAGCCCAAACCAGTTGAAAAGCCGCCCAAATATGCTGACCCAGCGTTCGAGAAAATGATCAGGGTCTATCAGTGGAATCCGAATGAACAGCAGGTTCATAAGTTGTCCCCGAACCTGTCGTCCGACTCGCTTTCGGTAGCGATTGAACAAACTTTCGCTGTCCGGCGGCAGGTCCGCATGTAAAAGGTTGACGCTATACAACTGGCCTAAAAGCTGTATGACTTCTCCCTGGGTGGGCGCTCTGTCGGCAAGCTGCTCATTACATATGCGCCATACCTCAGATACAGTCCGTCGGCCGTCAAGCATACCTATGAACCGATAAGCTTCTTCACTGATACGCGAGTATTGGTTGTTAGATGGATTCTCTAAGACGTACCACATTTGTCCGCGGAAATGCTGTCTGTAAACCTGCACGCCCGATGATAATCGCGGGTGTAAATCAGCAACGCGATACCAAGCTTCGTGAAATGTTGGACGCTCTACAGCCATTCTTGATTCTCGATTCTTAACCGCAGATTTCGCGGATTACACGGACTAAAAACAAATAAAAAATCAGTGTAATCTGTGTAATCCGTGGTTCGAATCAAAGCCAAAATTTCATTCGCAGCCAGTTAACGATTCTTCGGGTCCATATCCAGACATACCGCCGTTTGCCGATTGATATCTTGGCCACACCCTCCATACCGGGCCGCATCCAAGGATGTTCGGCCAAGGGATCTTCGACCGAAGGGTCTTCGGCCAACAGCTGGGCGCGAACCTTAAAAACATTACGGTTGTTCACCACCTCAGCCATCGGATTGACCCGCTCTACAACAAATTTGAGTCGCTGGGCAGGATAAGACACCGTTGCCAGATAACCTTCCTGGTCCACCGCAATATCAAAAATCTGGTCTTCGGGCACCAGCAGCTCAGCTCGTAACGACTCAAGAGGCGTAACCTCGAAGAGAACATCGCCTGTTTTCACAGGTGCACCAATTTGGCGTTTCAGGTCGCCCTTGACAACAGTCCCACTGATCGGCGATATGATTTTGCCCTGCTCTATCAGGTAATTCAGCAAGTCAATCTGAGCTTCCGCTTTGTCAGAGTTGGCTTGTGCAATCTGGGCCTGTGCGGTTTCTCCATCTCGCATAGCAGCGTCTTCCTGCTTATCATACCCAGCCTTTTCTGCCTTGGCAGCAGCTAATCTTAAGCGCAGTTCTGCCGTATCCAATTCGGCTAAGATTGTTTCATTTCCTTTGACCGTATCACCGACTTCTTTGTTAACGATTTTGATATAACCATCGAAGGATGCACAGACGACTTGTTGATAGGTGGCCTCAAGGACAAAAGGTGCTTCGGCCCGAAACTGTCCCTTGCCAAATGTTAGGAATAGTATCACACCAAGGATCAATATCGCCAAAATCTTCGTCCAGGTATATTTTGGGCCTACTAATATAGCCACTGCGCTGCGTGCTTTGGCAACAACCCTCGCACCAATCCAGCGGTCATGCTCATACAACTCCAATAATCTGGCTGTGCATAGTTCGCAGGCTAACCGAATCGCCTCGATTTCTTCCAGATTAAAAGATTTGCTCGACTCTCGCTCGAGGGTTAGAACAGCACGAGCCTCTCCGGCCTGCCTAAAAGGAACGCTCAAAACAGCTAATGGACCATGCTGTCTGGACAGCTCACCTGCTGCACGGCTGATGTAGGTGGCCTCTTGCGAAGCGGGATATAGCACCTCACAGTCCTGGTCCAGGCACTCCTCCATCACAGATTCTATGTCCTGGA
>Ga0209979_1002428_pt1 | contig 17849 bp, 10 predicted proteins | sample AnhtaG_FD_183114 | JGI IMG/M metagenome (GOLD analysis project Ga0209979, IMG submission 183114) | Deep subsurface microbial communities from Anholt, Denmark to uncover new lineages of life (NeLLi) - Anholt_01485 metaG (SPAdes) (version 2) | ecosystem: Environmental > Aquatic > Marine > Oceanic...
TTTTCCTCTTATGCAGTAGTAACGCTTTTGTTATTTTAAAACAACATTTACAAAATTAAAATAAGCACTTTATTATATCTGAAAACAGAATCAGTATTTTTCTATCTGATAATATAGAATCGGTGAAAAAATAAATTAAAAAAGCTTATCAGCTTGAAAGATTTATTTATTTTTCTTTTAATGTTATTATTTCAAATTCAGATATATTTAATTGAAATTTAAAATACCTTTATAATTTTAGTAGGGATAATTCCTTGAAACTGATTATAAGCGAGAAAGAAATAGCAGCTAGAAGAATTGCACATATACTTGCCGGAAATAATGTAGACCAGGAGAAAGTATATGGGGTTCCCGTCCATCATTTCAAGATTGATAGTGAGGATTATAGGGTTATCGGGCTTAAAGGTCATATAATGAAAGTGGATTACCCTAAGGAATATGCAAACTGGTTTAAAGTAGACCCGATAGAGCTTATTGATGCTAAAATAGAAAAAATTCCCATCCAGAAAAAGATAATCCAGGCACTGAATAAAATTTCCAGTGATGCGGATGAGATTATCATAGCCACAGACTACGACAGAGAGGGTGAGCTTATTGGCTATGATGCAATGCAGCTGGTAAAAGAAAAAAACGCTCTTGCTCCTGCAAAAAGAGCAAAGTTTTCGGCAATTACTCCAAAAGGTATAAACCAGGCATTTTCAAAACTGGGAAGAATTGATCTGGATCTTGCTTTTGCAGGAAGGGCAAGGCAGGACATTGACCTGATATGGGGCGCAACACTGACACGCTTTTTATCCCTTTCCACCTATCAGATTAAGGATAAATTTCTTTCGGTGGGAAGAGTACAGACTCCCACTCTTACCCTTATTGTAGACAGAGAGCTGGAAATAAAATCATTTATCCCCACTCCTTATTGGGTTGTAAGTGTAAAGCTTAAAACAGAATCCGGTGAGGAATTTGAAGCCACTCATAAGAAAAAAAGATTTTTAAAGAAAGAAGATGCGCAGAGTGTTTTTATTAAGCTGGGTGACAGGGGAACTGTCCTGGGAATAAATGAAAGCGTTAGAGATATAAAACCCCCAACACCTTTTAACACCACTGCCCTTATAATAAGCGGAAGTTCAATTGGCTTTACTGCATCAAAGACTATAAATATTGCTGAAAACCTGTATATGAACGGTTATATAAGTTATCCCCGCACTGACAACACGGTTTATCCTTCCTCCATAGATATAAAAGAGATAGTAAGAATGCTTGGTAGTTCCGGTGAATATTCCCGGATGTCTGAAGCTGTCCTTGCCCAGAAGAAGATAGTGGCAAGCCGGGGCAAAAGAAGATCAACAGACCATCCGCCAATTCATCCTACATCAGTTGCGCAAAAAGCCAGCCTGAGCAGTGATGAGTGGAAGCTGTATGATCTGATTGTAAGAAGATTTATATGTACCCTGCTTCCTGCAGCAAAAAATAAAATTATAATTGCAACTATTGATATAAATGGAGAGCCATTCATTGCTAATGGCTCCAACTTTATAGAGCAAAATTGGATAAAGTTTTATCCCTACTATAAGCGTAGAGATGTTTTTATTCCCCAGCTTAAAAAAGAACAAATAATAACCGTCAGCGGTAAAGAATTGCTGGATAAAAAAACAAAACCACCTGTAAGGTATACCCAGGGAATGCTGGTTGAAAAAATGGAAGAACTTGGTCTGGGGACAAAGGCAACCCGCCATACAATTATACAAAACTTAATCCTGAGAGGATATGTGAGTGGAAATCCTCTCCAGCCTTCTGAAAAAGCTATTGCAGTAGTCAGGATGTTAAAAAAGCATGCTGAAAAGATATCATCCCCGGATATGACTTCAGAGCTGGAGATGTATATGAATGGTATTGTAAGAGGGGATGAGACTAAAGAGGATGTTGTGGATAGGTCAAGAAAGATGTTAAGTGAAGTAATGACTGTTCTTCAAAATGAAAAGGATGAGATATCACAGGAGATAAAAAAAGCAATCAGAGAAGATCTGGTAGTGGGTAAATGTCCGGGTGAAAATTGTAATGGGGATTTAATTGTCAGAACTGCAAGAAAAACAAAGAAAAGATTTATAGGATGCAATGCTTATCCTGAGTGCAGAACTACATTTTCACTTCCACAAAGAGGTCTTTTGGTTACCATAAGAGAAGAGTGCAAGCATTGTGGATATCCTATAGTTAAAATTATATATAAAGGGAGAAAACCCTGGGATTTATGTATAAATCCGGATTGTCCTGGGAAAGATGAGAAATATAAAAACTACAACAATAATAAATGAAGCGAAAAGGCTTCTGATTGAAGCAAGTTTTAATCTTCCTTGCGATGTTATGGAGGCTGTAAAGAGCGCTGCTAAGAAAGAGATTAGCGAGAGAGCCAAAAAAATCCTTGAACTTGTTTTAGAAAATGCAAAAATTGCAAAAAAACAAAAACTTCCCTTATGCCAGGATTGCGGCCTGGTTTATATTGATCTTGATATTGGTCCTGATATCTGCATTAAGGACAGCAGCAGCTTAAACAGCTTATTGAACCAGGCAGTAGCGGATACTTATACTAGTAATTATCTTAGAAAATCAATAGTTTCTGACCCGTTATATGAGAGAAAAAACACTTCAGGTAACACCCCTGCAGTAATTCACACCAGTTTTACTTCCAGTCCTGGTCTTCATATAAAAATATATTTAAAAGGTGGAGGTAGTGAAAATTGTTCCTATCTTTATATGCTGAATCCATCAACCGGAGAGGATGAAATAATTGAGTTGGTTTTGGATGTGGTAAAAAAGAATGTTACCAAATGCTGCCCGCCGGTAATTGTTGGTATTGGAGTTGGCGGGACGTCTTCAGAAGTGGTCAAACTTGCGAGGACAGCCAGCTTTAGAAATCTAGAGATTAGGAATCCGGATAAAAGATACAGGCGGTTAGAAAAGAAAATATTAAACGAAATAAATGAGACTGGAATAGGACCACAGGGTCTGGGTGGAAAAACAACTGCTCTGGCCTGCAATATAGAATATGCTCCCTGCCATATGGCTTCTCTTCCGCTGGCGGTTTTTATGAGCTGTCATTCCACGAGAAGGGCTGATTCAAAAATATCGCCGCCATAAATATCATAAGCCACAAACAGAGGCAAATCTTCTATTACTATCTCATGAACTGCTTCTGCCTCCAAATCACTATATGCAATGATTTTAATATCTTTTACTTTCGTAGAAAGATATGCAGAAATGCCTCCCACTAATACAAGATAGACAGATTTATATTTTTTTAGAAGTTCCTTTATATTATCGCTTCTCTTACCTTTTCCTATCATTGCTTTAAGTCCTGCCTTAAGCAGTGGTTCGGTTAAATCATCCATTCTGGCGCTGGTGGTGGGACCAATACTTCCGCTCTTCTTACCCGGAGGGGTTGGTGAGGGACCTGCATAAAATACAGTCTTATTTTTTAAATCAAGGGGCAATTTTTTATGGTATCTGATAGCATCAACCATTCTCTTATGAGCTGCATCCCTGGCACCGAATATAGTACCACTTAAATAAATGATATCCCCGGCTTTTAATTTTTTAATTTTTTCTTCTGTTAGCGGTGTGGATAACCTGAAAGTATTGCCACTCATTTTTTACCGGTCTTTCTAATCCTTCCAGTTTTACTCATCATCGGTATTAAAATATCTGTCTCTTTTAAAATAATTGTCATAGGAATACAGCGGTTTTCTGGTAGGAGGTGGTTTTTTACTTCTCCGTGAGCTAAAGACTAACATGAAAATTATAAAAATTATAAATAAGCCAATAATGCCTAAAATTACAATTAAAAAATAGGTCAGCAGTTTTGTTTTCCTGCCTTCTATATATAATTCCTTCTCATCGCCATATTTTATATTCCATATGGCAATGTTATTATCCTCGATTATATCTGCATTGTGGCTGGTTATTTTTACTGGGAATTTTACCCGATAGGTTATATTTAAAATATTACTGTCTGCTTTAGCCAGATCATTAATCCGATTGTAGTCAGAATTTGTATCTGAAGAGGTAAGGAGTATCTCATCTATTTTCATATCGATATAGTCTTCAAAGAAATATTCATTATAGAAGAAGTGCTCTTTTATCTCCATTCTTGCATTTAGAGGAAATTCAGACAGATTATCTATTGAAATATGAGGCAAGAATATGATGTTTTCAAAATTTATGGTAGAACTAAAATGGGTATAATCTTCTTCTTCAAAAGTGTTATATTCTACTTCATCTACTTCAGGGAGGAGACTTTCAAGTATTTCAGGTATTTTATCAGAAAGGGATTGATTCTGGCCCAGGACCACCCCACTCTTCTGGATATACTCCGTTTTAACTGCTATATCAATAGTCCTGGTGCCGGAACAATCAGAATTTATCTGGGTAAAGATATCAATTAGTGTCTGGTCGCAGGAAGAAATAAAAGGGATTATAAATATAAGTAAAATAAAAATTGTTAAAATTTTTAAGTAGTTTGATTTTATCATGGTCTCTTTATCACATTTATAAATAATTCTAACATATCGAATATTAATATTGTAGAAAAAGTTAGCTGTCTGTTTCATTCCCCAGTAACTTTACTGCTTTTTCGAAATATGGCAGCGCTCCTTCGTAACGGCCTAAATTATAAAGGGTAGTGCCAGGCCAGTGGTAATTTGATATATCCGATATATTGCCTTGCGTAAAGAAAAATGAAACTAAAATTGGTTTGTTGACGTATATAATTAATATGCTAGCATATTTAAATAATAATAAAAGATGGTCTTTGTCTAATAGGGCATTAATGATTTTTTAATTTTTAAAGCTTCTTAAAGTTATAATACCGGCAGTAGTCTAGAAAGGATTGGTGGGCTGATAGTGGGTTTATATGTAGGTTATGATATAGGGTCAATTAGTGTCAATAGGGCAATCATAAATGAAAAAAAAGAAATAGTGGAAATCCTGCCATATGCAAGACACTTTGGAGAACCTGTAAAATCAGTGAAAAAAGATATTGAATCAATGCATAAAGGCAGTTATAAAGATAGAATAAGCGGTATTTGCTTTACCGGTTCGGGAGGCAAAGAAATTGCATCCTTGCTTGGCCTTAATTTTATTAATGAAATAGAAGCCATAGTTGGCGCTGTAAAATTTTTATACCAGAATGCAAAAACTGTTATAGAAATTGGCGGACAGGATAGCAAATTCATCGATCTTGCCTATGGTGATTATGCAATGAATGAGCTATGTGCAGCAGGTACAGGCTCTTTTCTTGACCAGCAAGCTTCAAGATTTGGCTTAACTATAGAAGAATTCACCAGATTAGCATTAAAGTCAAAAAGTCCATCAACAATTGCCGGTAGATGCAGTGTGTTTGCAAAAACAGATATGGTCCATCTCCAGCAGGAAGCAGCAAGCGATGAAGATATCATCCTTGGTTTATGTTACGCAATGGCCAGGAGTTTTAAATCGGGGATTGTAAAGGGTAATAAATTTGTACCCCCAATAGTATTCTGTGGCGGGGTATCTTTTAACCAAGCTATGATCAAGGCCTTTGAAGATACGTTGGGGGAAAAAGTATTAATTCCAGAGCACAGGGCATCTATAGGGGCTATTGGTGCTGCAATAAGTTTAAGCTCAAAGGTAATGGTAGAGGATTTAAATATTTCCGGATCAGCAGATAAATTAGATGACTATCTTAGAAATTTTAAATATAAGAGAGAAACATTTGCTCCCCTTGCTCTGACTGAATCCAAACTGCCTTCTAAAAAAACTCTTAAATATAGTTTTGGCAATAAGAAAGTCGACGCCTATATTGGGATAGATGTTGGTTCAATAAGCACTAACGTTGTGGCTATAGATGAAAACAGGAAACTTATTGAAAAATGTTACCTGCGGACAGCCGGAAGACCTATAGAGGCGGTACGAAAGGGTGTTGAGATCATTGACAGCAAAGTTGGGGATAGAATCAATGTTAAAGGTGTGGGCACTACAGGTTCCGGTAGATACTTAATAGGGGATTTTGTAGGTGCGGATATGGTAATAAATGAAATAACCGCTCAGGCAACAGCGGCAGCAGATATCGATAACTCGGTTGATACTATCTTTGAAATTGGCGGCCAGGATTCAAAATTTATATCACTGGAAGATGGGGTGATAGTTGATTTTGAGATGAATAAAGTTTGCGCTGCCGGTACCGGTTCCTTTCTGGAAGAGCAGGCTGAAAGGTTTGATATAAAAATTGAGGATTTCGGGGACATAGCGCTTAAAGCAGAGAGTCCTTTAAATCTGGGAGAGCGCTGTACTGTTTTTATGGAAACCAATGTTTATTCCCATTATCAAAAGGGCGCCAGCATTGAAGATATCCTGGGCGGTCTTGCTTATTCTATTACCATGAATTATATAAACCGGGTAGTTGGGAGGAAAAAAATAGGTAAAAAGATTTTCTTCCAGGGTGCGGTTGCATTCAACAGGTCAGTTATAGCTGCTTTTGAAAATTATCTGGGCAAAGAAATAATCGTACCTGAAAATCATGAAGTAACCGGAGCAATAGGGGCAGCAATTAAAGTGCTTGAAAATTCCCATAAAAAGACAAAATTCAGAGGATTTGAAAATATATCTAAAATAAGCTACTCTCATAGCTCTTTTGAATGCAAGGGTTGCCCGAACAGGTGTGAGATAAAAAAGATTTCCATTAAAGGGCAGCCTTCATTATTTTATGGCGGCAGATGTGAAAAGTATGAAAAGGGAGACTCAAAAAGTAGCGATATTCCGGATTATTTTGCTGAACGTGAAAACTTCCTTTTGAATTCCTACGAACCTAAAGACAATAAAGGAGCAAAAAAAGTTGGTATGCCCTATTCTATGCTTACCTATGAATTCTATCCTTTCTGGAATGCATTCTTTTCAGAGCTGGGTTTTGATTTTATCCTGTCGGATAAGACCAATAAAAAGATAATTAACGATGGACTCCAGTGCTCTGTAGCTGAAATCTGTTTCCCAATGAAGACCACCCTCGGACATGTGCAGAATCTACTGGAGAAGGGAGTTGATTACTTATTCTTGCCCACTACCAGGGATATGCCTACCAAAGAAAAAAATATTAAAGGGGACAGAACTGGAAGTTATCCCTGTCCTTTTATCCAGGGAACCTGGTCAATTGTGAAATCTGCCATAGATACAGGAGAAGTTAAGATACTTGCTCCTATTTTTAATTTCAGTTTTGGAGAATATATAAAAGAAAAACAACTAACCAGATTGGGTAAAGAGCTTGGAAAGGATAGAAGGTCAATAAGAAAAGCCATAAAGGAGGCTTATCTTGCTCAGAATAAATTTCACTCATCTGTTAAAAAAAGAGGGGAAGAGGTGCTTGGCAGCCTGAAAGATGACGAGATTGCAATTGTTGTAACCGGTAGGTCATATAATAGTTGTGACAGGGCAATCAGCATGGATGTTCCCAGAAAACTAAGGGAACTTGGCTTTAAAGTAATTCCCCTTGATTACCTGTCTGTGGACTCTATTGATCTTTCAAAAGAATGGCCAAACCTGTACTGGGAATTCGGGGATAGAATTATGAGTGCGGCTAAGATAATTAATAAAGACAGAAGACTTTTCCCGGTTTATATTACTAATTTTGGCTGCGGACCTGATTCTTTTATACTTCAGTATTTCGAGAGGGAGATGGATAGACCATTTTTAAAACTGGAGGTAGATGAGCATTCTGCAGGAGCAGGAGTGATAACCAGATGTGAAGCATTTATAGATTCCCTGATGAATGTAAAAAATAAGAAAGATTTTTCACCTGCCCAAACAAAAACTAAGGGTAAAGACGCTGTTTTTAAGAAAAATCAGGGCAGGGTGATATATATTCCCTATATGGGTGACGGTGCTGTTGTCCTGAAATCTGCCTTCAGGTCAGAAGGAATTAATGCTGAGATGCTGTATTCTGATGACGAAACACTTGAACTGGGAAGAAGGTATACGCTGGGAAAGGAATGTTATCCCTTTATTATAACCACCGGAGATATTATAAAGACACTGGAACATAACGATCCCAAAAAAGTGGCTTTCTTCATGCCCCAGACATATGGGCCCTGCCGGTTTGGACAGTATAATAAAATGCAAAAGATAATAATTAAGGAGTTGGGGTACGAAGATGTGCCCATTATTGCCCCTGGTGCTCCGGAAGGCAATCAGTTTTACAGGGAGTATGATATGCAGGGGTTAAGGGGATTCATACTGCTTATGAAAGCAATGTCTGGTATTTTTACTGTAGATTACCTGAATAAAATGCTCCGGCAAACAAGGCCTTATGAGATAGAAAAAGGGAAAGCAAATAAAGTTTACCAAAAATATATAGAAGATATATGCCAGTCTGTAGAAAATGACCCTATGTACAGGACGCTGGACAGGATGGTCAGTATTTTAAGGGATGCCAGAAGAGATTTTGAGAATATACCAATTAAGAAAACAGATAAACCACGGGTAGGCATAGTGGGTGAAATATTTGTCAGGAACCATCCCTATAGCAATAATGAGATTATAAAGAGAGTTGAAGCACAGGGCGGAGAGGTGGAGATTCCTTCATTTGGAGAGTGGCCGTATCATACTACTGCTACAAGAAAAATAGATATTATAACCAAACAGACTGATATTTATTATAAGATTATAAAATCATTTAGTATTAATGGTAACAAAAGAGGAAATAGCATTGGTTGCCGGGAACTGGCTGAGCTTACCGGTGATTTTGTAAAAGGAATAGGGTTTTATAGCTTAAATAGGATTATTAATAAATTACTGGAAAATTGCCACCACAAACTGGAAAAACCGCTAAAGGGTTTCTTGAGGGAAGATAAAGAAGCCGGCATTTATGATATCTGGGATAATGCCGAACCTTACATAATCAAGTGGTTCGGAGAGGCAGCTCTGAGTATTGGAAAGTCGGTAGACTGGATTAAAAATGGCGCCGACGGGATTATAAATGTACTTCCCTTTACCTGTATTCCCGGGAATATTGTTAATGCAATCTCAAAGAGAATTAGGGAAGAGTATAAGATACCCTGGCTGAATCTTGCCTTCGATGGGCTGGAGCAGGGAACAACTGAGACACGTCTGGAAGCCTTTATGTATCAGGCAAAGCAATATATGAAGGGTAAGAAATAAAATACAGTGGTTTAATTGAACAGAATAAATACAGTATTTTCAGTTGAAGGAATTTGGAAAACATTATTGGTTGAAAAGATAAAGAAAGAAGATTTTTCTACTTTAATTAGAGATTTAACACCAGTTCTTTATCTGAGGAGATAGATTTAAAAATTGTTAAAGATTACTTGAAAATATTCAATAAAAAGAGCTTAAACAGATGCTTCCAATTTTAAATATCCGGAAAGAGAGCAATGAAACAGATATTAAACGATAATTGGTTTTTGATTTGCTCAAAAGATATAAATGACTATGGAGAAACCATATCCAGACCAGGGTATGTATATGATACATGGTATCCTGCAAGTATTCCAAATACTGTCGTTGCAGCCCTGGTAGATAACAAAATCTATGACGACCCTTATTTTGGACTAAATTTGTTAAAAATTCCTGGTTACAAGAAAGACCGAAACATTAATTTTTCACTACAATACAAGCCAGAAGATAGTCCCTTTAGAAAATCCTGGTGGTATAGGACTGAATTTGTTATAGATAGTTCCCTGCAGGGGCAACGAATCTGGCTTAACATTCGCGGAATCAATTATTCTGCAAATATCTGGCTCAATGGTAAAAGAATTGCCAGTACCGATTATGTGAACGGAACCTTTCGACTGTATGATTTTGATGTTACTCATTTTGTGCTTACCGGTAAAAAAAATGCTCTGGCTATTGAAGTCTTTTCGCCAGGACCCGATGATTTGGCAATAACCTTTATTGACTGGGCACCCGGCATGCCGGATGATAACATGGGGATCTGGCAGCCTGTAATTTTATATTCTTCCGGACCGGTTGCTTTGAAAAATACATTTGTCCACACCTATCTCAATACCCATACACTGGATGAAGCAGAACTGACTATTGAAACTGAGATAGTTAATACTCAAGATCACATAGTAGAGACAGAAATTGAATGCACCATAGAAAATGTAACGTTTAATGAACATATTACGGTCAACTCCCTCTCTACAAACAAACTCATTTTAACTCACCATGAATTCCCCCAATTAAAAATAAGAAATCCCCGCTTATGGTGGCCTTATCAGTTAGGGAAACCGGAATTGTACGAACTCAGAATGATTTTAAAGGCCAAAGATAATGTTTCAGACAGCACAAACGTTACTTTTGGAATTCGCGAAATCAAGACAGTCAATAACGAACATGGAGCGCGACTGTTTCTCATTAATGGCAAAGAATTATTAATCCGGGGAACTGCATGGTCCCCCGATTTAATGTTACGACAATCAAAGAGACAGGATGAAATTGATATTGATTTTCTAATAAATTTAAATATGAGTGCAGTACGCCTGGAAGGGAAACTGGCTACTGATTATTTCTGGGATCTATGCGATCAAAAAGGTATACTTGTGCTTGCCGGCTGGCCTTGCTGTAATCATTTTGAAAAATGGGATTTCTGGAAGTATGGTGATATTAATGTCGCCAGAGAATCCGAGAGATCTCAGATTTTGCGTTTACGGAATCATCCCTCATTTGCCGCCTGGTTTTATGGAAGTGATTTTCCGCCTCCTGAAAATGTGGAACGAGTCTATCTGGAAGTTTTACAGGAGACCTATAATAATTTGCCAAGAATTTCAAATGCAGCACATAAACCATCCAAACTTACAGGTGTTACTGGAGTCAAGATGACCGGTCCTTATTCGTATGTGCCTCCGATATACTGGTATGACGAGGAAAGAGAAGGATATGCGGAGCGCTTTAACACAGAAACCTGTCCGGATGTCTGTATTCCCATAATGGAAGGTATAGAAAAGATGCTCCCCAGGGATCAATTATATGTTGGAAGTGAGGCATGGAATCATCATGCCGGAGTCGGAGTTCAGTTTAATAACACTGAAAAAGTTGATAAAGCAATTTCAAAACGTTACGGTCAACCAAAAGATCTGTCCGACTATTTGAAAACAGCCCAGGTTCTGGGATATGAAAGCTGGAGAGCAATGTATGAAGCGCATAACCGAAATTTCCCGAAAGCAACAGGTATTATTGGCTGGATGCATAATAGTCCCTGGCCGAGTCTTATCTGGCAATTATATGATTATTATCTAAATCCGACCGGCGCATTTTTCGGTACAAAAAAGGCCTGTGAACCTTTACATATTCAGTATTCATATGACGATCATTCAATCTGGATTATTAATAATGAACTGAAAGATTATCCAGACTCAAAAGTTTTCATTAAAATGTATAACTCTGATTTAGAAGAAAAATTATCTACAGATTTAACAGTCAACATCGAAAAGGAGAAGAGAGAGAAAATTTTTACTTTACCCGCGATTAACGATCTCTCAGTAGTCTATTTTTTAAAACTCAGTATCGAAAAAAATCAGATTTTAAAGAGCACACAATTATACTGGTTGACGACGAATAGGGATATTTTTACAGGTGAATATTTCTGGTATTATTCTCCCCTTAAAACTCACGCAGACATGAGTTTAATAAGAAAAATGCCTCGGACACATATAGATGCTGTTTTAAATGTGGAAAAGATAAATAATACTTATTATGTAACTGTGAAAATCACAAATTCAGAGGAGTATCTGGCCTTTTTTATCTGGATAAAATTATATAATAAAAATACAAACAAGATTATTGCCCCGGTTTTCTGGAGCGATAACTGTGTCTCACTATTTCCATCTGAATCAGTTCAGATAAAAGCTATGATCCCGGGAGATTTCACCAATGGTGACATTATTGTTAAAACAGAAGGCTGGAACTGTTGATCTTTTTTGTTGGAAGTATCTTTGAATATGAGAAATATGTTAAATCTGTTTTAATGAGAAAACTGAAAAGTAAATTTACAAAAATCAATTTTAAGTCCCTTAATAAAAAGCCAGTTGAGGGCGCAATAAAGTTAGCTCTTAGAAAATCTGTAATCTTTTAATTTAGAGTAATAATTAAAAAAATAAAGAAATGCTATTACTGCTACTATTCTTCTTCTCTCTCTAACTACCACATTAAATTTTACACTAATAATTACTAATGAATTTAAAGTTTTTTAGATTTTTTAAATTTTAAAGAATTTTTATTGACAATATTTTTAAGTCATTATAATATGTAATAACTTAATAAAGTCACTGGAAAAAGTAAGTTTACAAATAAAGGTTTAATTAAATGCAAAGAACTGGAGATTTGAAATTAATTCAAGAATTAAATAGATCTATAATTCTTAGAACAATAAGAAATTATGGACCTATTTCTCGAAGTGAAATAGCTAAAAAGAACAAGATAAGCTCTACAACAGTAACTGCTGCAGTAAGAGAATTAATTCAACAAGGATTGGTATATGAGGATGGTGTAGGAAAATCCAGTGGTGGAAGAAAACCTATTCTTATTAAATTTTTTTCAGATAGTAAATTTATTATTACAGTTGCTATTACTAACTCCTATATTTTAATTGCTGAGACAAATTTAGAAGCAAAAGTTCAAAGAAAAGAAAAATTTCCTGTTAATAATCTAACAGGTGAATTATTTATCGATTATCTTATAAAGTCAGTTAATCAATTTTTAAAAGCATACCCGGATTTAACAAAATGTATTGGGATTTCCATTACCTCTCCCGGAATTATTGATGTAAACAAAGCTGTAATTTGTGAAAATACAAAATTAAAATTAAAGAACATTCCTCTAAAAGAAATGATGAAGAAACAGTTTAAACTAAAAATTTGGTTAGAAAATGATACCAATGCAATTGTGCTAGCTGAAAAGCGATTTGGGGAATATAGGAAATTTAAAAATTTAATTTATATTACAATTGACGATGGAGTAGGAGCTGGAATTGTAGTAAATGGACATATCTTTCGAGGGTGCAGTGGTGGGACAGGAGAGTTTGGTCATACAACCATAGATAGAAATGGTATTCGTTGTGATTGTGGGAATAGAGGTTGCCTTGAAAATTATGTTAACTGGCCTGCTATCTACTCCAAGGTATTATCTTCTATAGAACAAGGAAAACACACAATGATGTTGGAATTAGTAAAAGGAGATATAAATAAGATTACCCCATCTATTTTTCGTAGTGCATTGAAAAAAAATGATCAATTAGCAAAAGAAATTATAACGGATACTGCAGCATATCTTGCAACAGGGATAGTTAATTTAGTTAATTTATTAAATCCAGATATAATTATTTTAGGAGGAAAAGTTGCTTACGATAACCATTTTCTTATTTCTCAGGTTAAAAAATTAGTGTTTCAGCAAGCTTTAACTAATTTAACTGATAGACTGGAAATTTGTCCAATTTCTTTAGGAAAAGATTTTAGAATAATTGCTTCTGCAGCTATTCCTTTGCAAGAGATATTTCATTTTTCTGTTTCTTCTTGATTTGAGGTTAAATAAATATAAAAAATGCATAAATAATTATTATATCAAAACAATTGTTCTCTCTTTAGATTGATAAAGGGAGAAAAATAGAAAGGAAGGCGTATATGGTAAAATAAATGAGATTTGTTCAGGTATGGTGCAATGTCGTTGGAGCTAAAGTCCTAAGCAAATCTTGGTAAATTTTTATTAAGAATTGTTGTATAATTAAAAGGAGAGTGTAAAAATGAAAAAGTCATTGTTATGGCTAGTAGTAGTGCTGTTAAGTGTATCGATGATAACAGTTTTTTCACTTGCAGGATGTAAGGAAGAAGAAGCTGCTGTAGCTGAAGAAGAGGAAGCAGCAGTTGAAGAAGAAGAAGAGGTAGAAGAAGAGGAAGAAATAGCAGGAACACTTGTATTTGGTAGCTGGAGAACTGAAGATATTGATTTATGGAATACAATGAATGCTGTTTTTACTGAAAAATATCCAAATGTGACTATTGATTTTCAGCCAACTAAGAACACAGAGTATGATGCACAGCTTACTTCTGCTCTAGAGACCGGAACAGGACCAGATATAATGTTTCTACGTTCTTTTGATGGAGGTGAAGCTGTTTATAATGCTGGTTATCTGCTCGATATAACTGATGATGTACCAGCACTGGATAACTTTCCTGCAGCATCTATAAATGCCTGGGCTACAGATGATGGCGTTATATATGGGGTACCAATGGCTGGAGTAACTCATGGAGTTTATTACAATACTGCTATTTTTGATCAGTATGGTTTAACAGAGCCGGCAACATGGGCAGAATTTCTTGATACTGCTCAGACTCTAAAAGATAATGGAGAGATTGCAATTGCTCAGGGCACTAACGATAGGTGGGACTTATATGAAGTTATGTTTAGTGGATTAGGAGCAAATTTCTATGGTGGTGAAGCAAGCAGGCAAGCTCTTGTGGCTGGGGATATGAAAATGACTGATGATGAGTTCGTAAGCGCATTTGAAGCTATGGATGAATTGCAGCCTTTCTTCCCTGATGGTTATGAAGCTATTGATTATGTTGGTATGCAGCAGTTATTTGGAACAGGACAAGCTGGTATGTATATAGGTGGATCATGGGAGATAGCCACATTTGAGGGACTTGGATTGACTGATATAGGCTGGTTCCCGCCTCCGGTTGAAAATGCAGGCGATACTCTCTCATATTGTTTCCATGTTGATTTTGGTGTAGGAATAAATAAGGATTCAGAAAATCTTGAAGCAGCTATAGCATATGCAAAATGGCTTGCTTCTCCAGAATTTGCTGCATTGTTCATGGATGCAGTACCAGGCTTCTTCTCATATGTACCAGGAGACTATACATTAGGGAATGCACTGGCATCAAAAATGATTGATGCTACAAGTGGTGCAGATATAACTATCAGGACTACTTGGGAGAAGCTATCGGCTCAGGATCCTAGTGGAAATGATATGATGTGGGATGCTATGGCTGGTCTTCTAACTGATACCTATACTCCTGAAGAAGCAGCAACCTACGTTCAAGATGGTCTAGATACATGGTATTATTAAGATAGGTATCTTTGACCTCTATTTATAGAAAGAATGAACTGTCCCGGTAGGTTTTATCTACCAGGACAGTTCATATAAATTCAATAATAGGTATGTTTCTTATTCTTATTGATAGGGTGTGTTGTTAAATATGAAGAGAAATTTATGACAAAAATTTACAGGAAGAAAAAAAAATATTTTATCCTTCTTTTTTTATTAGGAGGGTTTATTATATATACTGCTTTTTTGGTTATCCCTATATTAAATTCTATGTTTTTAAGTTTTTATACTGGACCGGGTGTGATTCCAAAAGAATTTAATGGATTTGGAAATTATATAAAACTTTTTACTAAATTCCCATACAATGAAAGGTTTTTTAATGCTTTTAGGAATACTGCAATATTTTTCTTAATAGTAACTTTTTTTCAAAATGTTATCGGGTTTTTTATAGCAATTATGGTTACTAGAAAATTTGCTGGAAATACATTTTTCAGAAGAATCAGCTTTCTGCCAACTACATTATCAGTAATAGTGGCAGGGTTTCTATTTACTTTAATTCTGAATCCTATCTGGGGAATTTTTGATAAATTTCTTGAAGTAATAGGACTGGGATTTTTAGTAAGGCCCTGGCTCGGTAACCCATCACTGGCATTGGTGGTGATAGCTATTGTTACAAGCTGGCAATTTTTGGGTACGTCAATTATATTTTATACTGCAGGCATCGACGCTATAGATAACGAGATTTTAGAGGCTGCTAGAATTGATGGTGCTGGGCCTTTGGCTGAGATTAGGTATATCATATTTCCTTCAATTCTACCTATTGTTGGAATAGTTACGATACTAATCTTTATAGGTGATTTTACACAATTTGATATTGTTTATGCTATGGCTAGTCCTTATGCAAATCCTCAATATGGTACTGATCTTTTTGGTTCATTATTTTATAGGACGGCATTTTATCCATTAGATAGAGGTGGCTGGGGCATGGGCATGGGAGCTACTGTAGCTTCTATGATATTTTTAATAGTATTTGTAGGAGTTCTGCTTTTATTGTTTGCATTTAGAATGAGGAGTGTAGGAAGGAAAGAATAAAATATTAACTGGTAGTAATTATATTTTGGTATTAAATTGGTAAGGAAAGGTATAAATGATTAAGATTAAGAAGGGATCAGTAAGGTCACTTATATATATTGTTTTAGCAATATATGCTGTAACTATATTTTACCCAATTTTTTTAATGCTTATAACGTCATTAAAAGAAAATAGAGAAATATTTACAAGGCCGTTTAATTTACCTCAAACTTTTAATCTGGATAACTATATACAACTTTTTAAAGTATCGAATTATTTGGTTTATTTCAGAAATAGTATCATAGTTACAATTGTGTCACTTCTTATAATTTTAGCTCTCTCATCTCTTGCTTCATATGCATTGGCCAAGTATAAATTTGTTGGAAACAGGTTTCTTTATTTTTATTTTATCGCCGGTTTAATAGTTCCGATCAAGTTAGGTACTATTGGTATAATTAGAACTATGCTTAATTTGCATATATTTGATACTTTAGCAGCATTAATAATAGTTTATGTAGCTATGGGCATACCATTTGGAGTATTTGTACTTACAGATTTTATCAGGTTGATTCCTGAAGAATTGAGTAATTCTGCAAGAATAGATGGTTGCAGTGAACCTAAAATATTTTTTAGAATAATACTCCCTTTGCTTCGGCCGGCTTTAGCTGCTGTAGCTATTATCAATTTTATACCAATTTGGAATGATTTCTGGTTCCCATTGGTATTAGTCAGGTCAGATAATGCGAAGACTATTCCTTTAGCAACAGCACTATTATATGGACAATATGAGACTAACTTTGGATTGGTTTTTTCAGTCTTAGCTATGGCTTCACTGCCTGTGATTATTTTTTATTTAATTATGTCACGCCAGTTTATAAAGGGGTTGTCTTCAGGAGCACTAAAGGGATAGTTATTTCTCATGTTAAGGATAATATAAGTAATCTTTTAAAGTAAACAAGTGATAATAATTGATAAATATTTTTATAAATAATAGGCAAAGATTTTTGTTAAATTATTTTAGAAAGATGGTGAAGTATTATGAACGGAAGGTTATTATCATTAGTAAAACCAAAAATAGTATTGCCACTTGATGATAATTTTCGACCTGCTGTTTTATGGAATTATAGTTTTCTTGATAGTGTTCACAGTTCAAAGAAAAGTGTTTCTCTAACAATTGGTATTGAAAAAGAGGATGATTCTGTTTCAGTTTATAAGACTAAAGTTTTTTCAGATAAATCTAACTTTGCTTTCTCTAATTATTTTTATACAGAACAATTAATAAAAACACTCTTATGGATTTATGGTGGATATAAAATAATTATAAGTGGTTCAAAACAAGTTGGTGAATATATTAAAAAAATATATTCTAAGGAAGGCAAGCGTTCTTTTGATGAAAACTTAATGTCTGCAATATATGAAAAACCTTTTACGGTAGAGATTACCAATACCGAAAAAATCTCTCCTGCCAAAGAAAAGTCAATTCCGTTAGGCGGTCATCTGGAGGGGTGCCGTATTGGGTTTGATCTTGGAGCAAGTGATAGGAAAGTGAGTGCAGTTATAGATGGTAAAGCAGTTTTTAGTGAGGAAGTAGTATGGAACCCTGGTATGCAAACTGATCCCCGTTATCATTATCATGAAATTATGTCTATGCTGCATCGTGCTGCTGCCCATATGCCTCGTGTTCATGCTATAGGGGGAA
>Ga0209979_1002430_pt1 | contig 17819 bp, 15 predicted proteins | sample AnhtaG_FD_183114 | JGI IMG/M metagenome (GOLD analysis project Ga0209979, IMG submission 183114) | Deep subsurface microbial communities from Anholt, Denmark to uncover new lineages of life (NeLLi) - Anholt_01485 metaG (SPAdes) (version 2) | ecosystem: Environmental > Aquatic > Marine > Oceanic...
GTCATACCTCTTAAGGTGTAAGCTCTTCACAATCCTGTCCAGTATTAGGGGATCTATAAGAAAATGTTGCCCTAAGTCTTTTCTAGGAGTGAAATGATATTTTTGCCAGAGCCACTCGGTCTTCTCTTTTAATTTCATTGAGCGCCTGTCCTTGGTACTCGCCTCTCCCTCCTAGTCTTCGATACGTGGGAAAAGGGGAGGGCCTTTCTTCACCTCTCGTCCCGGGGCTAGACCACCCCAGATATCCTCTGACTCCAGAATTTGAGAATCCAGATTCCCCTCCATTCCGATTTCTTCCCAAATTTTTTGTGCTGAGGAAGGGATGAAGGGAAAAAGGATAAGAGCAAGAATCCTGAGTACCTCCAAAAGATTATAGAGGACGGTGTGAAGCTCTTTTTGTTTTTCTTTCTCTTTAGCTAACCTCCAGGGAGCGGATCGATCTATATAAAGATTAGCCGCTTTCACCATTTGCCAGACTCCCGACAGCACTTCAGAGAAAGAGAGTCTGTCCATAAGCTGATCCAATCGGCCAAGGGTATTCTTTGTCAAGTCCTCGAATCCTGCGCTATTCCCATCCTGAGGGTGGGGGACCCTCCCCCCACAAAATCTTATCACTAAAGGGACAGTTCTATTGAGGAGGTTTCCTAAGTCATTGGCAAGATCGCTATTTACTCGCTTGACGAAAAGAGAGGATGAGAAACTGCCGTCTTCTCCAAAGGGAACCTCACGTAGAAGAAAGTAGCGCAGAGCATCTGCCCCGTAGTCTTTGATGAGAGGGGCCGGATCTACTACATTGCCTTTAGATTTGGACATTTTCTCTTCCCTCATTTTCCACCAACCATGGGCAAAAACCAACCGAGGGGGCTCTACTCCCAGAGCCATAAGAAGAGCCGGCCAGATGATAGCATGAAATTTCAAAATATCCTTACCCACCAGTTGAACATTAGCTGGCCAGAAGGAGAGAAAACGAGAGTCTGAAGGATAACCCAGGGCAGAGATATAGTTCAGGAGGGCATCAACCCAGACATATATGGTATGTTTCTCGTCCACAGGGCACCGAATACCCCAGGGCAGTCGGAGTCGCGTTACACTAAGATCTCTCAGGCCTCCTCTGATGAATTCCACTACTTCGTTCTTCCTCGTGGGCGGAAGAACAAACTCGGGATTCTTCTCCAGGTGCTGGAGGAGTCTTTCCTGGTACCTGGAAAGCCGGAAGAGATAAGCCTCCTCCTTGACTTTCTTTACTACCTGTCTGCATTCCGGGCAAACTCTTTTCCCTTCCAGTTGAGACTCAAGCCAGAAGGTCTCGCAAGGCGTACAATACCATCCCTCATAGGTTCCTTTGTAGATATCATCCTGCTCATAGAGTTTCAAGAAGATTTCCTTGACCACCTTAATGTGACGCTCCTGAGTGGTACGGAGGAAATCATCATTGGATATATGAAGAGTCTTCCACAGAGTCTGGAAGCGGCTCACTACCTGGTTAGCCAGCTCAATAGGTGTCGTTTCCTTCTTCCTGGCCACTTCCAGAATTTTATCCCCATGCTCATCGGTTCCGGTAAGGAAGAAGACCTCATAGCCTCTCAGGCGCTTGTACCTGGCTAGAACATCAGCAGCCACTGTAGTATAGGTATGGCCTATATGAGGCACATCGTTCACATAATAGACAGGCGTGGTGAGATAAAATCTTTTCCTCAAGCTACCACCTTTTGGATTTATCCTATCACTGGAAGGGGCTGGTGTCAAGAAATATCTTGCTTAGATTGACTGAGAGGCTTTATTTTCCTATAATGATTTGTGGAACCTTGAATGTCTTGATGGCAAGAAGGGATCTTCAGAGAAAGCGAGGTCTTCAGCGATGCGAAGCATCCCTCTCTTGAGTATCCTGATTTTGGCTATAGGACTTATTTTAGGAGGAGCATTACTACCTTGTCCAATGTTCGCCACTTCTATCAAGAAAATAAAGCTGCCACCCTCCTCCTTTAAGGGAGAATTATCAGTTGAGGAGGCCATAAAGAAAAGGAGGTCTCAGAGGAGTTTTCTGGATCGTTCCCTGAGCTTATCTCAGGTATCCCAGATCCTTTGGGCAGCCCAGGGTATTACTGAGGAGGGTGGTTTCAAGAGAGCTGCTCCTTCTGCCGGAGCTCTATACCCTCTTGAGATTTATCTGGTGGTAAAAAATGTAGAGGAGCTTGAGAAGGGAGTTTATCATTACCATCCCCAGGATCATGTGATAAGTTTTGTTCTGAAAGGAAACTATCAGGATACCCTGGCCAGAGCCTGTCTATCTCAGAGTTTTGTGGCTGCCTCTCCCCTCTGTATAGTCATTGCTGCTGAGCATGAGAGAACAAGCATTAAATACGGAGAAAGGGGCATCCGATATGTCTTGATGGAAGTAGGCCATGTGGGCCAGAATATCTGTCTTCAGGCAGTGGCCCTGGGTCTAGCTACCTGTCCGGTGGGAGCTTTCATGGATGAGGAAGTTTCCCGGGTGCTGGAACTTCCGAGGAGGCATCGGCCTCTTTACGTTCTGGCTGTAGGATATGCATCTTAAGGAGCGATGTAATCTCTACCTTTTCCTATGTTTTCCAGCCTTGCCTCCATTATCTCTCTAACCTCACCAAACTGTATCTTGTTCTTATACCAGAAGCTTGCTGAGGAAAAGGATGGATAGAGCCACCAGTACTACGAGACTCACCGGCAGAAAAAGAAGGCGGTAGACTTTCTTGAAATCGGCTTTAAAGTATTCCTTGGTAAAAAGTAGACAGAGATGAACCGGGGAAAGTAATACCCCCGAGAAGCCTCCGACGTAGGCGAGCATGAGATAGGTGAAATTTAGCTCGCTCTGGGTCATGAAAGGAAGAAGAAGAGGAAAGGTTCCTCCCACAAAAGCGACGGGCATACCGGCCATAAACCCCACCAGAAATGGGATGCCAAACAGCAGGATGAGAGGAGAAATCCCCATTCTGCCAAGGAAATCTGTAATGAAAACTAAGGCTCCGGAAGACTCGAGAATTCTTTTGAATATCATTAGTGAAACAATGAGGAGAATCATCTGCGGGGATAGGGAGCGCTTTAAGGCTCGTCTTATTTTTTGAGGCTGAAGATGTCCCAGGGCAACAAGAACAATGACGATAATGAGAAGAGCTATGATGTACTCTAGCTTGAAGATGATAACCAGAAGAATTACGGCTAGAATGGGCCAGGTGCTGACAAGAAGATTTTTTAGCCCGTGATAATGGGTCTTTGATTTTTGTTTTTGGGCCGAAGAAGTGGTGAGAGCAGAGGGAAGTTTGCTCAGTCCAAATATAGCTCCAGAAGCAATAGCTGCCAGGGTAAGGGGAAAGAGATGAATTATGATCTCTCTTATAGGGACATCAAGTACTCCTGAGGCTACGATCACCCCGGGGTAAAGAGGCCAACTGTACTCCCAGACATGCCTGAACCAGTAATTTAGGAAGGTCTTCGTTTCCGGAGAAAGACCCATTCTGTCTCCGGGTTCATCCACCATAGGTGCAGAAAGAAGGGCTCCCGCCGGCATGGGAAGCAGTCCTATAAAGGCGGAGGGTATGATGATTGACACTCGGGGCAGCCGAATAAGGGTCTCCAGAGATCTCATAAGTTGCCCCAGGTGACCCCTCTCTTTGAGCAGGTTTCCCAGAAAGATTACCAGAATAATGATTCCTACAAGCTCTAAAGTGTCTATGTGGATGGCTGTTTTGCTAAAGTCTTTCAGCACTGAGAAGAAGCTCATTCCGAAAAGGAGCCCTATTATGAGGGAAATAGCCAGCATACCTATCCCTATGTACCAGGTTCCTTTTTTTGATTGTTCTGCTGCCATCCCGCCTTTTCCCAGAACTACATTTTCTCGTCAAGCCTTTGACCACAGTAGGGACAATAGGAAATCTCTCCCTGGTAAAGCTTTTCACAGTAGGGACAGACTCTGGTTTCTCCTCTAAGCTCACCCTGACGAGTAAGCTCACCCTGACGAGTAAGCTCACCCTGACGAGGCGTCTTTGGTCTAAGGATAAGGTAGAGGGGTAGGAAAATAATAAGTGCAAGCCAGACCCCCAGGAACCAGACCAGGCTAGCGCTCTTGCTGTATCCTCTCTTCCTGGCATCAGTAGCAACCCACCAGGCTATAATCAAAGGTATAATGACTACTATCAGCCACATTTTTATCTCCTTTTCGGATACTTCATACTGTCGTTCGCTGCGCTCACTTTTCTTCCTCTGGAAGCGCTCGACTCGGCTTCAACTCCCTCATGGTGCCGGAGGAGGGAGTTGAACCCACACGGGGGGTGAACCCCACTGGATTTTGAGTCCAGCGCGTCTGCCAATTTCGCCACTCCGGCGTATGCTTCCCAATTTTCATTATACCCAAACTCTGGCAGTCTTGCAAGTTTTGCTTTTCTCAATCCAAGCATCCACATCTTTGCTTATAATGTTCTTTTGACCAACTAAGCTTCTCAGACCTATATGTCCAGTTAAATAGGTTTTTATTGTTGATAATTTTTTATTTTATTCTATAATTAAAGCGATTGTGAAAATGTAATACAAAAGGAGGAAAGTATAATAGCAATAGTAAAGTTAAGCAGTAGACATCAAGTGGTAATTCCCAAAAAAGTGAGAAAAAGATTAGGTCTTCATGCTGGAGATCAACTTGTGGTTGAGGTAGAAGGAGAAAAAGTGGTTCTCCATCCTCGACCAAAAAACTATACCAACTATATGCTGGGCTTAGGTAAAGAGGTATGGTAGGGGCTAAAGCATTTGTCACTAACGAGCCATCCCTGAAGAGGATAGATGGGCTTGATATTATTATAATGAAGGAAGCACTGGGAATCTGAGAAGATGGAAGGATAGTGAAAGGAGAGGGTACTCCTCAGCCAGGCAGTCAGCCACCGCCTCACCCAATCCTCCCAGGATGTTATGTTCCTCTACAGTAACTATTCCCCGGCTCTCCTGGGCTGCCTGGATGATGGTTTCTCTATCCAGGGGCTTTATGGTATGGACGTTGATTACCCGAGTGTCGATTTCCTCATCCTCTAATTTCTTCGCGGCTAAAAGAGCCAGATAGACCATTCCTCCTGTGGCTATTACCGTCACATCCTTACCCTCTCTTAGGGTCAAGGCCTTGCCTATCTCAAAAGAATAATCATCCCTGTAAATAACCGGCTGAGGATTGCGGCCGATACGGATCACCTCACGGGCAGGATCTTTATGGCTTCCTTCTTGATTAATCTTCCTTCGAAATACACGAACGCTGCTGCAGCCCAGCCCATCAAGACGGGTATCATGAAAATCCCTCTTTCCAGGCCCAGGTATTCTGACCCAAAACCGATCAACCAAGGAAAGCATATACCTCCCAGGCTACCTGCAGCGGTGAGAATCGCAGTGATCATGCCTATTCTGTTGGGAAAAGTGTGCCCTCCCAGGGCGAGAACAGTAGGATAGATCCCGGAAGCAAAAAATCCTGTACAGGCAAGAAAAGTTATTATCAAGATGTAGCTGGCAATGGAAAAGACCCCGATAGCAAAGACTGTTGCACATAGAGCAGCCAAAGCAAGGAGTCTGGATGTGGAGATTTTGCCTGAAAGGTAGATAAAGAGTAGCCTACCCACAAGAAGAGCAATCCAGAACACGGAATTGGTGTAGCCAGCTACTACAGTGGAGGTATTCCTTACCTTGGCCATGAACATAGGTACCCAAGAGCTCAGGGAGACCTCGCCACCTACATAGAAGAACATTCCTATAGTAAGAAGCCAAAAGGGGACTGACTTTGTCAGGTAAGTTAGGTTCGTCCGCGCTCCAGTCTGAGTTTGGACAAATGTGCCCTGTGTTTCTTTCAGGTTTTGAGTGAGGAAAAGAAAAAAGAGAACCAGGGCTCCCATGCCCACAAGATAGTACACCAGGTTCCACCAGCCAAAAAACCAGAGAACGGTCCCCACCATTATTGGACCCAGAAAAGCACCTACACCAAAGAAAATGTGAACCAGGTTGAGAACCTTAGTTCTTACTTCCGGGTAAATTTCCGAAAGTAGACTATCGACTCCCGTGTGCACCAGACCACCGCTTAGACCAACTGCAAAAAGGAGCACACATACTACGGGCAGTACCGGCCAAAAGCCTATAGTGAGAAGGGCTATGCTGAGTAGAAAGGAGCTCCCCACTAAAAAGAGGCCTGCCCGGCTCCTCTGCCAAAATAGGCCAATAAGAACGCTGGAGAGAAAAAATCCCAGGAATCTGAAGGAAACCAGACTTCCCGCCTGGGACAGGTTCAGCTTGAATGACTCGGACATGGGCACGAGAAGCGGGCCAATGATAGCACTTGTCAGGGCAACAATGAGCATGGTCAGAGATGAGACGACTATGAGCTTTGTGTCTTTCAAATCATCACTTCCCCTGAGTCAGGAAAGATGCAGCATCGCTGCACCTTAAGGTGCCTGTTCACTCATTCTAATGGCTAGTTCTACAGCCTCCCTAGCTGAAGAAGCTACGTAAGGTCTAACCTCGAACTTCTTTAATAGTCCTTCCTCAGCCAGGATATCAGCCCAACCCCCGCTGCCCTTTATTATGATGGTAGGTTTTCCAATGTTTAAGGCCAGGGAAATTTCATTGAGAGTGCCCCAGCGCCCGGCTATGGCAATGAGAGCATCCACGCTCCTCACCAGAAGATAATTCCTGGCGTAGCCCATATAGGTGGGAATGGCAATATCAATGAAACTATTAGCCTCATCTGCCGATCCCGGCATAATTCCTATGGTTAAGCCTTGGGCTTTTTTTGCTCCCCTAGCCGCTGCTTCCATAACTCCTCCTCTTCCACCCGAGACCAGAATTGCTCCTTTTTTTGCCACATAGTAGCCTACTTCCTCGGCTATTTTCAAGGTGGAGGGAGTAAGGGATAAATCCCCGCTGTCCGATCCAGAAATACCGATCATCTTTTTCATCCTTAGCTTACCTCCTCTATTCTCTTTTCCAGTCTTTGGAGCCTCGTCCTCAGCTCTTTTTCCTCTTTTTTCTTCTTTTCCACCACCTCTGGAGGGGCCTTGGTCTTAAATTCTGGATGGGAGATTTTTTCCTTTACCAGGGTGAGCTTCTTCTTTAAATCGTTTGCCGCAGAAACTAATCTTTTCCTCTCTTTTTCTATCTCTACTATCCCCCTTAAGGGAATGAATATTTCCACCCCATCCACCAGAGAGGAAGCTGATCCAGGAGGTCGAGAAAGATCCCGGTCAATAAGAAGAGAACTCGCTCCTACCAGATTTATAATGTAAGATTTATGTTGTTTTAAGATGGTAAGTTTGTCTTCATGGGAGGGCCTTATAAGGAGCTCTATTTTCTTCTGGGGAGAAATTCTCATTTCCGAGCGAATCATGCGGACCTCCTGAATAATCTTTATCAGCAGGCTCATCTTTTCTTCCGCTTCTCTATCTTCTCTTGCCTCCTCTTTAGGCCAGGAGGAGATCATAATGCTGTCTCTTCGTCCCGAGAGTCTCTGGTAAATTTCTTCGGTGACAAAGGGCATAAAGGGATGCAGAAGCTTCAGGGTTCCCTCAAGAACATAGTGGAGAACCCACTGAGCCTGATAGCGTAATTTTGGGTCTCCCGTGAGGACTAGATATGGTTTCACCAGTTCGATATACCAGTCGCAGAACTCCCCCCAGACAAATTGATAAAGAGAATTTGCTCCTTCAGAGAACCTGAATTTCTCCATATCCAGAGTAACTTTTCTCACCAAAGACTCATAGCGAGATAGAATCCATCTATGGCAAAGCTCCAGCCCCTCCTCTTGCAGCCTACCTTCAGGTTTAAAATCTTCTAGATTCATGAGGACAAAACGGGAGGCGTTCCAGATTTTATTGACAAAATTCCGGTAGCCCCTTATCCTGTCGTCAGAGAAGCGCACGTATGGGGCACCGGTCCTCAGAGCTACTAGAGAAAATCTGAAGGCATCTGTTCCGTACCTCTTCATCATATCCAGGGGGTCTACTACATTGCCCCTGGATTTACTCATCTTTTCTCCCCTCTCATCCCCTATTAAGGGATGGATGTAGACCTTCTGGAAGGGTACCTGGTGGGTGAATTTGAGAGCCATCATCACCATTCGGGAAACCCAGAAGAAAAGAATATCCCATCCGGTACAAAGGACTGAGGTAGGGTAAAATTTCTCAAATTTTTCTCCTTGCTCGGGCCAACCCAGGGTGGAGAAAGGCCACAGGCTCGAAGAAAACCAGGTATCCAGGACATCTTGGTCCTGTTTGATATCCGGAGAGGCGCAGTGGGAACACTGGCTGGGAGCACCAGAGGTTACCGTAATCTTACCGCAATCTCCGCAGTGCCAGATAGGGAGGCGGTGTCCCCACCAGATCTGTCGGGAAATGCACCAATCACGAATGTTTTCCAGCCATTGAAGATAGTTCTTTTTCCAGAAAGAAGGGATGAATTCGATTTTTTTCTTCTCCACTATCCTCATAGCCTCAGCGGCTAGATCCTTCATTCTTATGAACCACTGGGTGGAAAGATAAGGTTCGATCTCTGTTGTGCACCTGTAGCAGCGCCCTATCCGGAGGTCATAGTCTTCTATTTTTTCCAGATACCCCCCCTTTTTAAGATCCTCTACCAGTTTTTTTCGGGCTTCGTATCTTGTCAGACCCTGATATTTTCCGCCATTCTCATTAATGCTAGCGTCCTTATTAAATATATTGATAAACCTGAGCCCGTGCTCTTTTCCTATGAGGAAGTCGTTAGCATCATGGGCAGGGGTAACTTTTAAAGCTCCTGATCCAAATTCTGAATCCACATATCTATCATAAATCAAAGGAAGCTCTCTTTCAATGAGAGGCAGAAGGAGTTTTCTCCCTTCTAGATCCTTGAATCTTTCATCCTGGGGATTTACTGCTACTGCTGTATCCCCCAACATGGTTTCTGGCCGGGTAGTAGCTACTACCACGCACTCCCCTCTTGTCTTGTTCTTGAAGGGATACCTTAGGTAGTAGAGTTTCCCTTCTCTCTCCTGGTATTCTACCTCAATGTCCGATAGGGCTGTCTGGCATCCGGGGCACCAGTTGATGATATAGTCTCCCTGGTAGATGTATCCTTCCTGGTATAGACGAATGAATACCTCCTCCACAGCCCGAGAGTGGCCAGAATCCATGGTGAAGACGCTGTCCTCCCAACTGCAGGAGATACCCAAACTCTTCAGTTGAGCGAAAATCCGTCCTCCGTATTTTTCCTTCCATTGCCATACCCTCTTGATAAATTCCTCTCTTCCCAGTTTTTCTCGGCTCAGACCCTCCCTGGCCAGGCTCTTTTCCACCACATGCTGGGTGGCTATTCCCGCATGGTCGATCCCTGGAACCCATAGAACTTCGTATCCCTGCATCCTTTTGTAGCGGGCCAGGATATCCTGCAGGGTATGGTTGAAGGCGTGTCCCATGTGCAGAGATCCGGTAATGTTGGGAGGGGGCATGACCATAGAGAAAGATGATCCACGGGAGGTGGCATGGGGCAGGAAGTATTTTTTTTCTTCCCAGAAATCTCCCCACTTTCCCTCCACTTCCCCTGGATCGTACCTCTTTTTCATGTAAAGATCCTCCTTACATCCCGAAATAGTACTAAAGGAAAGGGAATTGTCAAGAAAAAAGGACTTGATTTTCATTTTTTGTTAGGTAGTATCAAGGGGTGATAAAGGAAAAATCCCTGGTGTGAAGGTATGTATAATCAAAATAGGAAGTTAATTCGCCAATTGAGCGGTATCGATGTATTTTGTATCGCCGCTGGCGCAATGATTAGTTCTGGTTTGTTTGTTCTTCCCGGGCTGGTTTATGCCAAAGTTGGTCCAGCGGTAATTTTAGTCTATATTCTGGCAGGTGTATTAATCTTACCAGCGTTGTTTGCTAAGACTGAGCTGGCCACGGCTATGCCCAGAGCCGGTGGTAGTTATTTCTTTATCGAGCGAAGCATGGGTTCAGCAGCGGGTACCATAGGCGGGTTTGCCAGTTGGCTGTCCCTCAGTCTTAAAAGTGCATTTGCATTAGTGGGTATCGGTGTATTTGCCACATTGATCAACCCAAATATTACTGAATGGGAGATTAAATTCATTGCCATCGGATTCTGTGTGTTTTTTATCATCCTCAATTTGAGAAGTGTCAAACTCACGGGTAAGGTTCAGGTTTTTCTTGTGATGCTACTTATAGCTTTATTATCCCTTTATATCTTTCGGGGGGCGATGGCACTTAATGTTCAAAGGTACGCCCCGCTTATCCCGTTAGATAGGCGCGTACTGCTTGCAGCAGTTGGTATGGTTTTTATATCATTTGGTGGCCTGACGAAAGTTGCAAGCATTGGGGAAGAAATTAAGGATCCTGTAAAGAATATCCCCTACGGAATGATATTAGCATTTTGTGTGGTACTACTCCTTTATGCATTAACCCTTTTTGTGACTACAGGTTTGCTGGATAGGGACGAGTTTGCACACTCACTTACCCCCATATCAACCGGCACACACAAAATCTTTGGTACAATTGGCGGTGTAATTATGGCATTTGCAGCAATACTTGCTTTTGTTTCTACGGCCAACGCTGGCATATTGGCTGCCTCACGCTTTCCTATGGCAATGAGTCGCGACCAACTCCTGCCGGAATTTTTTGCAGAGGTGAATAAGCGATTCAACACACCTCATTTCTCTATAATATTTACTGGAATTTTTATGATAGTGGTTATACTCTTTCTGAACCTTGAGAATCTTGTAAAAGTGGCCTCTACCATGAAAATCATATTATTTATATTGGTGATACTGGCATGCATTATTATGCGGGAGTCGAGAATTCTGAATTATAAGCCAACATTCATTTCGCCGTTATATCCCTGGCTACCCATAGTGGGACTAATCGCCTACGGCTTTCTCCTATATTCGATGGGTAGTGTGGCGCTTTTGGTAACAGGCGGGTTCATCCTTTTAAGCATTCTATGGCATAAGATTTACGTTGGTGAGAAGGCTATGCGTAAGGCTGCATTGATACATATTGTTGAGCGTGTCACAGCTAAAGAGATAGCAGGCGATTCATTAGGCGCTGAGCTGCGCGAGATTTTAGAAGAGCGTGATGAGATAGTTGAGGATAGATTTGATAGATTAGTGAAAGAATCTGAAATAATTGACATAGGTAAACAAATTACCCTTATAGATTTTTTCAAAATTGTTGCAAAGAAAATCGCCGAACCATTAAACATTGATGCCAGGCAATTGCTTGATTCTTTTATCGCACGTGAGGAGGACTCAACAACGGAAATACGACCTGGGTTGGCGATTCCACATATAACCATTGATGGTGAGCATAAATTCGAGCTGGTTATAGCAAGATGCGAGGCTGGTATTAATTTCACTCAGGACTTGCCACCTGTTTATGCTGCGTTCATATTAGTGGGTTCGCGTGACGAAAGGAGCTTCCATTTACGTGCACTAGCAGCGATTGCACAAATTACACAAGATGTGGATTTTGACAAGAACTGGCTACGGGCTAAAAACATTGAGGAGTTGCGCGATATTGTACTTCTGGCAAAAAGGCATCGTAAAAGTGCTTGAGAGTTCAAACTAAGATTTGACAAATGAAGAAATGATGAGAAAATACCTCTTCTACTTATTTGTCATAATAGGTTTATCAGTACTCATCATCTTTTTTGTGATCCTTCTCTTAAGGGAGAAGAGCGAAGAGAGTATCTACAGGGGGAAGGCGGAGGCGATGGTGGTTGAGCAGATCCAGGGCCGTGGAGTTAAGGATGAGAAGGTTCTTCAGGCTATGGGGAAAGTTCCCCGTCACAGGTTCGTTCCTGAGAATATGATACCCCATGCCTATGAGGATAACCCTCTTCCCATTGGATTTGGCCAGACCATTTCTCAGCCCTATATTGTGGCTTTAATGACGGAGCTCCTGAATCCTGAAGGTTCGGACAGGGTCCTGGAGGTGGGGACAGGTTCAGCATACCAGGCAGCGGTTCTTTCCGAGATTGTGAATGAGGTTTATACCATTGAGATTTTTGAGGAGTTGGGAACCTCAGCTAAAGAGAGACTGGAGGATCTAGGATATGATAATGTAAAGGTGAAGATAGCCGACGGATACTACGGTTGGCCAGAGTATGCGCCTTTTGATGCCATCATTGTCACCTGCGCCGCCTCCCATATTCCGCCTCCCCTTATCCAGCAGCTGAAGGAGGGGGGGAAAATGTGTATCCCCGTGGGAAGCGTATTCTGGGCTCAAAATCTGATGCTGGTGGAAAAGAAAAATGGCAAAATTATCAGCAGGAATATCCTACCGGTAAGATTCGTCCCCATGCTGGGTGAACATTAGATATCAGAATGAACATCTTTCTTTCCCTATTTTTCATCTCCCTCTCCCTTCTCTCCTACGAAATTCTCCTTATGAGAATTTTTTCCATCACCAGCTGGTCTCACTTCGCCTATATGGCTATTAGTATTGCCCTTTTAGGCTTTGGAGCAAGCGGAAGCTTTATCGCTCTATTCAGAGAAAAGCTTAGAAGAAGATTTTATTCTCTTTTTACTCTTTTCTCTTTCCTCTTTTCCATATCCCTGTATTTCTCGTTAGTTTTCTCTCAAAAGATTCCCTTTGACCCTTTTCTTATTGTCTGGTTCAAAGAGCAGTACCTTTATCTTTTAGGATATTACCTGGTCCTGTTCATCCCTTTCTTTCTGGGAGCTAGCTGCATTGGCATCTCCTTCATAAGATTTACCGGTAAGATACATAAGGTTTACTTCTATAATCTCCTGGGTTCAGGAGCGGGAGCCCTCGCAGCCGTCCTTTTGATGTACGTTCTTTCCCCCACCCATCTTCTCCTTACCATAGCTGCCCTCGCTTTTTTGGCCAGCGTCATTTCCGCCCTCAGTCTGAGCAAAAGGGCCCTCCAGCTCATTATTATAGCCTCATTTTTTATAATGTTGGGTTTTTTTCTTTATCCTCCACGGCTTCAGATCTCTCAATACAAAGCTCTGATGACCTCTCTTCATCTGCCTGGAGCCAGGGTCTTGAGCCAATCTTCCTCTCCCCTGGGGGTAATCCATGTACTGGAATCTCCAGCTATAAGGTATGCCCCGGGACTGAGTTTGAACTTTCAGGGTGAGCTTCCTCCTCAGCTAGCCCTTTTTATAGATGCAGATTCTATGTGCGCTATAACCAATTTTGCCGGCGATCTAAAAAACTTAAGCTATCTAGATTACAGGAGTGCAGCTTTAGCCTATCATCTTCTGGAGAACCCCAGGGTTCTTATTCTGGGTTCAGGAGGAGGCTCAGAAGTTCTCACCGCTTTATATCACGGAGCCAAATCAATAGAAGCTGTAGAGATAAATCCTCAGATAGTGGATCTGGTAAGGGAGAAATACGGTGAGTTTTCTAATCATATTTATTCACGGCCAGATGTGAGCGTCAAAGTAGCTGAGGGCCGTGGATTCATCCAGGCAAGTTCAGAGAAGTACGATCTAATCCAGATAGCCCTCCTGGACTCCTTCGCTGCCTCATCAGCAGGAGTTTACGCTCTCTCAGAGAGCTACATTTATACCCTTGAGGCTATGAAAGAGTACCTTGGGCATTTGAGTTCTGAGGGAATTCTCTCTATTACCCGATGGCTAAGGATGCCTCCCCGGGATGGAATTAAGCTATTTGCCACGGCGGTCCAGACTCTGCAAAAGCTTGGAGTAGATGATCCTTCTTCCCATTTGATTTTCATAAGAAGCTGGGCCACCTCAACTTTACTCATTAAAAGCTCTTCCTTCAGTTCCTCTCAAATAGAGGAGCTCAGGGAGTTTAGTGAAGAGCGGTTGTTCGATATTATCTGGTACTCTGGCATTAAACCAGGTGAGGTCAATCGATATAATATCCTGGAAAGACCCCATTACTATGAGGCCAGCTCCAGGATTCTTTCACCAGATAGAGATAGCTTTTACCGGGACTATTTGTTTGACATTGTCCCGGCCACCGACAACTCCCCCTATTTTTTCCATTTTTTTCGCTTGAGATCCCTGCCCCATCTTCTTAAAACCATGGGGGCCGAATGGGTGCCCTTTATGGAATGGGGTTATATCATTCTCCTGGCAACTCTAGTCCAGGCAGTGGGGGTGAGTATTTTTCTCATCATCCTGCCCCTGTTTTTCCTGAAAGGCACAAGGACAAGGGGAAGTAGGACGAGAGTCTTTATCTATTTTCTCTCATTAGGGCTGGCCTATATGTTTATGGAAATTTCCTTCATTCAGAAATTTACCCTCTTTCTTTCCTATCCCATCTATGCAGCAGCCGTCATCATAGCAGGTTTTCTGTTTTTCTCCGGATGGGGAAGCTATCTATCCGGGCGATTTTCCCTGGCGAACTCTTCTAAAATAGCTGTGGCTGTGGGAGCAATAATAATGGTTACTTTGGTCTATCTATTTTTCATTGATCACATCTTCAGCTTCTTTATCTCCTTCCCTGATTCCATCAAAATTCTTATTTCCCTTCTTCTCATCGCTCCCCTGGCCTTCTTTATGGGAATGCCTTTCCCTCTGGGCCTGGGGATAGTTTCCTCTGGGAATCCCCCCTTAGTTCCCTGGGCCTGGGGTATCAATGGCTGCGGCTCGGTCATAAGCCCGGCACTGGCTACCGTTTTAGCCATATCCTTTGGATTCAACCTAGTGGTATCATGTGCTCTCTTTCTCTATCTTCTGGCAGCGCTAAGCCTCATCCCTCATCTCTCAGCCATTGGAAATGTTCCCTGAGCCCTGCCTCCAGTCCAATCTTCGGCCTATAATCTAGCTCTTTCTTTGCTTTAGAGATGCTCGCCCAGGTATGGGTTACGTCTCCTGGCTGTTTTTTCCTGCGTACTATTTTGGGATCGAGCCCGCTTACCCTGGCAATAAGAGAAAGAGCTTTATTCAGACTTATGCGAGATCCAGAGGCAATGTTATAGACTCCCTGGCCTCTCTTTGCCGCCAGCAGGGTAGCGTCAACGGCGTCTGAAACATAGGTAAAATCCCTGGTTTGCTCTCCCGAACCATAGATTTCCAGCCTCTTACCTTTTAGCATTTTCTTAATGAATTTGCTGAAGGCCTCATCCGGCCTCTGTCTTGGTCCATAAACGGTGAAGTATCGAAGAGAAACTACCGCAAGACCCCAGATTCTGCTGTACATCTGGCAAATTTCCTCACATAACTTCTTGGAATATCCGTAAGGGGAGATAGGTTTTAATTTGCGAGACTCCTCAATGGGCAGTTCACTTTCCCCTACTTCCCCATAGACCGAGGATGAGGAGGCGAAAATTACCCTTTTCACCCCAGAATTTCTTGATAGATTGAGGATATTTGTTGTGCCAAGAAGGTTATTTTCCACATATCTTAAAGGGTCCCTCAGTGAGTTTCTCACTCCGGCGATGGCCGCTTGATGATAAACAAGGGATACCCCTTGGAATAGATGCTTTAAGTCACCCAATATGGATTCTTCGACAAATTGAAATTTCTTATAGTCCCTGAGGATCTTTAAGTTCCTCATCTTCAACTGGCGGGGATAATAGGGATCGAAATTATCTATGCCTAAGACATCCTCGCCCTCTTTAAGGAGCCTTTCCGCCAGATGAGATCCAATAAATCCACAGCAGCCGGTTACTACAACCATAAGAAAATATCCTCCCCTTTTACTTCAGAGTAGCACTTCTTTGACAGTGGTGATAGTATGGATTGTATCATGGTAATTCCTGCATGTCAAAAGGGATGGCTCCATTAGAGTTTCCCCAAAATCCTGTGTGCTTTTTTGCAAGGTTATCCTTGGGCCCGCTGGAGCTATAGTTTTCGCGGGGCTAAGCTTCTCGAGGTGAGATTTGACCTGTTTCTATTATGCTGATAATATACTGGCAAAGAAAAGAGGGGCTTCTTATGAGCGGGGAAAGTGGATATGTCTAAAGATACGACCTTGAAGGTGCAAGTTCCCTTAGTTGATCTGAAATCTCAGTATGAGACTATTAAGAGCGAGATCAATAGAGCGACTGAGGAAGTACTGAGTAGTGGATCCTACATCCTGGGATGCAATGTGAGGTCTCTGGAGAATGAAATAGCTCGCTACTGCGGGGTGAAGTGTGCGGTAGGAGTGGCCTCGGGGACGGATGCCTTAGTGCTTGCTCTAAGCGCCCTGGGCATCGGCAGGGAAGATGAAGTTATAACTACCCCTTTTACTTTCTTTGCTACGGCTGAGGCTATTACCCAGGTGGGAGCCAAACCTGTATTTGTGGATATCGAGGAGGAGAGTTTCAATATCGATCCGGTAAAGATCGAGGAAAAAATAACCGAAAAAACCAAAGCTATAATTCCCGTTCATCTTTACGGACAATCTGCTTCTATGGGACCCATTATGGAAATCGCTGGAAGGCATAGTCTTTCTGTCATTGAAGATGCGGCCCAGGCTTTTGGTGCGGAACATAACTTCTCTCAGTCCACCAAAAAGGTTGGTTCCATTGGGGAGCTGGGCTGTCTTAGCTTTTACCCCACCAAGAATTTGGGAGGCTGTGGGGATGGCGGCATGATTCTTACCAATTATGAAAAGATAGCTGAGCGGCTGAGGCTCCTCAGGGTCCATGGAGCGAGGGCTCTTTATCTTCATTCCCTGGTAGGATACAACAGTCGGCTGGATGAACTCCAGGCCGCTGCTCTCAGAGTTAAGCTAAAACATGTGGATGGCTGGATAGAAATGCGCCGCGAGAGGGCTTCTCTTTATGATGAACTACTATTATCCAGCTTAAAGGGGTTAGTAAGTGTCCCTTCCCAGATTCCCTATGCCCGTCATACTTACTGTATTTACACTATTCGGGTTCGCGAGAGAGACAAATTAAAAGATTATCTAACCAGAAGAGGAATTGGGACCAGGGTATACTATCCTCTTTCCTTGCATCTGCAGGAGGTTTATGCCCATCTGGGTTATAAGAGGGGGGATTTCCCCGTCTCAGAAAAAGCTTCCGAGGAGGTAATATCTTTACCCATGTATCCGGAACTCAAGGAGGAGCAGATTGAGCTGGTGGCCAGAGAGATTAAGAATTTCTTTAGGAGTATTTATAGATGAAACTATGCATCATTGGCACAGGTCATGTAGGTTTAGTAACAGGAGCATGTTTTGCCGAGATAGGTAACCAGGTTATTTGTGTGGATAGTGATGAGGAAAAGATCAAGATGATCAAGAAGGGAAAGATGCCCATATACGAGCCGGAGCTGGAAGAGCTGGTCAAGCGAAATGCCGACGAGGGAAGGCTATCTTTCTCCACTTCCATTGGTGAGGGTACAGCGGGGTCCCAGGTTATTTTTATCGCCGTGGGCACTCCCCCAAAGGAAAACGGGGAGGCAGATCTGTCCTCAGTAGAAAAAGTCTGTCGGGAAATTGCAAGAAATGCGAAGGACTACAGACTAATTGTAGAAAAGAGCACCGTCCCCGTTCAGACAGGGCAGTGGATAAAACACATTTTCCAGCTATCTAATAACCAGGTGGACTTTGATATTGCCTCCAATCCAGAATTCTTAAGAGAAGGAAGCGCGGTACGAGATTTCCTTAACCCTGATAGAATTGTCATCGGGGTGGAGAGAGAGAGGGCAGCGGACATCTTGAGGCAGCTTTATGAGCCCATCATTAAGCGTGAGTTTGACTCCCGGCTAAAGATCCCTGGCTCGAGTTCCGATCCTGTTCCTCTGGTGGTTACCGATATCCAGAGCTCCGAAATAATAAAACATGCCTCTAACTCATTCCTGGCTACCAAGATATCTTTCATCAATGCGGTGGCGGATTTGTGTGAGAGAGCCGGGGCCGATG
>Ga0209979_1002431_pt1 | contig 17819 bp, 19 predicted proteins | sample AnhtaG_FD_183114 | JGI IMG/M metagenome (GOLD analysis project Ga0209979, IMG submission 183114) | Deep subsurface microbial communities from Anholt, Denmark to uncover new lineages of life (NeLLi) - Anholt_01485 metaG (SPAdes) (version 2) | ecosystem: Environmental > Aquatic > Marine > Oceanic...
TCAAAGATAAGGGAACTCTCCCGCCAGCCCTAGCTTTTTTCCCTAAGCAAGGGCTCGTTCGAAACAGTGAGAAGTTTATCTTGCGCAATTTTATGGGCTACAGTTTTCTCCATAGTGGTTATCTGGCCAATTATAAACTTGAGGACCTTGAGTTTGATTGTTTTTTGATAGAGGGAGAAAACGCAGACGATGCCCAGAATATGCTAAAGAAATATCTGGAAAAAAAAGGCCAGCAGAGCGTCGAGGAAATCTCCGCAGGGTATCGCATCAAAGACCGCTACTACTACAACATTTATCTGGCAAGAGTTGAGAATTACCTCTGCGGGGTAATGAAAATAAAGGACGAATCTCTAGAAGTCGGGGATAAGTATTTTGGGATGTTGATCGAGTCTTTGAAAAAATAATTATTTGCTTTTTTTAATTTTGATTTTAATTCTAAATAGATTATAATGAGCAAAGAATTTAAGAAGAGCAAATGCAAGGTAATAAAGTTATCGCTGCCGCTCTTATAATTATTGTTATTTTTCTCGGGGGGGTTGTTTTACAACAGGCAAAGCCTGTTCTTTTTCCGTTTTTTTTAGCTATCTTTCTTTCCTTTATCCTCTCTCCGATCCTGGATTTCTTGACTCGCATGAAAATTCCTAGAGCTGTTTCTATTTTATTTATTCTTATAACCAGTTTTTTTATTATCTACCTCCTGGGGCTTCTTTTTTATTCGAGCGGTAAAACTTTTGCCTCTGAGTTTCCAAAATACGGTCAGAAAATAAGCTCGATTTTAGCTTCGATCCAAGAGCAGCTAAAACTCACCTTTCCTAAATGGGAAACTGTAAATTGGTTCGGGCAACTTGATATAAACAAAATAGGAGGTTTTCTTCTTTCTTCTCTCGGTCCCTTTTTCTCTTTTATTGCCAATCTTTTTCTGGTCTTCATTTTTATTGTTTTTATTTTAGCAGGCCGGGGAAATATAAAAGCAAAAGTTGAGAAATCTTTTAGCAAAGAGAGGTCTTCACAAATTATCGATGTTATCCAGAAAATCGATACTCAAATCCAGAAGTACTTGGCAATGAAAACAATAGTCAGCTTTGTCACAGGTGTTCTGGCGACAGTTGTCCTGATGATTTTTGGTGTCGATTTTGCCATAGTTTTTGGCTTTTTTACATTTATCCTGAATTACATTCCTAACATTGGATCTTTAATAGCCACCGCTCTGCCTTTAACCATCGCAGTTTTTCAATTTGAAACGCTCTGGCCAGCTTTTTGGATTTTGATCATTCTGGGTTCAATCCAGATGATCATAGGAAACTTTATTGAGCCGAGGGTGATGGGACAAGGATTGGGATTGAGTACTCTTGTTGTTCTTTTTTTCCTCTTTTTCTGGGGCTGGCTGTGGGGAATTCCGGGCATGATTCTAGCTGTTCCCACTGCTGCAACTATAAAAATCGTTTGCGATAACATTCCTCCGCTTAGCTTTGTCGGGGAGCTTATGAGCAAAGGGTAAAAATTCTATCGCTTTTTTTCTATTTTATCTTCATTCCGATTCGGATTATATCCCTGGCCCAATAGATATAGAGAGGTTTTCCTTTTATATTCCTGAGAGGTAAAGAATCCCAGCGCCGGCTGTCCATGCTTTTATCACGGTTATCCCCTAAAACAAAACAGTGGTCAGAAGGTACAATAACAGGGCCAAAATTATCTCTTCCTGGGTAAATCTTGTTATCAAAATGAACTTTATAGCCTTCAGGGAAGGGTATCTCGTCTATGTAAACCTGTTTACTCTTGATCTCGATTTTCTCCCCTTCCAGGGCGATAATCCTTTTGATGAAAATTTTAGCGGGATCTTCGGGAAACTGGAGTATTACTAAATCCCCTCTTTGAAGTTTGTTTTTCTTGAAATATTTAAGATCTGCGACTAAATAATCACCGATACGTAGAGTGGGCTCCATGCTTCCTGTGGGCATTTTGTAAGCGCTGAATCCTAAAACTTTATTCGTTAAAAAATTTGTAGGGACTAGGACAATGCTGTTGATCAGAAGAATAATGAGGAGATAGATATACCACTTATTGTATGACCTGGGGATGAACTCTTTTTTTTTGATGGCCGTAAAGAATGCTTCACCGATAATAAATAACAGGAAAAACATAGAAATTAGGAGAATGATAGCCAATCCGTAATAGCTATAATGGAGTCCTATTCTGAACATTATAATTGGCAGCAAAATAAGAGATAAAAGGAAGATAATTCCTTTTATAATTTGACCGTTATAGAGCTGACCCAGGCCGGGAGCAAGCGAGGATAGAATTGCAGCCACTATTGGCTTTCTTTTTATCTTCTCCATCATTATCCTCCCTAAAATTAGGTGGTGATGATTTTTTTCTGGCGGGATAGGTCTTTTATTCTGGCGAAGCGCTTTATAACCTGATCGATATAATTTCTGCCTTCAAAATTCCCCTTTGCCCAGAATTTGACTCCAAATATAATCCGCTCAAGGCACTGGATTTTTTCTTCTTTCTTATAAGTCGCTGCGTCCCCAGGGAGGATGATCTTTCGCTCATACCGGCATCTCTCTATATTCTGAAAGATCGCTTCTCCGATTTCATTTTTTGGCTTACTCTTTTCTTCCGGAATAAAGAGAAGTCCTTTATCTTTTTCGATTTTCTCTCTGGCATATTCCAGAGACAAAAGGGCTTCTCTGTCAGTAAAAGACTCTTTTTTTTCTGAGTATTCTTTCAAAGGTGCTTCTATATGAACAGCAAGCCAGGCCATCCTCTCATCATTCAAAATGTCTTCTTCTGGGGATAAAGCTCTTGGGGAGGATACTGGCTTCTTTTCAATAATTCGCTGCTCCTGGTAAGGTTTGTGTTTTTCGAGAAAAGTACAGCCTTGAGGGCAGTGTATTTCTTTTTCCCTGAGGAGCCCGCAGCAAAGACTGCACAGATAATCTCCTAAAGCAACACAGTGCCTTTTCCCCTTTCTTTTTTTACATTTAGAGCATTTGGCCATTTGAGACAGGTTGAAGAGAACGCTTATAAAGTTATAAAGAAAAAATCAGGTCTTTAACAGGTCAAGTGGAAAGCACCGATCGTCTTTTTTTTGGAAGCGAATTCGTTGAAACTTTGAACAGCCTTTTTTGTTTTTTCGATGATAAGCTCTATCCCCTGAGATTGAGCTTGGCTTTTCACTTCTTCTTCCACGCTCACTATACCGTAGAAGCCGGTGCCGACTACCAGGACTTCAGGCTTCTCCTTGAGGACATCTTCTATGTCTTCGAGACAAAGGTTATGACCAGATTTTCGCCACCAGGAGTCATTTACCCTATCAGGAAAAATGATAAGGTCAGAGGTGTATGTGTGACCATCCACATCCATGCGGCCAAAAGCGTAAGATTCAATCATCTTTTTTTCCTCATGATGAATGTATCAGACGTGAATGACTTCATTTTTTTCCCCAGAAAGTTCTTGAGGGCTTTTTGAGCGGCTTTTTGTTCAGCTTTTTTTTTGGAATTGCCTTTTGCCATTGCCAGAGATTCCTTTTCGAAGAGAACTTCAACGACAAAGTTTTTTTTATGGTCAGGTCCTATTGTCGTGATGGTCTTATAAAAAGGAGCAGGAAGATTTTCCTTCTGGAGATATTCTTGCAGAGCCGATTTGTAGTTGTTGATCAAGTGACTATCGGCCTTGATTTTTTTGAACAAAGATTCAAGGAGGGAGAGGAGAAAATTTCTGGCTGCATCAAATCCACCGTCTATGTATATAGCTGCTATTACTGCTTCAAAGGCTCCGGCTAAGATAGTCTTTTTTTTCCTCCCTCCGCTTTTTTCCTCCCCCTTACCCAGGAGTATATTTTTATCAAGTTTTATTTTCTTGCTGAAGTAAGAAAGCGAAGATGTTTTTGCTGCAGAGGATTTGAGCTTGGAGAGCTCACCTTCGGATATGTCAGGATAGGTGGTACAGAGGTAGTCAGCAATGATGAGGCCAAGAACAGAATCTCCTAAGAATTCTAAAGTTTCATTGTCCGATTCCACATTTTGTGTGTTTTCGTAAGCGTAAGAACTGTGGGTCAATGCTTGGACCAGCAGAGACTTGTTTTTGAAACTATAGCCTAACTTTTTTTCAAATAGGGGGATATTTGTTTTCATGACGAAATTTGTTTTTCCTCCTGGTTCGACTCCTATCTTTTATATGCTGTTCGAAGAAGAGAAAGGATAGACGATTTTTCCTCCTACGATTGTCATCGCTGGAGTTCCTTTCAATTTCCAGCCTTGAAAAGGATTATTCCTGCTTTTTGATTTAAAGGTGCTGACGTCAACAACAATTTCTTTGTTGAGATTCAAGATGGTCAGATCAGCGTCAGCTCCCACACATATTTTTCCCTTGTTTTCGAGTCCAAGAATAAGGGAGGGAGTGGTGGATATCATTTTAATGAATCTTTTGAGTGAAATGATATTTTTGCTTACAAGCCTATCCAGAAGGAGAGAAACTGCAGTTTCTATACCGTTTATGCCAAAGGGGGCTTTATCAAATTCAACATCCTTCTCATCCTGCGTATGAGGAGCATGGTCAGTTGCAAAGACATCCACAATTCCTTCCTTAACTGCTTGAATTAAAGCTTGGACATCTTCTTTGCTTCTAAGAGGAGGGTTTACCTTCAGGCTTGTGTCATAATTTTCAAGGTAAGAATCGGTTAAAAAAAGATGATGGGGAGTCACTTCTGCAGTGACCTTTATCTTTTTTTTCTTTGCATTTCTGACAATGTCTACAGCTCCTTTAACACTCAAATGCGCAATATGAATATTTGCCTCAGCCTCCTGGGCAAGTATAGTGTCTCGAGCAACCATTATCTCCTCTGAGGAAGCAGGGATGCCTGATAGACCAAAAAGATAGGAATAATACCCCTCGTGCATTACACCGTCACTGCTTAAATTTTTATCCTCGCAGTGCTCAATGATAAGAGTGTTTAGAGGTTTTGAATATTCCAGAGCACGACGCATGATCTGGCTGCTTTCTACAGACTGACCGTCGTCAGAAAAGGCCACAGCTCCTGCATCCACCAAGTCAGCCATATCCGTTAGTTCTTCGCCTCTTTGCCCCTTGGTTATGGAGGCTATGGGAAAGATATTGACCACAGCTCTTTTCTTTGCCTCAGAGAGAATATACTCGGTCAATCCCCGATTATCATTAACAGGATCAGTGTTGGGCATGCAGGCGATGGAAGTGAAACCTCCTTTGGCTGCGGCAACAGCGCCGGTCGCTATGGTTTCTTTATCTTCCTGGCCTGGCTCTCGGAGATGGACATGCATGTCGATAAAGCCCGGAGCAACTACTAACTTTGAGGCATCGATGACTTTTGCTCCCTTAGATTCAATCCTTGCTTTTATATCAACAATTTTCCCCTTTTCTATTAAAATATCTAACTTGCCATCTGTTCCCGACGAGGGATCAATGACTCTTCCGTTCTTAACCAAAAGCTTCACGTTCTTTTCCTCCCAGCAAAAGGTAGAGGACTGCCATCCTGACTGCAATCCCGTTTTCAACCTGCTTGAGTATGACGGATTTCGCCGAATCAGCCATATCTGCCGAGATTTCGACACCCCTATTTATGGGACCAGGATGCATAATAATGGCCTTCTTTTTCGCGCGTCGGAACCTCTTTTCTGTCAGACTGTAAAGATTTTTGTATTCTCGAATAGACGGGAAGAAGTTTTTTTGCTGCCTTTCCATCTGGATTCTGAGCATCATGATCACATCTGCTCCTTCTAGAGCTCTATCGAGGTTGAAGTCTATGTCAACCCCAAATTTCTTCATTTCCAGGGGAAGTAGAGGAGGTGGGCCAACAAGAACGACCCTCGCTCCGAGTTTTCGGAGGAGAAAGATGTTGGATCGTGCGACCCGACTGTGAAGGATATCTCCAACAATTGTAATCTTCAGGTCTTTAAAATTCTTTTTTTCCTGTCTAATAGTAAAGGCATCAAGAAGTGCCTGAGTTGGATGCTCATGAGATCCATCACCCGCGTTTATGATGTGGGATTGACAGAAAGTAGTGGTGAAGTGGGGAACTCCTGAGCAAGAATGTCTGATTATTATGGCATCGGGATTCATGGCCTCGAGGTTTAAGATAGTGTCCTTCAGGCTTTCTCCCTTAACTGCGCTGCTTGTCTGCTGATTAAAGTTAACAATATCTGCGCTCAATCTTTTTGCTGCCAGCTCGAAAGAACTCCGAGTCCGTGTGCTGGGTTCAAAGAAGAGGTTGATTATAGTTTTTCCTCTTAAAGTCGGGACTTTCTTTACCTCCCGGGTAGAAATCTCATAAAAGGATTCTGCTGTATCCAGCACCGTTATTATCTCAGAAGGAGTTAAGGCCTGGATACCAAGAAGATGTTTAAGTTTGAAGGCCAATGACCTTCTCCTATTTCATTCCAGGCGGTTCTGTGATAAGGACTTCATCGATTTTGTCGATTTCTTTAAGCTGGACTTGGACAACCTCTCGTTTTGAGGTCGGAAGAAATTTTCCTACATAATCAGCTCTGATTGGCAACTCGCGATGGCCGCGGTCGATGAGGACAAGAAGCTGAATTGTCTTGGGCCGCCCCAGGTCGATCAGGCTGTCCATAGCTGCCCGGATTGTTCTTCCGGTAAAGAGAACGTCATCCACAAGAAGGACATCTTTTTTAGCTACAGAAAAATTTATTTCTGTCTTTTTGACCATGTGCTGGGCTTCCGATTCTGAGAAATCATCCCGATAGAGAGTTATGTCCAAAACCCCTACTGGAATATCCCTCTTTTCTAGTTCCTTAATCAATTTCGATATTCTCTTTCCCAGATATATCCCTCTTGTCCTTATCCCGACTATAACCAAATTTTTTAGGTTGCGGTTGCGTTCAATGATTTCAGTGGTCATTCGTTGGATGGCTCTTTTTATCTTGCCGTAATCCATTATCCTGGCTTTAATTTTTTTTACCATAAAATGACTCCTGATCTAGGGGGAAGGTTTTGTTCTTTTTTTGAGAAAAAATTCATTCTTTCCCTAAGAAAATGCTATATATTAAGGAAAAAGTCAAGGAAATATACAGGGAATAGGCGGGATATGATCTAGCTCTTTAAGCTGAAATAATCTTTCGCTTTTTCAAAATCCTTTTTAATCTGCTGGGAGAGGTCATCTGGAGTTTTGAACTTCATTTCATTCCTTATTTTTTTTATGAAATTGATTTTTATTTTCTCTCCGTAAAGATTTTTGTTCAAGTTTATGATAAAGGATTCGATAATTGTTTCTTGTTGGTTAAATGTAGGACGATTTCCTACGTTGGTCAGAGAAGGAAATGATTTAGAATCTATCCAGGCAGTTGTAATAAAAACACCGGGAGGGATGATTTCATTTTCTGTCTCAATGTTGGCAGTCGGAAAACCAAGAGCTTTTCCTCGGGATTTGCCCTTTATCACCTTGCCCTCTATTTCATAAAGTCTTCCCAGTAAATCATTAGCAAGTTCGATCTTTCCATCCTGGAGAGAGCTTCGGATAAGACTGCTGCTTACAGTCATCCTATCCTTGACCACTGGAGGGATTGAATAAACCTGAAAGTTGAATCTTGAAGCCGATTGTCGGAGAAGTGAAGTATCTCCTTCACGATTTTTTCCAAAGCGAAAATTTTCTCCGACAATAACTACCTTTGCTTTAAGGGTATTTACAACAATCTTTTGTATGAAATCCTGACCGGAAAGGCTTGAAAATTTCTCATCGAAAGGCACGATTAAAACAGCCTTAATATCAATTTTTTTTATCTCTCTCACTCTCTGATCGAGTGTTTGAATCATTTTTATTATTTTTCCTCCCAGGATTTTTTCTGGATGAGGAGAAAATGTCAGGACCAGGGAGGGGAGAGCATGATTTTTGGCTTTTTCTTCAAGTAGGTGCAGAATTTTTTGATGTCCTAAGTGAATGCCATCAAAATTTCCTATGGCCAAGATTGAGTCGTTCGGAAAGGATCGATATTTTTCAAAGCCGTTTATAACTTGCATGAGATCACAAGTTGATTATGTTTAATTTCTCCATGTAAGCCGTCCTGAGCTGGTGAAGGCAAGCTTCTAGGAATTTGTCCTCTTCAGGCATGAGATTTCCTTTTGTCCTCTTTTTCAGAAGCCCGAGTAGATCAATCAATCTCTTGACCAATTCCAGGTTTTCTTCTTCTTTGTTGGTTAAGGGATCTTTGGCCAGGCCCAGCTTTATTACAGCGTGAGTGTAAAAAGGAAGAACGAGCGAGCTGAAGTCGAGAGGAGGAATGATTCCTTGTATCTCCTCAGGTTTTTTCTTTTTTGTTTGTTTCTTTTTGGTTTTTTCTTTTTCTGGCATTTTTTCCCCTATCTTAAAAAAATCCTTCAGAAACTTGTGGGATTGAAATTTTTTCTGGTTTAAAATATTTTTAATGAATTGGTGTATAATTCTATGATATTCCATGGAATAATTCAATGGGGAAGAGAAATGAGAGATACTAAGAATGCAGGAAAAAAATTTGAGCAATTAGTCGAGATCCTGGACAATCTCAGGAGTGAAAAAGGATGTCCCTGGGATAGGGAACAGGATGAAAAATCTATTGCTAATTATTTTTTAGAAGAAGTCTACGAGGCTGTAGATGCAATCAGTGCTGGTGATGCCAGGTCATTGGCCGAGGAATTGGGGGATGTTATCATGGAGGTTGTTTTTTTAGCCCGCATTTTCAAAGAAAAAGAAAAATTTTCAATTTCTGATGTTTTGGAAGGAATCAACCAGAAAATGATTCGTCGACACCCCCATGTATTTGCTCAAAAGCGCATCAGGACTTCAGAGAAAGTTATCGATGAGTGGTATCGACAAAAAAAAGAAGAGAAAGCAAGACAATCAATCTTGGATGGGTTGGCTAAATGTTCCCCTTCCCTTATTGAAGCATTCCAAATCGGATTTCGTGCTTCTTCTTATGGATTTGACTGGAATCAGCCTTTAGATGCTCTTAAAAAGGCAAAGGAAGAGATATCTGAGTTAGAAAAGGCTTTAGAAGAGAAAAAAGAGGATGAAATATTCCATGAAATAGGAGATGTTTTCTTTTCGATGGCCAATGTCTCCCGCCTTCTGGGGATAAATCCGGAGATTGCTTTAAGACAGGCCAATAAAAAATTTATAAAAAGATTTAAATTCATAGAGAAGAAATTAGACGAGAAAGGAAAAGAACTTAGTGAAGTAACCTTGGAGGAGATGGATGAGATATGGGAAGAATCTAAGGATAAGATCAAATAATCCGTTCGCCCTTTTCTCTCAGGGTTGATAAATCAAGCGCCTGCAATTTATTTATAAGATCAAGTTATTTATAAAATTTAAAAGGTGGGCTTGATAAATCAAGCCCCTACAAAATAATTTCCTACGATTTAGATTCTGTTTTTCGCAGGAGTAGGCTTGATTTGATGAATTCATCGATATCGCCGTCCAGAACCCTGTCCACATCCCCTATTTCGACTTTTGTCCGGAGGTCCTTTATCATCCGGTAGGGGTGGAGCACGTAGGACCTAATTTGGTTTCCCCAGGCAATATCTGATTTTGCATCCTCTAATTTTTCTATCTTTTCGAGCTTTGCTTTCTTTTCCAGCTCGTAAAGCCTGGCCCTTAGAACTTTCATCGCACTGGCTTTGTTTTTGTGCTGGGATCTTTCATTCTGACATTGAACGACAATGCCTGTGGGAAGGTGGGTTATTCTTACTGCAGAGTCGGTGACATTGACGTGCTGCCCCCCTCGTCCCGAAGAGCGATAAGTATCAATCCGTAGTTCTTCAGGATCTATTTCAATCTCGATGTCTTCTTCGACCTCAGGATAAACGAAGACAGCAGCAAAGGAGGTATGTCGTCTTTTGTTGGCATCAAAAGGTGATATTCTGACGAGGCGATGGACTCCTGAATCATGGCTTAAATTGCCGTAGGCATAATCTCCCTCTATTCGAACCGTAACACTTTTCAGACCAGCTTCTTCTCCAGGAAGAGAGTCAATGATTTCAACTTTGAAGCCTTTTCTCTCGGCGTATCTAAGGTACATCCGGAGAAGCATCTGAGTCCAGTCTTGGGATTCAGTGCCTCCTGCTCCAGGGTGGATGGTGAGTATGGCGTTTCGAGCATCATCTTCCTCGAAAAAAAGCATTTGGAGCTCTGCCTCTGCCAGATCTTTTTCAAAAAAAGCCAGACTCTCCCTAATCTCTTCGTCAACATTTTCCCCTTCTTCAGACAGCTCCACCAAAACTTCAAGCTCTTCTTTTTTCCCATAGAGCCTGGAGAAAAGTTTGGCCTCTTTTTCTAATCTTTTTTTGTCTTTCTGGAGGGATTGTAGTTTTTTCTTATCTTCCCAGGTAGAAGAGACGGAGAGTTCTTTGTTTATGGCCTCGATCTCGGACTTTTTTTGGCTAAGGTCAAAGAAAACCTCTTAGTTCTTCAAATTTTGAAAATTGTTCTTTGATCTTTGCCAGGAGCTCAGTGTGACTTGCTTTTGAAACGGAACTTTTTTCTTTCATCTTTTCTCTTCGCCAAAGTCAGAATAAGGAACATCGCCGTTAAAGTCAAGCTTGCCCTGGGAAGAAGATCACCGAATTTTGTATAAAAGGTGAGTTTTTGGGAAGGAGTGATGTTACCGGTGAGATGCGTTTGGGTCATCAGTTCAGACTTAGATAGGATGCGGCCAAAAGGATCGATGATCCCGCTTATGCCTGTTGTGGCTGCTCGAAGAAGATATCTCCTGTTTTCCACGGCTCTTAAAACAGCCATGGAGAAATGCTGGTAAGGAGCTGCACTTTTTCCGTACCAGCCATCATTGGTGATTGTGACCAGAAAGCTTGCCCCTTTTTTCACAAATTTCCTCACTAGATTAGGAAAGATGATTTCATAGCATATAGGGGAGCCAAATTCTGTATTTTTGAATTGATGCAGAGAATACTGAGTCCCGGGAGTGACATCTCCGATAGCGTGGGTCATTTTTTCGATAAAGAAAAAGATTTTTTTGTAAGGTGTGTATTCCCCGAAAGGAACAAGATGCATTTTATAATAACGACTCCTGGAGAGATCCGGACTGAGACATAAGGCTGTGTTGTGGTATTGGATATTTCCATGGGTGCCAGTTTTTTCATTTGTGCCAAGGAGAAGAGTGCAGCGCGTTCTTTGAACAAATTGATAGAGCCTTCCTTTAAAAGCCAGATAAAGATCTTCGGAACAGCTGAAACAAAGAGGAACAGAGAATTCAGGCCAGATGATAAGACGAGATCCCTTCTCATAAGCCTGTCGGCTCAGTTCAAGGTGTTGGCTAAAGAGATCCCAGATCTCCTGGTTGGATACCCTATCCCAGTAGATATCAGAAGATACATTTCCTTGGATGACGGAAGCGGTAAAGGAGTTTTCTGTGTGAGGGCTCTTTTTCAAGCTTAGAAAGCCGCCCAAATGGATAAGAAGCACTAATGATAATCCTATGAAAAAGGGGGATTTTTCTTTGTATTTCATGGAGTAGAGAAACAGGCTCTGGAAGAGAACGAGCACAAAAGAAAGTCCATAAACTCCGGTAATCGAAGCAAGCTGGATGAAGTAGATGTTTGAATACTGGCTTGAGCCGAGGAGTCCCCAGGGAAAGCCTGTGAAGAAATAGGTAAGGGTGTATTCAAAAGAAATCCAGAGAAAAGGCAAGAGGAGAAATGATAATCTTGGAAAGGACCGATAGATTTTCGTCCAAAGGAGACAGAAGAAAGCCCAGAAAAGGGCCAGAAAAAGGACAAGGATGATATAAATTAAAAGGCTAACTCCAATTGATAGATTACCATAATGAGTCGGGACAAAAGGGATCCAGTAGATCAGGATGGCGTAGTATGAAAATCCAGCGGCAAGTCCCAGAAGAAAGGACTGCTTAGGAGTTTTTTTGAAGATAATGTATAGGAGAGGGATGAGGGAAATCCAGCCGAGAAAAGCAAGGTAAAACTTAGGGAAAGAAAGAGCTGTCAGACCTCCGCTCGCCACAGCTAGGAGGATATCCCTTATTTTGATTTTCAAGATATGGACACCTGCAGGACTTTTTTTTATTTTCCTGGCTCTTGATGGAAGAAGAGATAAAAGGGCTCTCGAAATTTAGCTTCGAATTATGAAATAATCGGTCGCTCTGCTTGTCTCTGACTGTAGCTTAGTTCTGACTTCTGCGGCTTCTTCCCTGGTTGCGTATCCACCGATTCTCACGCGAAACACCTCTCTTCTATCTGACGGAAAAGGATCAAGGACAATAGCGGGATAGCCTCTCTGATTGAATATCTCGGCGAAGGAAACGGCTACTTCTCTTCTGTTAAAAGCTCCCACCTGGACATAGAATAGCGTCCTATCATCGCTCACCGCAGGCTGCTTTTGAGTTTCTTCCGTTGCTTTTTGGAGAGAGGCTAATTCTTTGCTTATGGATTCCTTCGACTCTTCGGCTGGCGGCGAAGTTTGATCTCCAGCCGGTTCAGCCTTTTCTTTTGCAGTTATCTGCGTACTTTTCATGATTTGAGCCTGCTTTTTACCGACTGAGACTCCTAAGAGAAAAATGACTACACCCAGGATCAGAATTGCCAAGAAAATAAAAAAGAGTTGCGAACTCGAAAGTTGAAGTTCTCTATAATCCCTGTTCTTCATTGTCAACTTTTTTTGTCTTTGACTTTGTATACTGGAAAGCCTTCAGCATTTCAAGCGGAAGAGGAAAAATAATGGTTGAATTTTTTTCTACTGCAATCTCTGACAGAGTGCCCAGAAATCTGAGCTGGAGAGCCTGGGGATTAGTTGAGATGATATCTGCTGCTTTAACCAGTTTATCTGCAGCTTTGAACTCCCCGTCAGCATGAATAATTTTGGCTCTTTTTTCTCTTTCTGCTTCAGCTTGCTTGGCGATGGCCCGGACCATATTGTCTGGAAGATCAACATGTTTCATTTCTACGAGCTGAACCTTGATTCCCCATGGATCTGTATGTTTATCTATGATTTCCTGAAGTTGGGCATTGAGTTTTTCCCTTTCTGAGAGAAGATCATCCAGTTCGACTTCCCCTAACACACTTCGGAGTGTTGTTTGAGCAAGTTGAGAAGTGGCGAATTGGTAATCTTGGACTTCAATCACAGCTTTTTGGGGTTCCATAACGCGGAAGTAGACAACAGCATTGACTTTTACCGAAACATTGTCCTTGGTGATAACATCTTGAGGGGGGATGTCCATGACGATTATTCGAAGGCTTACCCTGACCATGCGGTCGATCGGAGGAAAAACAAAAATAAGTCCTGGCCCTTTAGGTTTTTTGAGTACCCGGCCAAGACGAAATATCACTCCTCTTTCGTATTCCCTCAAAATTTTAATTGAGTTCATTAAGTAAAGGACGATGAACCCAAGCACGATAACCGGAAATGTTAACATTTCATACCTCCTAATCTAAAAGTTGGCTTTCATTGCCTGCTGAATTTTAACAAAATCAAGGATAATTTTCTCTAGTTAATTTTTTTGTGTTTTGCCTCTTTATAAGTCTTTGACTCTGATTTATCTGAATAGCTTAAATCCTTTCCTTACAGCTAAATAAAATTCCAAGATTGTTCTCGTCCTTTTTAGGATTTGGTGACCTTTAACACCAAGTTATTCATGACTTCAAGGACTTTGACCTTGGTGCCCTTGGGAATTTCCTCAGAAGCTTCTGCGTTCCATAATTCGCCATGGACAAAAACCTTGCCTTCTGGTTTGAGATCACTCTGAACCACTCCGATTTCTCCCACAAGGCCTTCTTTACCGGTGTGAACTCTTCTCATATGAGCTCGAACGGCGATAACGATCAGAAAAATAAAAATTGAGGAAAGACCTATAGCCACAGGAATGATAAATTTCAGACTTGGTCGTAATTCTGGAATAGGAGCAGGTACGAGCATAATCGAGCCTATAATCATAGCTATGATTCCTCCTATAGATAAAATTCCATAACTCTGGACCTTAATCTCAAGGATGAATAATCCGATTGCTAATAAAATCAATATCAGACCAACATAATTAATCGGTAAAATCTGGAAAGAAAAGATGGCTAATAGAAGAAAGATCCCGCCCAATACACCGGGTAAGATAGAACCCGGGTTTGAGAATTCAAAATAAAGGCCGAGTAAACCTAACATCAGGAGAAGATAAGCCAGGTTGGGATTGGAAATAGTGATAAGAAATTTCTGTCTGGCCGACATAGGGATATCAATTATTTCTTCACCTTTGAGCTCAAGTAATAATTCTTCTCCGTCGAATCTTTTGATGCGTTTTCCATCGAAATGTTCGATTATTTCCCGTTCACTCGCGGCTATTAAATCGATCAGTTTCCCCTCAAAGGCTTCTTTCTCGGTATAAGACAAGCTTTTTCTGACAGCGTCCTCAGCCAGCTTGGTGTTTCTCCCCCTTTTTTCAGCAAGCGTCTTTATATAAGAGGCGGCGTCATGGGTGACCTTTTCTTCCATAGTCTTATCCATGGACTGTCCGGTTATGGATACACCGACAGGATGAGCCGCACCGGTGTTCGTTCCAGGAGCCATGACAAAGATGTCACAGGCAATGCCGATAAAAAATCCGGCTGAAGCTGCGCGGGCTCCGCTGGGACTGACATAAGCCAGGACAGGTGTTTTCGAACTCAGGATTCTCTCGATTATCTCTCTCATAGAGGTATCCAAACCGCCAGGAGTATTTAAGGCTATTATGAGCAGGCTGGCATTTTCTTTTTCTGCCCTGTCTATAGTGTTTCTAATATATTCTGAAGTGATAGGATGAATAGGAGCCGCGACAGTAATTTTTAAGATGGAAGCATAACTCATAATGGGGAGGATAATTATGAAGGCAAAAATGAGGATCCTCTTTTTCATTCTGATTTCATTATATGAATGAGCTGAAAACAAGTCAATAGGAATCGTGGACAGGAATTCCCCCAAGAATTATGGATCAAAAAGACTTGGCTGTAAATTAACAGCCTTTAGCATGGAATTTAAGCTCTGGATGTGAAAGAAGGGGACAGGCCGCTTTTTCTGTTTGAACTGTCCACGAGTAGAAACTGTCGTCTTTTTTTCAGAAAAAGTAGCTTGTTCCCTTTTTTTATTGTTTTTTCACGCTTTTTTCATAGCTTGATCGACGATTTTTTCTTCTATCACGGATAAAGAAATGCTTGCAGATCAATAATTTATCAATAATTTATCTTGACTTTTTATCCTCAATAACTTATTTATAATTAGTCCATTAGATAAAAGGAGTTTCCAATGATTAAGAATGATATCGCCCTTAAAATCGAAAAGAAATCCGAATTCACAAGGGCAAAGTCATTAGTAATCGTAGAAACTATTCTTGCTTCTCTTAAGGAAGCTCTTGCCAGAAATGAGAAGATCGAAATCAGAGGATTTTCCAGCTTTAAGGTTGTTCAAAAGAAAACAGGCTTTGGCAGGGATATCCGGCGAAATAAACAAATCAAAATCACTAAAGGAAAAAGAATAAAATTCAGACCTGGTCAGGATTTGAAGAATATAAAACAGATAAAAAGTTGAGCCAGGAGCTAAAGAGATTACTTCCTCAGAAAAGAAGAAGTTGCCGAGAATCCTCCCTTTGATTCCTTATTATCTTTTCAAACCTGGATTTGTTTTTAACACTCTCTTCTTTTAGGCAGCGAAAGAATTATGAGCAAGTATAAAGTCAAGCCTCTCTCTCCAGGAGGGCTGAAAACTTATTCTCTTCAATCAAGAAAAGACAAGGTGAATATCAACAATTTTGCTCAAATCCTGGGCGCAGAGAAAAGTTTTACTCGCTTCGTCCGAAGCCTTCCTAATATCTTAGCTGGAAGCGACTTTAAAGAATTCATTTCTGTAATGGGAAAGGCAAAAAAGAGGAATAGAGCAATAATTTTTGGTTTGGGAGCTCACGTGATTAAAGTAGGATTGAGTCCGATTATTATCGACTTGATGAAGGAGGGATGGATCACAGCCTTAGCTCTTAACGGAGCTGGAATCATCCATGATTTTGAGATTGCCTTTACTGGCCAGACTTCAGAAGATGTGCAGCTTCAGGTTAAAAATGGTTATTTTGGCATGGCCCAAGAAACAGGCCAAATGTTGAACGACGCCATAAATTTAGGAGAAGAGAAAGGCCTTGGTTTGGGTGAGGCTGTTGGAGAGATGATAGCAACTTCTGATTTCCCTCATAAGGACATGAGCCTTTTATCCGCTGCATATAACCTGAACCTCCCGGTGACAGTCCACGTTGCGATAGGGACGGATATAATTCATTTTCATCCAGAAGTAAAAGGGGAAGCCATAGGAAACACCTCTCTAAAAGATTTTTTCCTTTTTTGTTCTTTATTGGAAAAGCTTGAAGATGGAGGAGTTTTTGTCAATATAGGTTCAGCAGTTATTTTGCCCGAAGTTTTTCTCAAAGCTTTATCTTTTGTCAGGAACAAGGGACGGCTACTTGAAAACTTTTCTACTGCTGTTTTTGATTTTATTCACCATTACCGACCTTATGAAAATGTGGTTAAGAGGCCACATGGCAAAAAAGGGAGAGGATTTTATTTTATCGGCCATCATGAGATCATGATCCCACTCCTGGCCGTCTCACTTAAATCATCAGACCCTAAAGCGTAAAGCTACCATTCAAGAAAGGCTCAGGCTATATGGCTCTAAAACACGTTGCTTTTGCCCCAGAAAATGGGGCCTGTCCCCATTTTTTCGGAAAGAGCCATTCAAGATTCATGCTTGGCGATTGAATTCTTCATTTCATTATCCATCATCAAATTCCTGTATACCCGTTCTGTTTGCTCGACTGTACTCTGAAGCGAACTGGAAGTATCAATGATGTAGTCTGCGTACTTCAATTTTTCTTGGGGTTGCATCTGGCTTTTTATTATCTTTATGGTTTGCTTTGGACTGATTCCGTCCCTTTCCATTAATCTTTTTTTTTGGACTTCTTCCTTGCAATAAGTCATGATAATCTTATCGAAGAAATCGGCAAAACCAGCTTCAATTGTTAAAGCAGCCTCGGAGATAAAGATATTATAATGTCCTTCTTTTTCAAGACGACTGCTAACCTCTTTTTTCTTTTCTAAGACAAGAGGATGTATGAGGTCATTGAGGAAGCGTCGTTCTTTCTCATCGGAGAAAATGATTTTTCCCAATCGGGATCGATTTATTGTTTTATCTTCATTCAGGATTTTTTTACCAAAGTGAGCGACAATCTTTTTCCATGCAGGTTTTTCAGGCTCCATGAGATCGTGGGCAATTTTATCTGCATGATGAATGTAACACCCCAGATCTTCCAGAACTTCAGCAACTACAGATTTTCCAGAAGCGATTCCTCCTGTTAAGGCCACAATCAACATGGTGAAGACTCCAAGTCTATTTTATAGAAAAAAACTTTTGGAATCAAAACCTATGCCTTGAATATAGCAATCAATTATCAAAGGTTCGAAAATAATTTCACCTGCATGAGGAAAGAAGAGTGTAAAAGGAGGGTGATTATCATTGTTTGATTATGGTGGTTGAGTTGAGGGCTCTAAATTTTATGACTTGTTTTTATTTTTCTCTAAGTCTTTCGGCATGATTTTATAATTTTTGTGGAAGCGGAGTGCTACACCTTGCTTTTTTGTTTTTTTATCGAGCTCTTGGAGGCGAACGGTTAGACCTCCAAGACAAAGTTTTAGTTTTTTGTCCCCCCCTAGCTCCTTGGGCATGTCTATTACAAGGTTGAGTTTTGAACCAATAATCACGCCTGAGTCTAGACTGAAGTAGACTCCCTTAGAACTTATATTTTCAATTTTTGTGCTCTCTTTGAATATTT
>Ga0209979_1002432_pt1 | contig 17816 bp, 16 predicted proteins | sample AnhtaG_FD_183114 | JGI IMG/M metagenome (GOLD analysis project Ga0209979, IMG submission 183114) | Deep subsurface microbial communities from Anholt, Denmark to uncover new lineages of life (NeLLi) - Anholt_01485 metaG (SPAdes) (version 2) | ecosystem: Environmental > Aquatic > Marine > Oceanic...
ACGAGGTAACAGATGCCAACTTCAATATACCGGAACTGAATCAAGCTTTGCTGAAGTGGGAGAATGTGTATAATACTATCCGCCCTCATCAGGCATTGGGATATCTTACTCCACAGGAATTTCTGAAGCACAATCAACAAAATCAGAGAAAGGAGAAAGTGTCACTAATCATATGAACGAGTACACGGTCTTGACACGACATGCTGACTGGTGCTAAACTTAAGTACTATTACCAAAGTGCTAGTACTTAGGTCATGGCAAGACTCAAGTTGGCGGTTGCTGAGAAAGTTTTAAGCAGAACTATTCTGCTCTGTGTTGTTTTCATTGGGCTAAACATTTTGGATGCTTGGCTGACCGGGATTGCTATAGGAGCTGGGAGTTATGAACTTAACCCCTTCCTGGGCATGAGATTTGGCAGTAACATGTTATTTAAGGGGCTGCTTTCCGCTGCAATAGTCCTGGCCCTAGTTTTGTTTAGGCGAGGCAGATTGTTGAGGCCGCTGAACGTGGGGATGTTGCTTATTTGCACTTGGAATGGCTTTGCTATTTGGTCGTGGAGCTAAAGCCGCAACAACAAAGCTTACCTATTCTTCTCGAAGTCGTTTAGTAAGATGTGCTCTTTAGTGCCGCTCATGGTTCGACAAGGCTTCGGCGTGAGCTCAGCCGAACGCTCACCACGAGCGGTTAATAAACAATCTATTCTTCATACTTGTGAAGGAAGGGATTCCTTCACACCTCGGAAATCGCCCAATAAATTGGGCAACTACGGTTCTTGAACAGCCTCAACCTTAAACAGCTTTTCCGGGCTTTCTATGTGGTCAATATATAAGGTGCCATTAAGGTGGTCGGTCTCGTGTTCCAAGACTTGAGCTAAAAGGTCTTCGCCTTTGAGGCGGATTTCTTTACCCTGGCGATCCTGCGCCTTGACCTTAACTATCAGTGACCTTTCAATCTCCCCATGATAGCCTGGCACAGATAAGCACGCCTCTCCCAAAACACGCTCACCTTCTCTTTTTATTACTACAGGATTAATCAAGGTGATGACTTCCTCTCCGGGCACCTCAATAACTGCTATGCGCAGCGGTACTCCTATTTGCGGCGCAGCCAAGCCCACACCCGAGTTTGCCCGTAACGTATCAATCATGTCGTCAATTAATTTCTGAATGGAGTCATCGATTTTGGTTACTCTTTTGGCCTTTTGCCGCAAGACAGGGTCGGGCAAGGTGCGAATCTGTAAAACTGCCATGCTTCCTCTGAAAATGCGCCTGGATTTTTCTCCCATACTCATTATACTACTGCTTGCTGAGGAAAATCACCCTTAGATACTTGAGATTGATTCACACCGCCTCTTTATCATATGCATCCTTCGCCTCTTGCCATTCTGAACCTGAATCCTTCGTCAATTGTCATTATTAAACCCATAGCTCTTTGTCATTCTTCATGCGAAACACCATCAAGGAGACTTCCTCTCGGCTTACCAAGAAGCTTACCTTTGCTGCCAGGTGAATTGACAAACTTCCTCTCCTTGGCTATAATTACCCTTGCAAATAACCATAAAGCGGAAAATACAAAACTATAATAAAGAGAAAAAACCAATTGGGTAGTGGGACGTATCATTATAATATCTATAGATCACCTTCAAGGAATTTGTTGTGCTTCAAGGGAAGTCAAACAGCCACCTTCAGTAAAAATGTCTAAAAACACAAGGTTTTAGAAAGGAGGATTTCTATGGGAAACACGCAGGAGACAGAGGTCAATGTCCAAGAACAAATAAGAGAATATATGACCAGAGCCAGGAAAGCTCAGCGAATCGCTGAGACCTATTCCCAGGAAAAAGTTAACGAATTAGTGACTGCTATGGCTTGGGTCATTATCAAGAACGCAGAGGAGATAGCTCAACTTACACAAGAAGAAACGGGTTTAGGTAGGCTTGACCACAAAATTATCAAATTACAGAAAAAGGTCCGCGGGTGTTTGAGGGACCTCAAACGTGAAAAGACCGTAGGCATTGTAGAAGTCAACCCCCAAACAGGAATAACCAAAATTGCCAAACCCGTTGGGGTAGTTGGTGCAATCACTCCGGTTACTAATCCTGAAGCGTCACCAACCACTAAAGCTATGTTTGCTATCAAAGGTGGAAATGCTGTCATAATAGCACCACACCCCCGTGGCAAAAAATGCGCCTTTAAAATTTGCGAATATATGCGTCAAACAATAGAAAAATTAGGCGCTCCTGCTGATTTAATACAATGTATAGCCGAACCCACGGTAGAACTTAGTAAAGAACTTATGCGGCAGTGCGACCTAATTGCAGCTACCGGGGGGGAAGCTATGGTGCACTCTGCTTATTCCTCTGGGAAACCAGCCTATGGCGTAGGAGTAGGTAACGCATGCGTTATAGTGGATGAGACAGCTGAGATTAAAGATGCAGCTCACAAGATAATGCTGGGCAAAACATTCGATTGGGCTACCAGTTGTTCCGCCGAAAATTCTATTATCGTGGAAGAAAGTATTTATGACAAGGTATTAGAAGCTTTACAAGCCGAGGGCGGATATCTGGCAAGCGCAGAAGAAAAAAATGCCTTACAAAAAACCATGTGGACTGCTCCTAAGGTGCTAAACCGCACCATAATTGCTCAACCGGCAATGAAAATTGCTGAACTCGCCGGATTTAACATTCCCGAAGACCGCACCTTTTTGATGGTTGAAGAACAAGGAGTGGGAGAAGATTACCCTTTTTCTGGTGAGAAGCTCTCAGTGGTTTTAACGGTATATAAGTATAAAGGATTTGACAATGCTATCGCCTTAGTAAACAAACTAACAGAGTATATGGGTTTAGGTCATTCTTGTGGTATTCACTCTTTTGATGATGAACGGATTAACAGATTAGCACTGCAAACAAAAACCGGGCGTGTCATAGTGCGCCAACCCCAAAGCTATGCAAATAGTGGCGATTGGTGCAACGGTATGCCGTTTTCCCTAAGTATAGGTTGCGGCACCTGGGGAAATAATGCTAGCTCCGAAAATACCCAAATGAAACACTTTTTGAATGTTACTCTGGTGGCAAGACCAATAGAACCGGTTATCCCTACAGATGAGGAATTATTTGGAGATTACTGGGCAAAACATGGGAAATGAAGAGAGCAAGCAAGGGGTAAGATGATGCATATCACTGTCTATATGAAGCAGGTCCTCAGCCCAGAGGCATCTCCTTTATCCTGACTAAGAAACTTGAAAGCTTTTTTGGAGGATAGCGCTATGAATACGATGGAAAAATATGGTGAATATGTGAACACCAGCATGCTCACTGGTATCGTACCAGTGGTATTTGAACGCGCCGAGGGTGCGCTGGTATTCGATGAAAATGGGCAGAAATATCTAGATTGCTTTGCTGGGATTGCCGTTACCAATGCTGGGCATAGCAATCCCGAGGTGATCGAAGCTGCCAAAGCTCAGCTCGATAAATATATCCATTGCTGCTCTTACGTATACTACAATAAACCCGCAGCTGACCTGGCAGAAAAATTAGCCCAAATTACCCCCGGGAAACTGAAAAAAACGTTCTTTGCCAATAGCGGGGCAGAGGCTATAGAAGGAGCCATGAGAATGGCTAAGACATATACGGGAAAGCGTGAGTTCATTGCGCTGCAGGCATCATTTCACGGTCGCACTTACGCTACCCTGAGCATAACTGGTAATTTCGCCCGCAAAAAAAGAGCCGGACCTTATATGTCGGGAGTCAGTTTTGCTCCATCCCCGTATTGTTATCGCTGTGCCTTTAATCTCAAACCTGAAACCTGCGGGATGCGTTGTGCCGAATATCTAGAGGATATTATCAAATTTGATACTTCCAATGATGTTGCAGCCTTTATCGTCGAACCTGTTTTAGGTGAAGGCGGTATTATTGCCCCACCCGAGCCTTATTTCAAAAAGGTGAAGGAAGTCCTCGACCATCACAACATCCTGCTATTTGTTGACGAAGTCCAGAGCGGCTTCGCCCGGACAGGCAAGATGTTTGCCATAGAGCATTACGGTGTAGAACCGGATATCATGACAATGGCCAAAAGCATTGCCAACGGTTTACCTTTAGGCGCTTTCATTGCCCGTGACGAGATCGCCAATACATTCCAGCCCGGTGAGCATCTAAGCACCTTTGGAGGCAACCCTGTCAGCTGCGCAGCATCACTGGCCACCATTAACTTTCTGGAACGGGAGGGAATTGCCAGCCAGGTAAGGGAAAAGGGGAAATTGCTCATGGGAAAGCTGGAGGAATTAAAGAGGAAATATCCCATAATAGGCGATGTACGCGGCAAGGGCCTTATGATAGGTATAGAGCTGGTTAAGGATAAGGCAAAGACGCCGGCCGTTGATGAAACTGTGGCTGTTCGTAAGGCTTGCCTGGCAAAAGGGCTTCTTATAGGGATTGGGGGCGTCTGGGCGAACGTCTTGAGAATACAACCCCCCCTTGTCATTACCGATGACCAGCTTGATGAAGCTGTCGCCATCATAGAAAAGTCCCTTGGCGAACTGTAAGCTATATATCACCTATCAACACCATTTTTAGATCGTTGACATTAGTCCCCGTAGGACCAGTTACAATGGCATCACCCGTTGATAGTAAAACTGTGGAAGCATCATGCTCATGCAAATGTTTGAATACATCAAGGTTGTTTGTTTGGGCTCTGCTTATAGTGGAACTATCTGTGAGCCCTCCAGCAATATCGGTTGGCCCATCCGTTCCATCTGTATCAATAGCAGCTACAGTGACTTTATCATAAGGAGTAATTTGCGAAGCAGCACTTAGAGCAAACTCCTGATTTGGTCCGCCTTGCCCATATTCATTGTCAATTCTAACAGTGGTTTCTCCACAAGCAATAATGGCACAAGGTGGTGGTAGTGGTCTATTATTACGTACAATCTCCTTGGCAATTCCGGCAAATACTATACCTACTTCCCGGCTTTCTCCCTCGAGTGCTGTGGATAGTATCAAGGGTTTAAAGCCCTGTTCTCCTGCCTTTTCAGCCGCTGCCTCACATACCACTCGACTCTTTATTAAAATGAAGGAATGAACCTTGGGTTCAAATTCTCCAAAATTCTTGGGTGTTTCCATTTCCAGCGTGGCATTCTGTAAGTAATGTATAGCGGATTCGGGAAACTTGTCCCACAAATCATACTTTTCCAAAACATGAATTGCGTCTGAGAAAGTCGAAGTATCAGGAACAGTCGGGTCAGTTATGTAGTCCAAAGGGTCCTCAATAACATCCGAGACTGTCAAGTTAATGATCTCGGCGGGGAAGATAGAAAGAGCCAGCCTTCCACCTTTAATAGCAGAAAGATGCTTTCTAACAGCGTTAATTTCTCTTATCGTAGCGCCGCTGGCCAGCAGCACCTTGTTGATTTGTCTTTTTCCCTCTAGAGTGATATCGGAGGCAGGTAAGGGCATTAAGGCTGAGGATCCTCCAGTAATAGCACAGAAAACGATATCATTATCACGTGCCTTTTCAGCTATTATCTTTATCTCTTTAGCGGCATCAAGCCCTTCTTTGTCAGGTATGGGATGTGCCGCCTTCCTTATATTAATCTTCTCCAAAATACCATCTTGACCGTTTTTAACAACTATGAGACTTTCCACAATTCTTTTTCCCAGAATCTCCTCCAGAGCTTTGGCAATAGCAAAGGTAGCCTTACCCCCCCCGAGAACATAAATATTACCTCTCTGGGATAGGTCAAAGTGCAAATGACCGACGGTTAAAATTTCCCCGTGGAGACTAATTAAGCGTTTTGTAGCTATATAAGGGTCGAGAGCATATAGCGTGTGCTCAAGGATATTTATGGCTGCTTCCCTTCCTTTTTTGTAACCGTGCGACGTAAGTTCTTCTCTGTTCTTGATATACAAGTCATCCCTCTTTTTTCGTAAATTAATCGGTGTCTTGTCTATAGAACAGCAACAACTAGAATGGCTGCCTAAAGTCTTTTCCAGCATATTTGGCAACAGGCCCGAGCTCCTCTTCTATCTGCAGTAATCTATTGTATTTAGAGGTTCTCTCAGAGCGGGCTACACCAGTCTTGATCTGCCCCGCGTTTAAGCCAACGGCTAAATCTGCCAGCCATGTATCTTCAGTCTGGCCAGACCTTTCCGAAACCTGTACCCCGTAGCTATTCCTAAAGGCAAATTGAGCTGCATCTAATGCCTCGCTCAAACTTCCTATCTGGTTGACTTTAAATAAAAGGGCATTTGCAGCTCCCTTCTCTACTCCCTTTCTTAACCGGTTTATGTTGGTAACGAATAAATCATCTCCAATTATCTGGATATTCAGAGTCCTGGCCAGCTCGGCAAACCCATCGAAGTCCTCCTCCTCTAGTGGGTCTTCAATTGATTGAAGAGGATAGGATGAAGCCAGTTCTTTATAAAAATCCATAAGCTCTTCCCGGGTAATTTCCTTCCCCATCAAAACGTATCTCCCCGTTTCCCTAATGTAAAAGTGGCTGGCAGCGCAATCCAGACTAAGCACAAACTCATCTTCATAGCCAAGTTTCTGAATAGCCAGTAATTCCGCATCAAAAGCCTCCCTCGGGTCCTTCATGCCTGGAGGGGTATACCCGCCTTCTACTCCTACATTCAGAGAGTGTTTACCCCATTTCTCAGCTAAAATGCTTCCCAGTTCATAATAGACTTCCATACCCATTCTTATTGCCTCTGAGAAGCTCCTGGCACCAACAGGAATGACCTGATGCTCCTGGAAGTCAAGCTCGCTAGCCGCAAGCTTGCCCCCCTCTATGAGGTCTAAAACCGGGACAGGCAAAATATGGGCATTGCTATCTATATATCTGTAGAGAGGAGTTCCGAGACTGGAAGCTGCCGCCTGGGCAATAGCTAAAGACACGCCCAGAATGGCATTAGCCCCGAGTTTTGCCTTATTTTCAGTGCCATCTAATTCAATCATCAACTGGTCCAACTTCCTCTGGTTCCTGACATCTTCACCGGTGACCTCGGGAGCAATTATCCGGTTGACATTATCTACCGCCTTCCTCACCCCAAAGCCAGCATATCTTTTCCCTCCGTCACGAAGTTCAAAGGCTTCGTTAGTTCCCCTGGAGCGGCCGCAGGGAACGTCAGCCCGCCCAAGAACGTCATTATTCACCCAGACGTCTACCTGTAACGTCGGGTAGCCCCGGCAGTCAAGAATCTCCCGCCCCTTCACTGCTGTAATCTCAAATTTATTCGCCATTGTGTCTCCTCCTAGTTTTGAATTTATAATGAGTTTGATGCATCCTTTGTTAAAAAAGGTAGCGTCCGCTGGGCTTCAGGATAAACCAGAACACGGGGTGTCTTTTTCTTAGAGAGTTGCAAAGCCATGTCTAAGCCCTCTTGAACGGAATCTGCTGGTATCATCATCTCCTTTATAATGTTTACCGGCACATTAGGTGAATAAGCAATAATCTTTATACCCTTTTGCAGAATTTTGGATAGAAGAAATGCATGATCCATCTGAACTATATAATTGCTCCTCACCCTCGTCTCTACTTCCTCTGGTGTGACAACGCCCCGAAACGCTTTTAACATTTCCCTCCCCATCGAACCTAAACCATCTTGGCAACTCGAGTAGAAAACAACGATAGTCTCCGGGGATGCGATAGCATCTACCGCTATCAATGCTTTTAGCGATTGGTAGAAGTCGACATCCAAAGGTTTGCCAGGAGTAGTAATAATAATGTCTGGCTGAGTCGGTATTTCTACCCTGGAGAACGAATTAACGAAATCCACTCCCTTGCTATGAGCCTCAAGCATGTCTCCAGCAAAGACTCCTATAGTTTTCAGGTCTCTATTAAGGACGACATTGACGATGAAATCAATGCCTGCCATCAAGGCACACTCGACCATGTCTTCATGAACAGGATTCCCTTCCAACATCCCGGGCTTGGCCAAGGGATGTTCTATCATCTCCGGTGAGTGGTTAAATCTTATGGTTTCTTCACCAGAGACGCCAGGCAATATGCTTTTTCGGCCTCCGGTGAAGCCAGCATATTCGTGCGGTTCAATTTGCCCCAATGCTATACACAAATCACTTTCTGAGACTAAGCTATTTATCCAAACAGGAGTATCTCTTTTTGTTTTCCCCAAGAAAGTCAATCTGTCTGAATCTAGAGCATTGTGATTAACAACTGTAAGCCGCTTATCCCAATCGTTCCCAACGATTCGTGCTATTTCCTCCCGTGTACTTGGTCTGTGTAGTCCACCGGCGATAATGATTGTAATCTGGCTTTCGCTTATTCCCGCTTGATGAAGCTCATCCACAAGAGGGAGTAACAGCATTTTTGCTGGAACAGCCCGAGTGTAATCACTGACCAGAATAACCACCCTTTTTCTTCCTCGGGCTATGTCCTTTAATCTTGCAACCCCGTGCGGATTTCTTAAAGCTCGTAAGTATTCTACAGGCCACTGTATCTCTCTTGGCACATTACACTGGATACAACCAATATAGTTTTCCTTAGGGATTCTTATGGAAACCTCGCCCTGGGCGTCTTCATAATAAACGTAACTCATTCAATGCCCTGAATAATTATTCTACATCCTACTTTATCATTTGTGCTCGTAGCCATAAGATTATCTGGGGGAAACTGTGCATAGCACCAAGGCGATGATTATGAGTATGCAATTAGTATAACATAAAGCACTACTCCGTGTCCTTCCTCTACAGGTAAGGTGGTTGCTTTCAGATATGGCTAATCGTTATACTATGGTGAACACCAATGAGTTACACCCTCACTATCGAGAGTTTTGACAGTGTTATTTCTTCCTGGGACAAGTTGCGTCACTGCTTAAAGTGGGGCTCTGTTTTCGTTTTACCTGCCTGGCTGAAGGTCTGGTGGGAAGCATTTGGTGGGGAGGCTGAATTGCATTTACGGACGCTGCGGCAGGGAAAGCAAGCCATCGGCTTTGCCCCACTTCAAGTGACTAAGGAAACGGCTTCTTTCATCGGCAGCGCTGACGTCTGCGACTATTTGGATTTTGCTATTACCCCGGGAAGAGAAAAGGATTTCTTCAAGGTATTGCTTGATGATTTGAGAGAGAAGGGTATAAGTAAACTCGACCTGAGACCTTTGCGATACGATTCTACAGCGCTCACTCAACTAGTCAGTATTGCCCAGAACCAAGGCTATGAAGTTCTCTGCCATCCTGAGGATGTTTCTCTGGAGCTAGATTTGCCTCCTACCTGGAATGAGTACCTGGCAATATTGAAGAACAAGCAGCGCCACGAAGTCAGGCGCAAGTTAAGGCGGTTATGGGAGGCTGGCAGTGCGGAACATCGCTGTGTTGAAATCGGTCGGGAAGTTGAAGATTATCTGGATATTTTTTTGCAGCTCTTTTCACTGAGCCGGGATGAAAAAGCCAGCTTCATGAATCCTAAGATGGAATCGTTCTTCAGGTCACTGGCTAAGGCTATGGCTGAGATTGGGCTATTGAGGATGGGTATCCTACAGGTGGACAAGGTACCGGCGGCGATGACTATGGGTTTTGACTACAATGGCTCGCACTACCTCTATAATAGTGCCTATGACCCCCAATTCAACCATTTAAGCGTGGGATTGCTCTGCAAAATCCTTTGCCTCAAGGAGAGCATCGAGAAAGGCAGAAAGAAATGGAACTTTTTAAAAGGTGGCGAACCGTACAAATATCAACTCGGTGGTCAGGAAGTGCCCCTGTACAGTTGCCAGATAATCATCACCTGACGACAATGAGGAGGCGCACACTCTGATGCCGAGTAGTCAACTGAGAATAGCTATGCTCAGTGCTCATAGTTGCCCTGTGGGCAAACTAGGGACAAAAGACACCGGGGGTATGAGTGTCTATATCCGAGAGCTTGCTCGCGAATTGGGCAAGCAGGGACATTTAGTAGATGTCTATACTCGTGCTCATGACCCCAAAGACCGCCAAATCTATGAACTCAATCAGAATGCACGGCTCATTCATCTCAGGGCGGGGGAAGACGATGAGATACAGAAGCTAGCTGTGTATTTCCATCTTCCTGAATTTGTCAGCAACCTGGAGAATTTCAGGAAGCAGAACAACCTTCAGTACGATTTAATATTCAGCCACTACTGGCTTTCCGCACTGGCAGGAACATATTTACAGCAATGGTGGCATGTTCCTCATATCACTATGTTCCATACATTAGGTGCAGTTAAGAATGCAATTACGGAAGGAGATTGTTTGGTACCGGGCGAAAGTGAACCCGAACTTCGTATTGAGACAGAAAAGGATTTGGTTCAAAAGTGCCATCACATTGTCGCTCCCACGGAGAGGGAAAAGACAGAGCTTATTCGGCACTATGGCGCATTGTCGGAGAAAATAAGCGTGGTGCCCTGTGGTGTAAACTTGGAGCAGTTCAAGGCCTTAGACAAAACGCAGGCCAGGCAGTATCTGGGCTTTGCCTGTCCGCCCCATATGAAATACGGGGGAAGTCAAAGGAATAATGATAAGATTATTCTGTTTGTAGGTAGAATTGACCCCCTGAAGGGTATAGATAATTTAATCAAGGCTTTACCCTATCTACGGCATATTCAAGGATTAAGGCTACTGGTAATCGGTGGCGGTGAACATAGCCAGTATGAAATAGAACAACTACGGAAACTAGCCTGTAATCTTAAAATACAGAATTCAGTTACTTTTTTGGATTTGGTAAAGCATGAGCAGTTACCTTATTTCTACAGCGCAGCTGACGTTTGTGTGGTTCCTTCTTATTACGAAAGTTTTGGGTTAGTGGCTCTGGAATCCCTGGCCTGCGGCACACCGGTAGTGGCTACTGATGTAGGCAACCTTGAAAGCATTATTCGACAGGGAGAGACGGGATATGTGATAAAAGATAATACTCCTCATCGTCTTGCAGATAAAATAGCCTTGCTTCTCTCCCTGCCAAACACAGATATAAAATCCGCCCGGTTAATCCGGGCATCAGTAAGCAAATTTAGCTGGTCGGATATTGCTGAAGCGATTGTCAGGGATTGCCAGGTGGTATTAGCCAGCTACTGTTCCCCTGTGTCTTAGTTTATTGTCTTACCATACCACAAAGTGCTGGTCTGAACCTCAAAACCGAGGGATTTGTAAAGAGCGCAAGCTGCTTTGTTCTCACTATCCACAGTCAATTCAGCAACCTGTAAACCTTTACTTTTAAGATGGGCTAGCCTGGCAAGCACCAATTTTTTGCCTATTCCTTTACCTCTGTAATCTGGGGCCACTCCGAGCATAAGGATTCGCTCCGTTCTTGCACTGGGAACTCCCTCTTCACAGATTATCCCTGTCCAGCAGTAGCCGATGGCCTTATCTCCTTCGTAGAATAGGATTATGTCATCCAGGGAGCAGTTACTTAAACTGGTCCGAAAGGCTATTTCTTCTACAGTATTGGGATTGTACCCCCAGGTGCCAGCAAAGGCACGGTTCTGAAGCTGAGTCAGCTTGTTTTCTTCACCGAGCTGTAGATTGCGACAGCCAGTAGCCGCCGGGTCAATATCTAACCCCCAAACATCAGCAATATCTAGCCTCAATTCAAGAAACCGTCGGACAAGGCTGAAGCCCAGCCTGGATAGCACTCTTCCGGCAACCACGTTATCCTCCGCTATATTTACATGGGCTATTTTAGCTCCTAACTCTCTGGCACGGTTTGTAGTGTAACCGAGGAGTTTTGTAGCCAACCCCCTTCTACGATGCTCAGGATGCACCCAGCAGTCAAGCACAACCCGCCCAATGGTCAGCTCCGGCGTAACATTCATATAGCCGACGATATCCTCATCCGTCTCCGCGATAAACAAGTCTTGCTCAGGGGAGTAGTTTAACCGCTCTAATTGTTCAGCAACAAACTGCGGTGAAACACAACGTCCGCTCGGCTCCAGTTTTTCTGCCCCGGCATACAACAGGATGTACTTATTGAAATCTGCAGATTGATAATTTCTAATATTATAGGGGGAATTGCTCATTGCCTTATGCCAGACGCTCATGGCTACAAGGTCACAACCAATCACGAGAACACATCGTTCGTGGTGAGTCTATCGAACCGTGAACGCCCTTCGACAAGCCCAAGATGAACTGAGAAAAGCTCGTTTTCACACCAATATCAGCATTCTCAATCCGAATTGTATCAGCCTGAAGAATCTTATACAATTACTGTCGTCTAGCACGATTCCAGGAGGCTTATGCATAATGACTGCGACGGCTCATGTGATGGTGGTCACACCGCATCCTGACGATGCCGAATTTGGTGTTGCCGGGACTGCAGCTCGTTGGACAAGTGAAGGAAAGGATGTTATCTACGTGGTATGCACCAACGGCGATAAGGGCACCAGTGACCCCAATATGAAGCCAGATGAACTTGCCAGAGTCAGAGAGCGGGAACAACTAACAGCAGCCAAGCTATTAGGGGTGAGGGAGGTCATCTTCCTACGCCATCCAGACCAGGCCCTGGAAGATACACCTGAATTCAGAAAAGAGCTTGTGCGACTGATAAGGATGTATAAACCAGAGACGGTGGTCACTGTTGACCCTTACCGACGCTACATCTGGTGGCACCGCGACCATCGAATCACTGGGCGGGTTACACTTGATGCCATTTTCCCGTACGCCAGAGATTTTCTTTCGTATCCCGATTTACTGGAGGAAGGGCTTCAGCCTCACAAAGTCAAAGAAGTATTACTCTGGGGCGCTGAACAACCTAATTACCGCACTGATATTACCGATACCTTTGACATAAAAATTGCCGCCCTGCGCTGTCACAAGAGCCAAATAAGCGACAATCCCTCTGCGAGATTGGAGGAATGGCTAAGGGAGCGACATAAAATGCTCGCCCAAGGGGAAGATTACGAGCTGGCTGAAGCTTTCTACCGTGTAGAGATGCGGTGGTAATCAACTTTTTAATTCTCGTAGTGGCGATGCTTTAGCCTCGCCCTGCAGGTTTAAAGACCAGCAGCTATGCTGAAAGCCAGCGCACATCGCCGCACAGGTAAGAATCATACGGTCGAGAGGCAAAGACAGCAAACTCATCTTTTTCCTTTTTTAACACGGTAGAATCACCATGGCCAGGGTATATCTGAGTATCGTCCGGCAATACAAAGATTTTATCGGTTATAGATTTGATTATCTTCTTAAAATCTGCTGGAGAGCTTGTCTTACCCGGCCCTCCCGGGAAAATGGTATCTCCCGATATCAAGCAGCGCCCGACCCTGAAGCATAAACTGCCCGGGGTGTGCCCCGGGGTATGAAGCACCGTAAACTTAAGGTTTCCCACCGAAACCGTATCACCGTCACTTAATAACATCTCTGGTGACGGCACCAGGTTCCCTGTATCTGCAGCATGGGCAGCCAGGGGAACCTTCAGTTCATTCCGCAATTGGGCAAGAGCACCGATATGGTCCATGTGGTTATGAGTCAACAGTATGTATTTGGGCGTGGTATTTTTCAATCTGTCTATGATTATATGCGCCTCCGCAGGAGCATCTATTAGTACACTACTTTGCGTTTTTCGACAGGTTACAACGTAGGCATTAGTGCCGAAGGGACCCAGCTCAAGCCTCTCAATCTGGACAGCCCCGATTCCATCAGGGTTTTTACCTGCGATTGTCATATTCTCCTTTCCCCGGTTTGAACATACTGCCAATTATACCATGAGGAGAGAAGAATTAAACGTCAGGAGGCAGCAGAGTTTCATTGACTGAGAGCAGGAGGTAAAGTAAAATTATTGACAATGTACACTAAGACTGTGCTCGATAATGGCTTGAGAGTTATCACCAGTACTATGCCCCATAGCCGCTCAGTATGCCTTGCAATCCTCGTGGGTGCTGGCTCCTGCTACGAAAGTGAAGAAGAGGCGGGCATCTCCCACTTCGCCGAGCATTTATTCTTCAAAGGCACACAGCGGCGACCAACGTCCAAGGAAATAACTCAGGATATTGAAGGCGTTGGTGGCATAATCAATGCTGGCACAGACAAGGAATTAACTATCTTCTGGTGTAAGGTTGCTAAGCCTCACTTCCCCATCGCCCTTGACGTGCTATCTGACCTCTTGCTCAATTCTCTCTTTGATAGCAAAGAAATAGAGCAAGAGCGGCGGATTATCAGCGAGGAAATCAATATGAACCTGGACCTTCCACAGCAAAGGATAAGCATGCTCATAGACGAGCTGTTATGGCCAGAGCAACCCCTGGGGCACGAGGTCATCGGATACAAGGAAACTGTATCTTCGCTAACAAGGGAACAACTATTAAACTACGTTGCTCGCAGATATATGCCCAATAACACCGTGCTCAGCATTGCTGGCAACATACAGCAAGAACAGGCGATGGCTCAAATCGAGCCCTTGTTTAATAAATGGGCTGCCAGGGAGCTACTGACTGGCTATATAACTAATGACAAGCAAACGGAAGCCAGGTTGCGTATTGAGCCCAAAGATATCGAACAAGCCCATCTTTGCCTCGCTGTTCACGGCTTTTCTCGCTCACACCCGCAACGTTTTACCCTTGATTTGCTTAATACAGTGCTTGGCGGTGGCATGAGCAGTCGCCTGTTCACAGAAATACGAGAGCACAGGGGGCTAGCCTATGATATTCACAGTTATACCGAGCACTTCCTCGATTCGGGGTCATTTACCATTTATGCTGGTGTTGACCCCGAGAAGATAGAAACCGCTGTGGCAGCCATCCTCGAAGAGATATCTCAGATTAAACAGGTAATTACCGCCACTGAGCTTACCAGGGCTAAGGAATTGTCAAAAGGAAGATTATATTTGCGGTTTGAGGATAGCCAAAATGTAGCGTTATGGTACGGTGGCCAGGAAATATTAATGCAGCAAATCCTGGATATAGACGATGTTATTTCTATTGTAGATGCCATTACCATAGATGAACTAAAAGAAGTGGCCCAGGAGATTTTAACCGAAAGTGGACTTAATTTAGCTGTAACAGGGCCAGTCAAAGAAGAAACGCCTCTAAGACAATTGCTCAAAATCTAATGCTGAAAAGAAGGAACCGCCCTATGGCGGTTCCTTCTGCTGTTACTGCGACAAGCAGCGGCCGTTTAATACTCCGGATATCCTCCTCCCGGTGGCATCGCCGGCATCTTTTCTTTCTCAGGAATGTCGGTTACCAGAGACTCCGTAGTCAGAATCATAGTGGCAATGCTCGCTCCATTCTGTAGAGCGCTCCTGGTGACCTTGAGAGGGTCTACAATACCTCTTTCTATCATATTTACACCCATTTCATCTTTGAAGGCATCGTACCCTATGCCCGGCTTGCTTCCCTTCACCTCATTTATCACCACCGAGCCTTCCCGGCCACTATTTTCAGCGATGCACCTCAGAGGCTCTTCCAGGGCTCTTTTCAAGATATTCCCCCCAGTAGCCTCATCACCTCCCACCTTGAGCTTCTTCAAGGCTGATAAGGCGTTGAGAAGGGCAACACCACCACCGGGCAGGATACCTTCTTCCACAGCAGCTCGAGTAGCTGACAAGGCATCCTCTACACGGTGCTTTTTCTCCTTGAGCTCTGTTTCCGTAGCCCCACCTACCTTAATCACTGCCACGCCGCCCGCTAATTTAGCCAGTCTTTCCTGTAACTTCTCCTTATCATAATCTGAGGTGCTTATATCAATCTCGGTCCTGATTTGTTTGATTCGAGCCTCAATATCTTTGGCCTCGCCCTTGCCTTCAACAATGGTGGTATTATCTTTATCGGCAATCACCTTTCTGGCGCGCCCTAAATCCTCCACGGTCACCGAATCTAATTTCCTGCCAACTTCTTCCGATATAACAGTGCCTCCGGTAAGAACAGCTATATCCTGAAGCATGGCCTTTCTCCTGTCACCAAAGCCAGGTGCTTTAACCGCCAGGGGAGATAAAGTGCCCCTCAGCTTATTGACCACTAATGTAGCCAGGGGTTCACCTTCGACATCCTCGGCGAGGATAAGTAAATTCTTGGACATTTGAACAATCTTTTCCAGAGCAGGTAAGATATCGTTTATGGCAGAAATTTTCTTTTCGCTGATGAGAATGTAAGGGTCTTCCAGCTCCGCCCTCATTTGTTCGGCGTTGGTGATGAAATAGGGACTGATGTAGCCACGGTCGAACTTCATACCCTCAACATATTCAGTCTCGAATTGCAGCCCCTTGCCTTCCTCAACGGTGATGACACCATCCTTGCCCACCTTTTCCATAACGTCAGCAATCAAATCGCCAATTTCCTGGTCAATAGCTGATATGGCGGCTACCTGAGCTACCTGCTCTTTACCGGCCACCGGTATAGCCATTTTCTTGAGCTCGTCAACTAACGCTTCTACCCCCTTGTCAACCCCGCGCTTTAGGGCCATGGCATCAGCGCCGGCCGCTATGTTCTTGAAGCCCTCACTAATAATAGCCTGGGCTATAATAGTGGATGTACTGGTGCCATCGCCACACTGGTCATTAGTCTTAGTGGCTGCCTGCTTTACTAGCTGCACCCCCATATTCTCAAACGGGTCAGGGAGCTCTATTTCCTTGGCTATAGAAACGCCGTCGTTAAGCACTGAAGGAGCACCCCATTTCTTATCCAGCGCCACGGGTCGCCCACGGGGGCCCAGAGTCACCCTGATCGCATCAGTCAGGGTATCTACACCACTCTTCAAGGCTTTCCTCGCTTCCTCGCCGAAAATGATTTGTTTTGCCATTTGGCTCACCTCCTTTTTTATTTATTATTAACTTTTCTTGGCCAGAATATCGCCTTCACGCATGATAACCAGCTCTTCGTCTTCCAGCTTAAACTCAGTGCCAGCATATTTGGAATAAATAACCTTGTCCCCCTTCTTCACCTCCATAGCTATGCGTTTGCCATCCTCAGTCAACCTGCCCGGACCGACAGCAATAATTTTCCCCTCTTGAGGCTTTTCTTTAGCTGTATCCGGTAAGACTATCCCTCCTTTGCTTACATCTTCTTTAGGTGTGGGTTTTATCACCACCCTGTCTCCTAAAGGTTCAATTTTAACCATGTTCCCTCCTTTCTGGCATTAATTTTAGCACTCTGCCCTCGAGAGTGCTAATTTCCATTATATCAAGAAAAATCAAAAATGCAAGAGGGTTTTCCTAAAATCTGGTAAATTTTTCTTGAATTTTTACACTAAATCGTGTATAATCCTAAGTGATGGAGCGGGAAAAAAGAAAAAAAAGACAATGGAGTAAAGAAGAGATCAAGGGACTGAGGCAACATCTAAACCTAACACAGGTAAAGCTAGCCGAGGAATTAGGCACGCGGCAGCAAACAATCAGTGAATGGGAAAAGGGGATGTATCGACCTCGCGGGGCATCGGCTACCTTGCTCAGCATAGTTGCTGAGCGTAGTGGCTTTACTTACAAAGCTGGAAAGAAGCATGATGAACCAAATTAAGGTCGGCTGCTGCGGTTTTTCCAAGGGCAAGAGGAAATATTGTGAGCAATGCTCTAAGGTTTAAACAGACAAGTAATTTTTTTACGCCATGATTACACGTAATCGGATAAAATTCCCGGAAAAGCAAGCAGTTCTAATATGGCAACAAGTGGTGGGAAAGGAGCTGACCTCCTCGGAAGACGAGCTAGTCAGTGTAATCTATCCTGGAAGGACTAATGGTGATAACGGCCCCGATTTTCGGGATGCAGTTATCGTGAGCAAATCTAATTTGATGCAAGGGGATGTAGAGGTTCACGTTAAATCCAGCGATTGGTATAGCCATAAGCATCATGCTGATGCTGAATATAATAATGTCATCCTTCATGTTGTGATGTGGCATGATTGTAATTCAGCTACCTTACTACAAAGCGGCAAGCCAG
>Ga0209979_1002433_pt1 | contig 17808 bp, 12 predicted proteins | sample AnhtaG_FD_183114 | JGI IMG/M metagenome (GOLD analysis project Ga0209979, IMG submission 183114) | Deep subsurface microbial communities from Anholt, Denmark to uncover new lineages of life (NeLLi) - Anholt_01485 metaG (SPAdes) (version 2) | ecosystem: Environmental > Aquatic > Marine > Oceanic...
GTTGAGCTAAGGCATTACCAGCAAAAGTCAGCACCAAAACAAAAGAAACCAGATAAATCAATTTCTTACACATAATAATCCTCCTTCAAAAAAGTTAAAATAACCATGCTTTGGCCACACACCAAAATATTTATTTTCTTCAATAAGCATCAAGAAAACGCACCTATGAGAATTGCAAATCGAGATTCGGAAATCAGAAATTTCTTACGGGCTGCCGCTACCTCCTTCCTTCAAAAGCCCGAATATAAGCTGTTAATTGAGACGTACACTCCTTACCGCGAAGCACCTGTACTCGCGTTACCGCAGGTGCGAGCACAAAGCCCTCATTCCAACCCTGTGCCTCGCATAATACATAATAACTCCTCTCTTCTATCGAGAAACTACACAAATCCCATGGGTCCGAAAGCCAAAATCCGCACATACCCACCCATACGACCCTTCGGCTACCCCTTCGACTTCCCCTTCGGCTTCGCTCAGGGCTTCAGCTAATTCAGGGCTTCGGCTAACTCAGGGCAAGCCTTTTTCACTCAGGGTAGGTTCTATGCGAGCAGAAACTAACCAATTATATTTATACCAAACCACCCACTTTGGCGTCAAGCAAAATCTCTAAAATTATACACATTTTTCAGCACCCTCAAATAAAATCGGCAATTCATTCTTCGCAGTGTCCCCGCACAAAATAGGCCCCTGGTGTAGTATGGTATGTGGCCATTACGAGTCCGCCGAAGTATGTGTTTAGCCGCTGTTGATTTTTTGGTGGCACGGCCATCTTGGCCGTGTTTTCACTCCACAGGACGCCTTACGGCGGGGCTGGAAGCCCGTACCACGTCAGGAAACTACTGATTCAGTTGTCTGGCTAAACACATACCTCGCACTGCGAGGTATAGTATGTCGCACCACAATAGTCTTGACCGACTTCTATCATCTTACCCCCACAACGAAACATTTGTCCCCCCCAAAATCCTGAAAAGTCAAGTCCCTCGAGTCTCCCCGGTAATCTGTGAAATCTGTTGTTCAAAAAGTGTATATTTTTCAGAATTTTTACAAAAAAAATTCGAAAAAATGCCCATTCATAAAATCACTCCAAAATCGATATAAGCATCTGTGTAACATAGGCTTACAAAGTTTTTCGCAAAAGTCTGAAAAACTAAATGGCCTTTTTATGCCCCGATTTACACGTGTATTTGATTGACTTCTAACTCATAAATATTTGTAGTTTGTAGTTTATCGTTGAAATCCAGATTGAAATATTTATTATAGAAAATTGGAAAATTTCTTGGTTGGTATTGGCTTGTTCTTTGAACTTATGCCGATATAATAGTGGTTTAATGGACGTGTTGTACAATTGAACGGATTCGGCTATGGCGCGGAATCGAAGAAAAAAGGCTCTTTATGAAGTGATGAGCAAGGCTCGCGATAAGCCCGGTTACGGCAGGACTTTGGAAAAAATGCGCCCGAAAAAGCCGGTCTCCAAAAAAGATGAGCCGGTCACAAACCAGAAGTCTGCCACAGATGTAGAAACATCCAAAGCCGCGGCAAAATGGTGGAGAAAGCCAAGAATTGTCCAGTTTAATGTCGGCAGAATTGAGTTCTCTATGCCGTATCAGCTTGCCGTCGCGTTGCTTCTGAGCCTTATTCTGCTGGTTCTGGCGGCCTATCGACTCGGTCAGTTTTATTATCTAAGCGACCAGAGAACAATTGGCTCAGACGTAGAAATGCCAAAGATTGGCCAGGAAAATCCGATGGAGCAGGATGTGGCCGATATAAGGGAACCGCCTGCGCCGGCCGAAGATAGTACATTACTGGATGAAGAAGTTAAACCCATTCAGCCAACGTCAACGGGTAATAATGTGATTGTCCTGGTGGAGTTTGGAGCGTATGCGGACTTAGTGCCGGTGCGAGACCATTTTGCCAGGAACAACATTGATACCGAAATTGTGATGGAAAACGGTCGTTGGTTTTTGCAAACAAAAAATAGATATGATAACCCGGGAACACGCGGTACAGATGGATACAAGGCATTGCAAGAAATTATCAAGGTTGGAGCCGAATATAAAGCTCCTCCGAATTATGAAACTTTTGCGGCAAAACTTTTCAGTGACGCTTACGGCAAGTTAGTGAAGCCAAAGTAGTTTTTTAGGAGAAATTTTGAATGTCTATTGATCGTTCTTTAAAAATCAAAGGCGCCCTGAGCCGGCACCGCAATGTTCTGACACGTGCTGAACGTATCGAACGGCTAAAAGACGAAGAGCGATGGTCTGAGGGTGATTCTTTACAGGGTCTGCCGAAGGTTGCTCATCGCAAGAGTCACGCCGGCCGGAAAGAAAAAGAAGCTCCCGCTAAAGAGGTTGCGACTGAAGCAGCAGTCGAAGCTGAAGCACCAAAAGCCGAAGGATAAGAAAGTTAATACGGATATTTTCAAGCAGCCACTTTCCCGATGCATCGAGAAAGTGGCTTTTTCTATGCGCACTAAGATTGGTATTGTCAATTATTGTGGCGTATCATGGCAAAGTATAGCAGGAATACTGAGATTGCAAAAATACGCTATTAAAATTATCGAAATTTGGGGAAAATTGGTGGATTTTCAGTTTTTTTTGCTGATTTTAGGGATAAATCCTTGTTTTTGAGATAAAAATGGAGGTCGGTATGTCAATATGCGGGGTTTGGATAATACAGGCAAGAAAAACCCGGTAAAAAATGAGCATAAATTGGCATAAATTGGGTATAAATTCGGAAAAATGCGCTCTTTTTTAGGCAAAATGAGTAAGAATTTAGCACTTTTTTAAAATTAACATTTTGTTAGTTTAGGGGATATAGGGGGTTTTGATTCGTGACCCGTAGGTTAGCACTGACTGACACGGACTCTTTAGGACACTGACTGAAACGGAGTTTTTGAGGTTTCTTTGTCGGATTTAGTTGGCGTTTTCAATTGATTCCGCCTATGGCGGATCTTCAACTTCGATGGTGAATGCGGGGATGGGACTTTTGCCGTAGGGTCTGTTAATGGATGATAATCCGGTGCAAGGTGCTCGTAAGATGGTGAGTAGTTAATTGGTGAATGGTGAGGGGCGTTGCAATTTGCGATTTGTGACGGCCGATTTTATTCGATGGTTTTGAGACGGGACGCATGAATATAGAGTTTTTTCTTGACGGGAGGGTAGTTAATCTGGTACAAATATAATAGCTGGGATCTGTGGATTTCCGGTCTTCAGGCAGGCAAAATAACTACAACTTGTTTCGGGTTTTCACCTTTCAATTCGTGGTATTGGGTCTTGGAAGGAAGGAGGTTGCATCTAATCGGTGAAAATCGCTCGGGGCAATACGAAATTTGGTGGAGGTAAGAATTACTATTAGTCATTTCAACTTAACCTTTTTTGAAGGAGGAATGAGGATGTGTAAACGACTGAGCAAAAGAATGGGTGCATTTATGGTTTTTGTCTTGGTGGTACTGTCGTCCACTCTAAATGCACAGGATCCATCTTTAGTTTTATATTTACCGTTCGATGATGACACACCGGGGGAGGCAAAGGATCATTCTCAATCTGCCAATAATGGCGCTTTGGAAGGCAATCCGGAGCTGGCAGAGGGAAAGTTTGGCGGGGCATTGATGTTTGATGCGACTGACGATCAGGTTGTGGTGCCGACTAATGCAACGCTGGATATCGAGGACGAGATCACAATGATGGCTTGGGCCAAACCGGGACCCAATCTTACAGCAGATTGGCGAACCATAGTTGGGAAATCACCCACTAATGTATTGGGTAATAACACGTTTTCCTATGACATCAGGACGGATAACAGTGGTGTGCTGCGGTTCTCCCTTAATATCGGCGGGGTCTGGCAATACATCCTGGGCCCAACACTGGTAGAAGACACATGGTATCATATAGCTGGAACGTATGACGGCCAAGAGATGATACTATACGTGGATGGAGAGCCAGTAGGCACGACTCAAACAAGCGGCAAAATAAACGTCACCTTAGATCCTGTCTGTGTCGGCAATCTTGTAAACGCTGCCGGTGGGAGTCAGAATGAGTATTGGTCCGGCGTAATCGACGAAGTCAGGATATGGAACAGAGCTTTAAGTGAAGAAGAAGTGAAGAGAAACATGGCACAGGGAAAAGAGGAGCTGGTCGGAGCTATGCCGCTTGCCTTTCGCCCAGAGCCGGCTAATGGTGCGATGCTTGAGGCTTCATGGGTGAGCCTTTCCTGGAGGCCGGGAGATATCGCAGTCTCTCACGATGTGTATCTGGGTGACAATTTTGACGATGTGAACGATGGAGCCGAAGGTACGTTCGTAGGCAACCAGACCGAAACAAAGCTTATTGTTGGCTTTCCCGGATTTGCCTATCCGGACGGTCTTGTTCCAGGCACAACTTATTATTGGCGAATCGATGAGGTCAATGACACCGAGCCAAACAGTCCGTGGAAAGGCGATGTCTGGAGCTTTTGGATTCCCCCCAAGACTGCGTATGAACCCAACCCGCCTGATGGTGCTAAATTTGTGGCCACGGAGGTAAAGCTTGGCTGGACAGGAGGTTTCGGTACGAAATTACACACCGTGTATTTCGGCGACAACTTTGACGATGTCAACAATGCTGTTGTGGGTCTGCCTCAGTCAGCTACAACCTATACTCCCGGCACACTTGATTTAGACAAGGCTTACTACTGGCGAGTTGATGAGTTTGATGGCGCTGATACTTACAAGGGCGATGTCTGGAGCTTCAAAACTCTACCCTTTATCCCCATTACCGACCCTAACCTTGTCGGTTGGTGGACGCTTGACGAGGGTATGGGCAGTACTGCCCTTGATTGGTCCGGTCACGGCAATCACGGGACAGTCTTCGGTTCGGAATGGGCCGTCCCTGGTTTTCTTGGTGACGCCGCCCTTAACTTCAGCAGGGGCGGCTACGTGGCGATTCAGAATCTCAGCTACAACAGCACGGAGAACACCGGGGTAACTGTCTGTGCCTGGATTCGCACCATAGGTAGCGGTACCCAGTACATTGCCTCGTTTGACCGTGACAATTACTGGCGCCTGGAGATCAACGGCAGCGGCGGCGGCCCAGGCCAGGTCGGCTGGGATGTGATGACCAGTTCCGGACAGCTTGACTACGGGAGCGTCACGCGCGTTGACGACGGGCTGTGGCACCATGTCTGTGGTGTGTTCGACAATGGACAGTCAACCATTTATATTGATGGTTCTGCAGAGCCTTCGGCGGCGGGAGGCCCGACCTTTGGCAGCGGTTCCATACGGTATGGCTTCATTGGTGCTAACTCCGAAGCAACCAGCTTCAACGGAAGCAGGGGCGGCGGATCCCCAATCTCCGGCGACATCGACGAGCTGCGCATCTACAACAAGGCACTGACGGTCGAAGAGATTACGCTGGCTATGCGAGGTGACCCATTAATTGCCTGGGGCCCGAACCCAACTAATGGCTCAACACCGTACATCAGAGATGCGACGCCCCTTAGCTGGTCGCCGGGAGATAATGCATCTCAGCACGATGTGTACTTCGGCACCGATAAAGATGCTGTTGCCGATGCCGATGAATCTGATACGACCGGTATATATCGAGGCCGACAGGGTGTTACCATTTACACTCCAGCCGAAGGCGTTGAATGGGGCGGCGGGCCTTACTACTGGCGTGTCGATGAGTACAATACCGACGCGACAATCAGCAAAGGCAACGTATGGAGCTTTACGGTAGCTGACTTCATTGGGATAGAGGACTTTGAAGATTACAACGACTATCCGCCCGATGAGATATTCAGTACGTGGATAGATGGATGGGGCGTGGAGACGAATGGCTCCACGGCAGGTTATCCTGACCCCAATTTTGACCAGGGAGAACATTTCGTTGAGACTGATATTGTTCACGGCGGGTCTCAATCGATGCCGTATTTCTACGAGAACAATTTCAAATACTCTGAGGCAACCATGACGTTGGTCTCGGCGCGTGATTGGACCGAAGAAGGTGTTGGAGTATTATCGCTGTGGTTCTACGGTGATACGTCTAATGCTGCTGAGCGGATGTATGTGGCTCTCAATGGCAGCGCGACGGTCTATCATGATAATCCCGACGCGGCGCTGATAGAGGAGTGGACGGAATGGACTATCGACCTGCAGGAGTTTGCAGTTCAGGGCGTGAACCTTGCCAATGTCAATACGATTTCTATTGGTTTCGGGGATAAGAATAATTTGCAGGCTGGTGGTTTAGGTTTAGTGTTCTTTGATGACATTCGGCTGTATCGGCCAGCGGAACCAGAGCCGGAACCGGTACCGTAAACCGAGAATTAGGTGGCCCCCATTGCTTCTTGCGAAGCAAGATATGGGGGCGTGGTTAATGTAGTGGTCTGTAACACGATAAATGCGTGGTGGTTAGTAGATGTTACAGAATAGTAGTAGATTTGCGTCAATTCGGGGCTTATATCGAACCATTTGATATAAGCCCCTTTTTCAATGATAATTGATTATTGCGGAAAGCAACAGAAGGCGGAAGACGGAGGACTTTCCAAATGATTCCACCGCAGGCGGATCTACGATATTGATAAATGATTCGGCCATGGGCGGATCTTCGACCTCGACTGCGCTCGGAATGACCCCGCAGCAAATTACGGCCGAATAAAACCCGCAATAAATTGCATCAAATTGGCCGTTAGTATTTAGTCGTTAGTCAGGAACCCCCAAATGAATTTGGGGGCTAAACATTTTGGATCCCTGCTCCCCGATTGGAGTCGAGGACAAATTTCGCAGGAATGACATTTCTTAATAGCCCCCTGCCTACTATCTGTATAGCCCCATAAAAATGATTCCTGAATGATTTGGTTGCGCCGAACGTGTATAAGGCTTAACACAAGGGTCTCTGAGTTAAGTGCAGGGGGCAATAAGACGATAGATTCTGGAGTGGAGAAAGTGGGTTCAAGCGAAAGGAGGTGGCAAATTGTCTATTCGTAAGGTTTTGTTTGTAATTAAGTTAGCGCTTGTCCTGGTGCTTTGCTTTGTGATTGTCAGAACGGTGATAATGCCACAGCACCCGGCAGAAATTTTTACGCCGGCCTCGGCAGTTGGTACCGAAAATGTGAGTGCCAATGGAGCTGAAAATGCGGTTGAGGCCTCGGGCGAAGACTATTCAGCCATCGTTGAGCAAAATATATTTGGTAGTGCAGATTCGTCATACGTGGAAGACAAATCTTTACAGGACAATAAGGCCGACGGTGTGGCCAGATCGGCTGAGGAGGAACTTGGCTTGGCATTGGTTGGCACTGTCTGCGGCAGTACGGAGGTTTCTCGAGCGATCATAAAAGATGCTAAAACTGATATGCTTGGCCTGTACAAGACAGGACAGAACGTAGCAGAGGCTCATATTGAGAGCATAGAAGAGAATGCAGTTATATTGCTTCATGATGGACAGAGAAAAATGTTAACGCTGAATAGAAGCGGCAAACATAATGAAAATAATACGCAGGCACCTTCGTCACGAACTATTAGCGAAGCCGGCAAAGTTGTGAAACCTGTTTTGCCGGTTGAACAGCCCCTTACTGAGATTCCAGGAATGATGGAACATGTGGAGGAGATGTTAACCAAAGCGGTTATTAAACCTTATGCTGTTAATGGCCAGGTCGAAGGACTTAGAATAACCGGTATAGAAAACATGCCGATGGCAAAAGCTCTCGGCTTAAAGGACGGTGACATTATTCGTGAAGTTAATGGACAGCAGTTGACCAGCAAGCAGAAGGCGCTGCAGGTTTTCAAGAAAGCAAGGTCACAAGCAGCTATAAGTGTAGAGCTATTACGTGATGGTGAAACTGAAGAACTGTCATTTGCTTTGCGGTAAGTCATTTGTAAATTCAGAGTGAACGGGCGGAACAGATGTTATTAAAGAACTTAAAAACCAACGAGCAAAGAATACAGAAGTTGTTAAAAAGCTTTCTTTGTTTTATATGCGTATTTTGCATAGATTTTACAGGCTGCAAGTCAGACTCTACACCTGTGGCAGTTCAGTCCCGGCAAGAGGATATTAGGCAACCGGTCGAAAACTTGCGTTCCGGAGATGTTGCTGCAAGACAAATTGAACAACTGAACAGAATGAATGCAAATTTGGCCGGCAAAAACAACTCAAGGGCTTTGGCAGCTTTTCCAGGGCCTAAAACGAGCGGGGATAACCGGCCAAGACTCAGGACTCAAGACTCAAGAGCCAAGAGCCAAGACTCAAGAGCCAAGAATCAAGACTTGAGTCTGGCCTCTGGTCTCTGGAGTCTGGAAAGCGACGGGGCCGACACCGCTTCAGAGCAGCTATTTTCTCAAGAGCGTCCACACTTAGTAAATATGCCGGCACTTAATAAACCCGGAATGGCTGACGAGCTTATATCTGTAAACTTTGAGCAGGTTGATATTCGGACGGTTCTCAAAACCATTGGAGATATAACCGGTATTAATTTTATCGTGGATGAAAATGTCCGCGGCACTGTTACGCTGATGTCCCCTACGAAGATACGTCTGGGTGATCTCTATGAGGTTTTGGAATCGATTTTGGAGGTGCAGGGGTATGCGGCTGTGCCAGCCGAGAATCTTGTCAAGATAGTCCCGAGGGCAGATGCTGCAAAACGCAACCTGCAGGTTCGCTTTGGCAGTAATCCTGCACAAATACCTAAAAGCGATTCTATTGTTACCCAGATTATACCATTGAGTTACGCTGATGCGGCAGAGGTCAGTCAGATTATTCAGCCCCTTTTAGCTACAGGCTCGCAGATGGCGACCTACCCCAGAACGAATTCGATTGTGATTACAGATACCTGTTCGAATATACATCATATTGCCACAATTATTCAGAAGCTTGACGTAACAGGCTCGAAAGAGCAGGTTACTGTGTTTGGCTTGGAGTATGCTTCGGCACAGGTCCTCAGCGAGCAAATAACCCGCATAATGCAGAAACGCAAGTCCACTTCTCCACAGGCTGCGCGTAGCCGAAATGTACCACAGATTGAGACGGATATAAAAATTCTGCCTGATGTAAGAACGAACTCTCTTATTGTTGTTGCTAATGCTCAGGACACCGAAACTATTGATAAGCTAATAATGCAGCTTGATATTCAACGACCCATCGGAACAAACAATGTTCATGTGGTTTACCTCAACAACGGTCAGGCCAAAGATGTAGCTGAATCGCTTACGGCCGCCCTGTCGAATCTAAAAATCGCCGGCGCGCTCGAAGCCACTCAGCCGATTCAGGTTACTGCCGATGAAGGTACGAACGCATTAATCATTGCCGCTTCTGCGCAGGACTACGAGGTTCTCGCCGAGATTATAGAAAAGCTCGATATTTTCCGTGAGCAGGTTTTCGTTGAGATGCTCATTATGGAAGTCGGTGAGGATAGCTTAAGGAAAATAGGTATTGATTGGGCCACACTTGATGAGTCTGTGGACAGTAGTGCCCGGTTTTTCGGGGCAACGAATTTCGGTCCGCGTGTGGATTTTGCCAGTGGCAACCTCGAAGGCCTGGCGGTTGGTCTATGGAGAGGAAGCGGCTCAGATGTAAGAATAGGAGCTATGCTGCACGCCTTGGAAAAGCAGTCCGGCGTTAATATTCTTTCGACACCATATATGCTGACCTCCAACCACAATAAGGCCAAGATAATCGTGGGTGAAAGCAGGCCTTTTGTTGTGCAATCGAAAATTACCGAGGGAGACCCCCTTACTCCGACAGTGATAAAAACATACGAATACAAGGATGTTGGTATTACTATGGAGATAACGCCCCACATTAGCCAGGGGGGACTTATCAGACTTGAAATTAAAAGCGAGTTCACGAAACTTATCGAAGATGTTACCAGCCTTGCTTTAGATACTCCCTCGACGGCTAAACGAGAGGCTGAGACAGTCGTTTCTATGAACAGCGGCTCAACCGTTGTGATTGGTGGTCTTATTCGAGATGATAAAATTACCATCGAGAAGAAAGTGCCTTTTGTGGCTGATATTCCTCTGGTTGGTGGTTTGTTTAGATTCAAGAAAGATCAACTGCAAAAGACAAATCTGCTTATATTTATAACACCACATATTATGAGCAGCCAGGAAGATTTGGAGCAGATGGCCGAGGAAAAGAAAAAAGAAATTGAGCAGGTGTTGAAAGATTTTGAGCAAAAGAACGGGCAGGATTAATAATTGAGCGTTGTTACCGGCTTCGAGGAGGTCAATTGGTGGATAAAGAGCAACAAGGACAAGACCCAAGACCCAAGACCCAAGACACAAGACACAAGACTCAAGACTCAAGACCTGGGGCTGGAGCCTGGAGTCTGGAGTCTGGTGAGCAGCCCAGTGAGTATTTGGAAACTATTTCACCGGAGCAGTTGAATCCGGAGCTTGTAAGAAAACTGCCGCTTGAATTTCTTAAGAACCAATGTGCTATTCCAGTCATTTTGGAAGACGGCCAGGTCGCAATTGCTCTGGCAGATGCGCTTAATGTAGAAGCGTATGATGCAATTTTGAGCATCTTGGCCGGGACCACGGAAGCGATAAAGGGCCTCTGGAAACCAGGGCAGCCATGCAGTCGGGTTACGTGCCCCGCTTCTGAAATAGAAAAGGCTATAAGCCGCTGTTACTATCATCAAAGCACATCCGCCGGCGGTGATAACGACAGCTCCGACGTGCAAAGTTTGGCAGATGAGAGTAGTGACCTTGGTGAGACTGGTATTCAAACCCACGCAGAAGACCTGCTCAACATTGCCAACAAAGCGCCGATTATAAAGCTGGTCAATAAAATATTCTTTCAGGCTGTACACAGGCGAGCCAGCGATATTCACATTGAGCCATACGAAGATAATGCACGGATACGTTTCAGGATTGATGGGGTGCTGCACGATGTGTTTACTTTACCGAAGCAGCAGATTACGGCACTTCTGTCACGAATAAAAATTATGGCGAATCTTAATATTGCCGAACGAAGATTGCCGCAGGATGGCCAGAGCCGGATTAAAATAGGCCGGGACGTGGTGGATATTCGAGTCTCCGTCATTCCGACATTGGGTGGCGAACGTGTGATGCTCAGGTTGCTGGATAAAGCCCGCGGCCAGTTGGGTTTGGAGCAGGTAGGCTTTAGCCCGGAGATGATTAATCGTTTTAGAAATTTGATTAACATTCCTCATGGTATAATTTTGCTCACCGGCCCTACCGGCAGCGGCAAGACAACAACGCTCTATGCCGCTCTTAACGAGCTTAACTGCGAAGAGCGAAACATCCTTACGGTCGAGGACCCGATTGAGTATCAACTACCCGGGATTGGGCAAATGCAGGTAAAGCCCAAGATAAACCTTACCTTTGCCAATTGCTTCCGTCACATTTTGAGGCAGGACCCCGACGTGATTATGATAGGGGAAATTCGCGATCTTGAAACTGCTGAGATTGCGATTCAGGCCTCCCTTACGGGTCATTTAGTTTTAAGTACTCTGCATACGAACGATTCGGCCTCAGCCATAACTCGGCTGATTGATATGGGTATTGAACCTTACTTGATTTCATCTTCAGTCATTGCTGTTATGGCGCAACGGCTTATACGAGTTGTATGCCCACACTGCAAAAGCCCTTACGGACCCCAGGAGCAAATGATTTCATTGTGGTCTGAGAAAGAAAAGGCGTCATTGGTCCGGGGGCAGTTCTTTAAGGGGCTCGGGTGCGAGAGCTGCATTCAAACCGGGTACATGGGCAGGACTGGGATTTTTGAACTGTTGTTTATCGATGACGACATCAAGGAGCTGACAACTAAACGAGCCGGTTCACATGTTATAAAGCAAGTAGCTGTTGAAAAAGGTATGAGCACTTTGCGAGAGGACGGATTACACAAAGCGCTGGCCGGTGAAACTACGCTTGAAGAGGTTTGCAGGGTTACACAGGATAGTGTTCAAACAAGTTTCGAGGTGAGTGAACGTGTCGGTTGATGACTACAATTTGCTGACTGAAAAGTCCGTCCCGGCGTCTCAGGTAGCTGAGGGGGACCCCAAGCGCGATTTGCCGCATAAGGAGACCCGGAATAATAATCGTGCTGATACAAATGAAAAGGTGTACAGGAGGGACATTTTTAGAAGGACCAACACTAAGGACGTTTATAGGATAGCACGCCAATTGGCGACGCTGTTGCGTGCCGGTATGCCGCTTGTGCCTGCTTTATCAGCATTAGTCGAGCAGCTACAGGGACGTTCAGAACGTAAAGTAATGCGTTTGGGAAACCAGAATAATCCTTTGGCAGAGATTATGAAAGAAGTCTGCGACAGTGTCAGTGCGGGAAGCACACTCTCGGCTGCGCTTGGCAAGCATCCGGACGTTTTTTCAAACGTGTTCGTGAATATGGTGGCTGCGGGGGAAACGAGCGGAACCCTTGAGGAGGTCTTCTTGAGATTGGCAGAAATGCTGGAAAAACGTGTGCATCTTACGAGCAAGGTCAAATCCGTTATTGCTTATCCGCTAATGATGACTGTGGTTGCAGTAGCAGTGGTGGTGTTCCTTTTGTCATTCGTGGTGCCCAGCATAACGCAGATTTTCCTTGAAATGAATCAGACTCTTCCGCTGCCAACAAGGATGCTTATCTCAACAAGCGCTTTTATGAAGACATATTTCATACTGATTGCCATTGTGGTTTGTGTACTACTCTTCGGAATTGGAGCCTGGATGAGAACCAAAGATGGCAGAATTAGATGGGACCGCTCCAAACTAAAGCTGCCTCTCTTTGGTAAACTCTTTCTTAAAGTGGAAACAGCCCGGCTGGCCAGGACATTGGGCATACTTCTTACAAGTGGTATCCCGATACTTGGCGCTCTGCAAATTGTAAAAGGCGTGGTCCAAAATCGTTTTATTGCAGGTGTCCTGGATTCTGTAAAAGATAGGGTCAACAGAGGGGATGATATCGCAGAGGCGATAAGAAAGACTGAACTGTTTCCACCTATTGTGATTCACATAATCGCAACGGGCCAAATGAGCGGGAACATCGAAGATGGTCTTATAGATATTGCTGATATGTACGACGGTGAAGTTGAGATGACAGCTAAAACCCTGACCTCGCTGCTTGAGCCTGCAATTCTTCTTGTTATGGGTGCTATTGTCGGCTTCATAGTGTTAGCTATTTTACTGCCAATATTTGAGATAAATCAGTTCCTTTAGAGGTATGCTGATATTGAAAGCTGGAACCTTGATGTGTAACGATAATGTGAAAAACAGGCACGTTGGATTTCTAACGGGGTTCACTTTCATAGAGGTTATTGTGGCTCTTACTATTGTCTCAATTTCTCTGCTGGGTTTAATAAGGCTCCATCTTATCAGTATCAGTATGGCCGAGGCGGCAGAGGTAACTTCGCAGGCCGTTCTTTTGGCAGAGGAGAAAATCGCAGAGACCCTGGCCCTCGGATATCCGAAAGAAGGAACTAAGTCCGGCACCGTAGAAAAAAATGCCCTGTGCCTGCGCTGGCGAACTGAAGTTACGGACCTGCAGTCACGTCACTTGGCCGAAGCTAATATTAACGGATTGAGAAAAATATGTGTCGATGTCGGCTGGAAACAAGGAGCCGGTTACAAAAATCTGCAAATGTCAACTTATGTTGCAGACAGGAGATTACCGTGAGAAGTAAATCCGGCAAATATCTCGATACTCGATGCTCGATACTCGATACTCGATACCTGATGAGTCGGGCTGCTAAACTTCGAGGTGGACTTCGAACTGGGTTTACGCTTATCGAGATTCTGGTTGCTGCGGCGATAATCGTTACGATTGTCTCAATGGTTTACGGCAGCTATTTTGCAACAGCAAAATCGACCGATGTGTACAAAGTTAGGATGACTCTGTCTGGCCAGACGCGGAAAGTGTTAGGGCAGATGGCTCGTCAGATACGCTGCTCGTATGTCGGCAAAATAGTGGAGCGTACAGATTCGGCTGGAACAATTTCCCGGGGGAAAAGGAAAATACCTGAAAGTCCAATCAGATATTTTAATTGTGAGCCGGATGCTCACGGCGGTGAAATTTTGCATCTGGTAACGACTAATGGACTTTTCTGCCAGGAGGGTCAGGCAGACGGCCTATTCGATGTTACTTACAAATTTGATAAAAACAGCGGCACGCTTTATCTAAGCCAGAGACGGTTCGTTGGTAACCCTGACAGCCTCATCGAAAAAAGAAATTGGCGACCAATTCTTAGAAATGTCGAGTGTGTCGAATTAGACTTTTTTGATGGAAAGCAGTGGCTGCCGGTATGGAATTTTATTAAGCAAAAGAGAACACTTCCGTATGCGGTAAAAATTGGTATTACCAGTAGGGTGGGCTTTAGCCCACCGAACAGCGGTCTTGGTGGGGCAAGCCCCACCCTACATTATGGTACTATTGCGTTTATAGGCTGCTCTGGGAATCAAGGCCGAAGAACTTCATCAGAAACACTGGTATCGGTTAGCAGATAATGAGACTGAAAAGAACAAAAGCAGAACGAAGGGGATTTGTGGTTGTTGTTGTCCTGTGCATGGTCATTATGTTAGGGATTTTGCTGTTTGGGTTCAACCATAAGGCCCGCGCCGACCTGCTTGCCGTGGACGATTTGCGAAAGTCTGAGCAGGCGCTCAATTGTGCAAGAGCAGGGCTAAATATAGCGATTGCAGCTATCAGGGAGACCGGAGATATCCATACAAACAGGAAGTTACGAAATCTGCTTTCGGGAGAAGACACTTTTCCTGTTGGTGACGGGAGCTGCTCAATAACTGTTACTGAAGAAAACGGCAAACTGAATATCAACCTGCTGAAAGATAAAGACGGCAAACTAAATAGAACCAGAATAGACCAGTTACTTCGGCTTATCGACCTGCTGAATCGAGAGCGCCTCGGCGATTTTCTCATCAGCTATGGGCTGGTCCCTTCAATTATTGACTGGATTGACAGTGATAATGAGGTTACGTGCCTGCCCTTCATAAAGCATGAAAGTTTAGGAGCAGAGTCGGATTACTATAGTAACTTGACACTCCCATATCGGTGCAGGAATAACTCACTTGAGGTGACTGAAGAGCTTCTGCTGGTCAAAGGGATAACACCGCAGGTTTTCGGTTGCTTACGGGATTATGTAACGGTTAGAGGGGACGAAAAAATTAATATTAATTGGGCATCAAAGCGTGTAATCCAGAGTTTGTCGCAGAGTATGGACCCTGCTTTGGCTCAGATGATTATTGACCGCCGGAAAATCGAAACTTTTGGCAGCATTATGGAACTGCGTGATGTTCCCGGGATGACGGATAGTATTTATCAGGCAATCAGAAACACTGCTACCGTCAGCCCTACAGAGCAATACTATCGTGTTACATCAAAGGGAGCTGTTGATGGGCTTAGTTGTACGACAGTTGCTATTCTTGCCAGAAATATGAAAACTAAAAATGTTGATGTGATTTTATACAAAGAGCTTTAAGGATGCAGGAATAGCTTATTTGCAGATTTATGCCTAACCTCGATTTTGCAGAAGACTTTTATTATTTGTATAAAGACAAGCCGGAGAAAGCACAATGGTTAAACGGTGTATCGGCATAGATATTGGTTCTTCCTATTTATGTGCTGTACAGATTGTGCGCACGGCTGAGGAGTTCTGCATCGAAAAAATCTTCAGCACACAAATACGCCGAAGTACAGACTCGCCTGTGGATATACTGAGGCTGCTTTTCAGCAGAGACGGTTTTGACCGGCGTGCGGATGTCGCGATTTCAATGCCGCATAATGCCGTCTTCTTTCGGGACTTGGAGACTGATTCTGCCGGCCTGGAACAAATCCGCGAACGAACTTCTTCTGCATTGGAGCATAATTTCCCAATAGAACCCGATGAAATCCTTGCGCAGCTTTATTCGTACCGCCAGTTGCAGGACGGCAAATTTTCCATCCTCACAGCAGCAGCAGCCAGAGCTTCCCTTCACGAAAGACTAAACATCTTCGCTGAGGCTAAAGTGCACCCTAATTCGGTAGAACCCGCCATTTTTGCGATTCATTCTGCAGTTGTAGTCAATCATCCCGAGATTATGACCGGCCGGGCCGTCATTGCGTGCATAGATGAATCTTACCTTACCTTGACGGTTACCCGCGAAAACAATATCTTAATCGTTAGAAACATTCCGATTATTGCCGGCTCTGACCGCAGGACTGATTCTCCTCGAAAACAGATTGCAGAGGTGGTCTCACGCGAAGCACAAATCACCTGGCGAAAGGTATTCGGCGAGGATATTGAGCAGGACGCTAAGATTTACCTGGTAACCACAGGCAATCTCTCTGAATATCTCGCACCGCTTATTGAAGAAAATCTGAATTGTCAGACAACAATCGTTGACTCCTATGCTAAAGTAAAAACTCCCCCCGGTCACAAAATTGACCTGCCGATATGTGTCGCAGAAGGTCTGGCTTTGAGGGTATTAGCACCTGAACAAACTAAGGGTGTTAACTTTCTCGAAGCTGACAAAGCTGATGTGGAGCCGGCGTTAAACCTGAAAAAAGAGCTTGTCGTTTGCGCAGCACTTATAGGTGCAATTGCTATTTTCCTCCTGATTGGGCTGTTTGTGCGATTGTCACATTTGGAAGCCGACTACGCACGCATAAAGAACGAAACCACGGAAATATTTAAAGCGACATTGCCGGAAGAGAAAAATATTGTAAGTCCTCTTGCCCAGTTGGAGCAAAACCTTGAGTCTTTCCGCAGGGATTCCCAGCTTTTTGCTTCTTTGTCTGGAACCGGTTTAGCGCCGCTTGAGGTTCTGCACAGGGTAAGTGCGAACAGTCCTTCGCGGGCAAATGTAAAGGTTGATGATATATTGATAGCTGCCGATACTGTCCGGATTAATGGTACCTGCGATTCATTCGAATCGGTGTACCAATGGCAACGTCTCTTACAAGAAGTTCCCGGCTTCGCACTCGTTGATGTGAAGGATGTACAAAAACAACCCAAAAGCGGCATCGTACACTTTACTATGCTGCTATCTTCATCGATACAGGAGTCGAAATGATACGCTTGACACGAAGAGAAAAATTATTGGCTGGGGGCTTAGTGATTTTCACAGCGGCCTGGTCGATTTTTACTGTTGGAGTCAAGCCGGCTCTTGCCAGGATTGAAACACTCAATCGGGTTATTTCCCAAAAACAACAGGAGCTTGAAAAACTGCATGCCAGAAGCGAAGAATATATCTTTCTCCGTAACAGTCTCGATAATTTGCGCACGATGGTGACTTCACAACAGAAAGCTTTTGAGCTGCTGCCTTTCTTAGAATCATTAATCGAAGAATGCGGCCTGGCAAAGAATGTTTCGACAATGAAGCAGCAGGTATTGCCAATAGATTCAAATTACTCTGAGACGATCGTTGAAGTAAGGCTGGAGAGCTTGTCCCTTGACTGTCTCGTCAATTTTCTCTTGAGGATAGAATCGTCGCAGGTCCTGGCAAGAACCAGAAGCCTCTATATCAAAAGGAATGCGACCAACAAAGACCTGCTCGATTCGGTGGTTGAAATACACAATGTCAAATTAACCCAAAGCTGGACTGCTTTGTAAAATAATTTGAAATCCCAAAAAGCCTCCTTACCCCTTTATTCCTTTATTCCCATCAAAAATGCTCCTGACCTGCTCTGTAGAAAACATCTTATGGTGCGCCAGATGATCATGACGTTGTGTGTTAGGATTCGCAGTACAATCTCTCTTTGTTGTGTCCAATAGTTTCGAGCCCGAAGAGCTGAACCCTGCAACCTTTTAATCATGCTGTTAACCGTTTCTATCTGCCATCGTTGGCCATACTTTTCTCTATCGAATCGCTTATACATTAAACGCCGC
>Ga0209979_1002434_pt1 | contig 17805 bp, 15 predicted proteins | sample AnhtaG_FD_183114 | JGI IMG/M metagenome (GOLD analysis project Ga0209979, IMG submission 183114) | Deep subsurface microbial communities from Anholt, Denmark to uncover new lineages of life (NeLLi) - Anholt_01485 metaG (SPAdes) (version 2) | ecosystem: Environmental > Aquatic > Marine > Oceanic...
ATTCCAGTCCCTCCACGAAATCCGCTTCGATCTCTTGCAGCACAGGAGACTTCATCTCTGCGGTGAGGATCAGCCCCAGCTCTTGCCGTAGCTTCCACCAGTCTAGGCCCCCAGCCTCGTAGAGATGCTCCTCTATCTCCTCGTCGAAGACGCTCTCCAGCCAGTTGAGGGCGCGGAGGGCAGGCTGCGCCCGATCCACTTTTTCGAGCAGGGATCTAGGCTGCTCTTGGGTCGACACCAGGTCCGACAGGCCAGCGGGGATATCCAATTCCGTTTCCTGCAGGAAGGAGCACAGTTTGACCCACTCCGACAGGGCTGGCTGTGGGGCAGCCGGTGGAGTTGCGGTCCCTTCCAGGACATCCAACCAGGTCTCCTCCTCCCACTCCAACACCTCATCCAACAGCTCCGTGCCCAGCACACTGTCCAGGCTGGCGGCTATCATTCCCAGCAGCAAGGGGTGCTGATCTGATGGCACACCCCTTTTCCCCAGGCTGGCTGAGGCAGCCATGGCCCACTGCCACACCTCCTCATCGGCATATATCTGGGCCAGCAGCCAGGCTTGGCGGCGCAGCCTGTCGCGCAGGAGGGCACGGCGCTCTTCGTCCACCATTGACTCCGCCCCCTGGCGCAGCATCTGCAGCATCTTCGGCCTGGATGTGTGTGGCCGCCAAAGGAGGCGGCGATGTCGCTCTGCAAAGGCCTGGATCTCTTCGCGGTTGAAGAACCAGGACTCCATCTCCTCCAGGGTCAGAAGCTCAATAGAGTCGGCCAGCAGCTCGGGATGGGCAGTGATGTCCACCTCTTCCACCGGCCATTCCTCTACAGGTCGAGAGTCCTCGCCGGCCAGCAGCTCCTCCCAGGCGAAGTATTCCAGCGACAGCCGCCGCCCAACAGCGAGGGCCTGCTCGCAGGCGCTCTCCACTGCCTCGCGGCAGCGCTCCAGGCGGACCTCGACGGCGGTGACCCCCTTGCTGGTCAGCTCGTCGAGCATCTGCTCGAACTCCTCCTCGGCCATCATGTCGGCTCCAAAGCAGTCCTTGAGCCCCTCATGATCGGTGAACATCATGTCCGCTATGACCAGATAGCCATCGAAGCGCTTGCGGGCCACGAAGGCGATCTGCCCACCAGAGCCGTCAATGGTGGTCAGCCAGCAGGAGTGCAGGGGCCACTGGGCATCGGCTAGGGCCGGCATTTCTAGGATCAGCTCGGTCCCTGGCACACTGGCCCGCATGGTGAGATGGCCGGCCACCTTGCCCGCCTCCTGGCGGATCATCTCTGTGGGACCGTATCGAGCCAGCTTCTCCAGCCAGGGAATGGCCACCGCTGCCCGAAGCATGTTCAGCCCCTCAATGGCCGCCAGTGCAACTGCCTCTTCGGACATGTGGAGGGCCGCCCGCAGGGGGAAAAGCACACGGGGATCCCCCATCTCCGCCAGGCGATAGATCATCTCTGGTCGCTCTTCCAGCGGCACGTGTTCCGCTAAGACATTGAGAAACTGGGCCAGCTCTGAGGCTTGCCTGAAGCTCTCCAGGAGATTTGCCTGTGAGCGGCGGGCTACGGCCTCCGGGTCACGCAGCCGCCGATACAAGGCCTCCAGATCAATCGGCGCCTCGAAGCGCTGGAGCACGCTGAATATGCTGAGCTTGCACCAGTCGTCAAGGGTGGGGTCATCGAACAGTTCAAGAAGGGGTCGCACGACACTGCGATCCTCCAGGGCCATGAGCAGATCGGCGGCTATGACGTGGGTACTCTCATCAGGGTCGCTGATCATCTTCAGTAGGCGGGGAAGCACCCGCTCCTTGGATGAGCGGAAGCGCTCAATGGCTTGCTCCCCTTCATCCATCCTCATCTCACCGCTGACAAATCGCTGGAGGGTGACCTCGATCTCTGCGTCGCTGAGTGCACCTTTTTCTCGTTTGGCCATTTGCTGCACTCCTTTGCCTGCACAAGATCGGGCACAGGTGTCATTTCGCCGCTGACTGAGCGGCTGGTTGGATCGCCTCTGGCCGTGCTGGGCTGATCTGGCCCGCCTTCACCGACAGGCAGCAGGCGCGGGCCAGGAAGTGGGGCTGGTAATCCTCCCAGTTGCTGGTGGTGAGGATAGCCTGCTCGGTTCCATCCAACAGGCCCATGAGGGCCGCCCGGCGCATGCTATCCAGTTCCGACATGACGTCATCCAGCAGCAGGATCGGCTCCTCCCCCCGCTCCTCAAGCATGAACGCCCACTCAGCCAGCCGCAGGCTCAGGGCTACGGTGCGCTGCTGCCCCCGTGAGCCATAGATGGTCATATCCACCCCATTCACCAGGAAGTGGATATCATCCCGCTGGGGGCCAATGAGAGTCACTCCTCGTTCTACCTCCCGCTCCCGCAACTCGGTGAGCCGAGCTCGGAAGGCAGCGGCGATGGCGGAGCGCTCCAGGCCGGACCAGGCCCTTCGTCGGTTCTGGAGCGCGTCGAAGGCCAGCGGGAGCTGGTAGTTGAGTGGCGGTGCGTGGGTGGGATCGAAGCTGAGCGCATAGCTCAGCCGGAGTCGCTCCTGACCACCGGTGAGCTTTCGATGGAAAGGCTGGCTAAGCCGGTCGAGGGCATCCACAGCCTGCCAGCGCCGGGCCATGAGATAGGCTCCGGGTGAGGCAAGCTGTTCATCCCACACCTCAAGCTCTCCGCGGCTACCTCGCCCCCGGCGCAGGCGGCGCAACAGGAAATTGCGCTGGGTGAGTGCCGCATTGTAGCGGCGGAGGGACCGACAGTATTGACTATCAAGCTGGCAGAGGGCGATATCCAGAAAACGGCGGCGGCCCTCGGGAGGGCCATCCACCAGGTCAATGTCCCGGGGACCGAAGAGGACGACCAGCAGCTCGCCCAGGAACTCCGTGGGCCTCTTCTGGACGCCATTGAGTTCGATCTGCCTGCGCAGCCGGAACTCCTGGCCATTCCCCATTGGTTCCTTCATGAGGGTCATGGTCACCTGGCAGGGTGAGCCCTGCCGCTGAACCCGGCCCTCCAGTCGCGCATGGGGCAGCACCTCCTCATCGGCCAGCCAGTTGATGAGCTGCCGGTCGGCTGAAGCGTGGGGTGAGCGGGTGGTGACCAGGTAATGGATGGCCTCCAGAAAGTTGCTCTTCCCCTGCGCGTTGCCCCCCTGTAGGATCACCACCTGGCGGGGAAGGGAGAGCTCCAGTCGCGCATAGTTTCGGAAATTCGTCAGAGAGAGGTAAGTGAGGTACATTTCATTTCATCACTGACCTGAATGTCGTCCCGCTGCGCTGCATTATATCATGTTCCGAAGAGGGCAACAACCATGAGCTTCACGACAAAAGCCCGGGCCTTTCGACCTGGGCTTTGACTCATTGCGGCTCGGTGAAGAGCCGAGGAACCTCATTGAATGGCACTGAAGCTAGGCTGGAGCAGGGGCGCCAACCAAGGCCTGGAACTCCTGCTCTTCCAGAGTCTCCACTTCGATCAGCCGTCGAGCCACTGCCTCCAGCCTGTCCCGATAGGTGGTCAGAACCTCCTTCGCCCGCTGGTAGGCTTTATCAATGATGCGCCGCACCTCCTGGTCTATCTCCTGAGCCACCGCCTCCGAGTAATCCCGCTGCTCTCCAATCTCCCGCCCCAGGAAGACCAGCTCCTCCCGCTGGCCAAAGGTCAGCGGCCCCAGGGACTCGCTCATCCCAAATCGCATCACCATATCCCGCGCCAGCTTGGTGACCTTCTCCAGATCATCGGAGGATCCGGTCCACACATCTTTGTAGACCAATTCCTCCGCTGCCCGGCCTCCGAGCAGTCCAGAGATCTCGTCCTCGAACTTATTCTTTCCGTGTAGATAATGGTCCTCGCCAGGATAGGTGAGCACGTAGCCCAGGGACATGCCCCGGGCGATGATGGAGACCTTGTGCACTGGATCGCAGTGGGGAAGGATGTGCCGCACCAGTGCATGTCCCGCCTCGTGGTAGGCCACTACCCACTTCTCCTCCTCACTGATCACCCTGCTCTTGCGCTCCCGCCCCGCCACCACCCGCTCCAGGGCCTCCTGAAACTCCCCCATCCCTATCTGCTTCTTGTCCCGCCGCGCCGCCAGTATCGCCGCCTCATTCACAATGTTCTCGATGTCCGCCCCCACCAGCCCCGGCGTCTGCCGCGCCAAAACCCTCAAGTCCACATCCTCCGCCAGGGGCTTGCCCCGCACGTGAATGGCAAAGATCGCCTCCCGCCCCTTGATGTCCGGCCGGTCCAGCACCACCTGACGGTCAAAGCGCCCCGGTCTCAACAGCGCCGGGTCCAATATGTCGGGCCGATTGGTGGCGGCCATTATGATCACGTTGGTGTCGGTGCCAAAACCATCCATCTCCACCAGAATCTGGTTCAGTGTCTGCTCCCGCTCATCATGAGAGCCCCCCAGCCCCGCCCCCCGGTGGCGGCCCACGGCATCAATCTCATCTATAAACACGATGCAGGGGGAGTTCTTCTTGGCCTGATCGAACAGGTCCCTCACGCGAGAGGCCCCCACCCCCACGAACATCTCCACAAACTCACTTCCGGATATGGAGAAGAAGGGCACGCCCGCCTCGCCGGAGACCGCCTTGGCCAGGAGGGTCTTTCCTGTGCCTGGGGCCCCGATCAGGATCACCCCCTTGGGGATGCGGGCTCCCAGGCCCACGAACTTCTGAGGCTCTTTGAGGAAATCCACCACCTCTTGGAGGTCCTCTTTGGCTTCGGGTACCCCGGCCACGTCCTGAAACGTGATGGTGGGCTTCTCCCCGCTGATCATCCGGGCCCGCGACTTGCCAAAGGAGAGGGCTCGATTGGCGCCTCCCTGAGCCTGGCGGAATGATAGATAGAGGAGGACGCTGAACAGTAGCACAGGGAGCAAGGCCCCAAGGAGGGCGAGCCAGTTCTGCCAGCGGCTAGGTGGGGCGACCACGATCTGAATGGCGCCTAACTCCTCCTCAGTCACCCCCAGATCGCGCAGCGTCTCCACCAGTCCGACGTGCTGCTCTTTGAGGGAACTGGCCTCTGTTCGATTGGTGCGCTCAATCAGCAGCTCATCGCCCTGGATGGTGATCCTGGACACCCGGCCTTCCTTGACCAGCCGGGCGACGGTGGCCAGCGACAGGGAGGGGGGGCTGGCTCGCCCCAGCCCCAGAATGGTGCGAAAGAAGAAGATGACGAACAGCAGAAGCCCGATTGTGACCAACCAGCGGTTCAGGCTCTTTGATCCCATTTGCCGGTTATCCTCATTTCTATGGTAGGGGCGAGGCATTCCATGGAGACTGACTCAATTACACCGCACCCTCGTATAGACAAGCACTCGTGGCAAATGCCAGACGATCTTGAGAATGCCTCGCCCCTACTCAAGCACATAATCTGGTGACTACGTCAAAAGCCAATACCATTGCCAAGTGCGTATAGGAGTATAGCACGGCATGTTTGAGAAGTCAAAGACCACTTGCCTGATAGGCAGGTCAATGATATACTCTCCCCGATCCGGGGGTATTGTCGCGGCCATCGTTGCTGAGAGAGGAAACAGGGATGATCTCCATTCTTTCGGCCATCAACGAGTGGGTACAGGGCATCATTGCCTCAGCCGGTTATCCAGGGCTGGGGTTGGTCATGGTATTGGAGAATCTCTTCCCCCCCATCCCCTCCGAAATAATACTCCCCTTGGCCGGCTATATGACCCTCAAGGGGCACTTCACCCTGGCAGGTGTGACGGCAGTGGGCACACTGGGTTCTGTCGCCGGCGCGCTAGTCCTCTATGGGCTGGGATGGTGGCTGGACGAATCCCGGGTACGTCACCTGCTGCGCCATTACGGGCGCTACGCCATGCTGTCGGAGGGGGATCTGGATAGGGCGCTGACCTGGTTTAACCGCTATGGCGAGCCGACCATCTTCTTCGCCCGCCTGGTGCCCATTGTGCGCAGCCTGATCTCCGTCCCGGCTGGGCTGGCCCACATGTCCATGCTGCGTTTTCTGGCCTTCACCGCCCTGGGGACCGGGTTGTGGAGTTTTTTCCTGGCCTGGGCGGGACGGATGCTGGGAGCGAACTGGTCACGAGCCGCCCAATTCGTCTCCCACTATCAGAATGTAGTGGTGGTGCTGATCGTGGTGGTCGCGTTTCTCTTCTTCGCGCGGCGTCTCAGGACCAAGATCGGCACCTACCGCTAGTGAGGGACGTATGAGGCACAGCGGAGGCTGTGGAGGGAGAGGAAGTCCGGAGAGGGGACAAAGGACAGCCAGAGGTGGGCTGTCCTTTTTGGGTGGGAGCAGGGCCCCGATGCGGGTCGCAGGGCCTGGGGGGTGTACCGCACCCTCGGGTCCCAGAGCATCCAGCCCGCAGCCCCTGCCCAGCGGGCGGCCCGCATCTGGGCTCGGATCTCGGAGGGGGTGTACACACGGCCATCGTAGGCGTAGTCCGGGAAGTCCTGCAGCCAGGGGCGGATGGTGGCCTGTGAACCAGCGATCCGCTCCAGCGCCCGACGGACGTTGTAGTAGACGATCTGATAGGGATAGGGCACGGCCTCCCGATAGCCGGGGAGCCCGCCGCCCCGCACGTAGGTGGAGGGGTAGACCATGGGGGAGATGACATCCGCGAACTGGGCCAGGTCCTCCAGCACCTGACCGATGCCCATGTCATCCATGCGCCAGCAGGTGTAGCCGAAGACATCCACCGCCAGCCTGACCTGGTAGGGCTTCAAAGCCTCTCGTGCCTGGGCCAGAAAGCTGGTGATGGCTGCCCGTCGGCTCTCGGCGGTGCTCTTCTGTGAGTACTGGGCTCTTTTCACCTCCCCATCGGTGGGGAAACGAAGGTAATCGAACTGAATCTCGTCGAAACCCCATTCCGCTGCCTCCACTGCCAGGGCTATATTGTAGTCCCACACCTCCTCGCGAAAGGGATCAGTCCAAGCCAGCCCCTCCCGGTCAATCCACAGCCCACCCGTGTCCACGTCGTGCACTGCCCATTCGGGGTGGTGCCTGGCCAGGGGATTGTCCTTGAAGACCACGATCCGGGCGATGGTGTAGATGTCGTGGGCTTGGAACCACCTCATGAGGGCCTCCATATCCTGGATCATGATCCGATCCTGAGCCCCCACTTCCTGGGTCAGGGGAACAGTACTGGTGTAGGGAACCCAGCCCCGGTCCCCTTTGACATCTATCACCACCGCGTTGAGCTCGGTTTCCACCAATAGTGTCTGCACATGCTCCCGCAGTGGAGGATAGCCAATGCCGTAGAAGGTGACATAAAGGCCCTTGAGCATCTGATCCTCGGCGATGGGGCGGGGTGGTGGCAGGGTAGGGTCGGGGATGAGGAGGGTCTGGTTGGCTCGCAGTCTGTAAGGAGGGGACAGTGCGTTGGCCTGGGTCAGCCGGAGGGGACTTACCTGAAATCGGTGGGCGATGCTCTCCAGAGTATCGTTGGGCTGGACGGAGTAAGTGGTGGGTGATTGAGCCCCGCTGATCGGATTTGCTGCGCTGAAGGTGAGAATCACGATCAAGAGGATGCAGGTCCATCTTCTCATGTGAGGTCGCCTCGTGTGACTTCGCATCTAAGCCCCCCGGCTTCTCGTAGCCTGCCCTGACGGCCAGTCCAGGGAAGCCGGGGAGCTGACCTATTTGGACATGGCCTTAAGGGCTTTGTAGGCCGGCCGGAGCACCGGCTCTGGGTATCCGGGCCAGGTAATGGCCCACCAATACTGCTCATTCTGCGGTGTCCAGTCGTGGTCGGAGATGTAGATAAGGCACATGAGGCCGATCCACGGTGACCAGTGTTCTTTGGCATACTGATAGGCCCTCACCAGGTATTCAGCCTGGGTTGCCTCATCCACGGCATGCCAGTTGTACGGAGAATCAGGCCGCGGATCGGTGGTCCAGCCGAATTCCAACACGGCCACCTGTTTGTCCTGGTCCCCATACTGGACCATGACCTCCCGCAAGTCTTCTACGTGCCGGAAACAGAACCACCGGCCGTGGCCATACACCTCTTGGTTCGCCATGACTTCGTCGGGGCTCATCTCTGGAGGGGCCTTGAACCCTGGCGCGTTAAGGCCCAACACATCGAAGTAGTTGCTGGCCCCAGCCTGATACATCTGTTTCAGATAGACATTGTCAGGGATGGCCTCAGGTGGTTGGCTCCCAGTAGGGCTCAAACCAGCACTTATGACGATGGCGTTCGGATCTGCGCTCTTGATGCGCTGATAAGCCACTCTAAGCAACGCGACATACCCCTCAGGGCTGGGAGTCTTCCCTCCCCACTCGCGAGCGAGATTCGGCTCATTCCAAATCTGATAGGCACGGATGCGGCCCCTGTACCGACTGGCAACCTCATAGACGAAGTCCCCGAAGTCGGCCAGATTGAGTGGGGGGCCATCCCCTTGGGCTCCCGTCCAAGCTGGCGGTCTGTCGAGTCGTACCAGCAGATCGAGCCCCGCATCCTCAGTGAACTTGACGATGAGATCCGTATGGCTCCAGTCAAAGATGGCTTTACCAACGCCTTCGATGTCCCGCCAGGCGAAATCCTGCTTCGCCCATCCGAAGCCTGCATCCTCAATGAGCCCCAGGTCACGGGTGGCCACCTCCGGTCTCCACCATAGGAAAGCTTGCATTCCATATTCGGGTGACGCCATCCGCAGTGGTCGGGGCCGGGGAGTGTGAGTCGCGGTGGGCGTGGGCGGGTTAGGCGTCACCTCCTGAGGTGTTGGTGTGGGATCAGACTCTCCGCTTTGGGAGGTTATCGTCGGCGCCGGCGTGCCCGTCGGAGGGCTCGGCTCCGTCGGTTTCACTGTAGCGGTCGGAGAGGTTGGCTCCGTCGGTTCCGCTGTAGCCGTAGGTGATGGGATGGCCGTATGTGTCGGTCGTGGGAGTGTGGGTGTCGGTGTGGCAATCCCACGAGTGGCTTGGGGTGTCGCCAGGAGTGGGCTGCCGCAGGCGGTGAGCAGTACGACAGTTAGGCTCAAAGCGATCCATTGATGAATCTTACCTTTAGGCCCAATAGTGAGTAGAGAGCGATGTAACATCTGCACTCCTGTAGCGGTATCTTTATGTGGCATTATGCGTAGACAGACGAGAGCCTAGGCCCGGCTCCATTGAGATTGAGAGCCTAGGCTTCTGTGATTCGTGGCCTGAGAGGCGTTGACAAATCTGCTCTTCTTCCTGCTCCTACGCTAGCGCTAACTCGTCTGCTGGCAATGGTTCATGGTACAATACCATGATCTGGTCAGGCCGCAAGCTCAATGACTTATGCGTGCGCTCATCACTATCGCTGAATTCAACCACGCCAATGATGTCGAGTAGCTACCGCCGCGCCTAACGGCTAAGCTGAGCCGCCGCGCCGGCTTTTCCACTGAGCCCTACTATATCACAGAAGCAGCGAAAACGCGATTGCCGATGCAACTCCGCGCCGAGGGCGCGGTCGGCTCCAGCGTGTGTTGGGGGGGCTTACGTTGGACAAGAGCCTATGCTGAAACACTGAAGCCTCTGATTGGCTGACTGCGTTCCAGTGTGTACTGGATAAAATCCAGAATCTCCTTCATGTACTCCGGTGGCGCATCGTGTCGCCGCGCTAAGGCCCATTCAATTAACGCTGACCACCGCTCGCCAAGTGCCTCCTGCGCCCACCGTGCTGCGAGCGATTTCGAGACGACCGTTCCATGTTGGAGTGTATAGAGCGCCCGGCACATAGTGAGGACGGCGTAGGCCTGATACTCGCCACTGTGCAACCGAGGGTCCGGATCATGGAGCATCGGCGACCACCACTCGTGTAAGAACCCCAGCACAGCGCGCCGTAAGTCGTTTGGCTGAACTGGGTCAATCAGGGTCTGTAGGGCTGGTCCTGTCACCACAACTCCCTGTTCTCGAAGGATGTGGCGTTGAATAACCCAGTCGCTCCCGTGGCGAGCCATGTAGAAATGTCCTTCATTGACGCATGGACACAGTGCGTCGGTGGGATCGTGGCGACGGAGTGCATCTTGCGGAATGTAGGAGCCTTCCAGTTTCGTTGCCCACTTCAAGCCGCTGGCAGTAATTCGATCATGCATCGCTTCCAAATCTTGAATCATGTCGCTTGGCAGATCGTCGGTGGTGACGACGACAAAATCAATATCGCTCCGTTGGGAGTCGAAATCACCGGTGGCAAGCGAGCCGTAAAGATACATGCCAACAAAGTGATTCCCTATAATAGTCTGCACATCCGATAGTAATATGTACAACACGGCGTTGACTTGGGGGTAAGGGGTAGGATGAGTAACCTCAACCGACATTGAGACCTCATTGTTGACCTGAGTTGCTGGCCCCGCTTTAAGGCCGCCCACGGTTGGCTTCACCCGCCCGGGAGCCTGGTTGGCTTAGAACCACAGTTGAGAGAAACGTTACGTTAGCTCTGAGTGCCCGCCCACGAGCGAGCCAAGCGAAGCGGGTCGGGTGCAAGCCGTTGCTCGGCCGCTTTACACATCTGACCGCCCCAGCCCATCTGCATTCGCTCCAACTTCACAGGATAGAGACAGCACGGAATGTTCCCTACTTCACTTCACCCCTCGTTGTTATGCAAAACCCAGCCTGCGATTCCACCAAATACCAACATGGAGGACGAAAGCTCAAAGAAATGTGCCTGGCGCACCAGGGGAGGCATATATGGATTGGCGAACAATCCAATTCCGGAGGACAGCAGCGCCGCAAACGTCAAGGCCACTGCCAGCGAGGCTTCCCACCGTTTAGCCTTCATCATCCGCACGATGGCAATGGCAAGCGTAGTCCATAGCGCGCCGCGCAGCACCTGGAAGGGGAGGATGACTGGATCTGTGCGGAACAAATCCCAAAAGTGAGTAAAAAATGGCTTGATTGCCGTCGTTCCCGAGTAAAACAGGCGCGTTTCCGCCCACTGCCAGGCGACGAAATAGCCGAACACAAAGTAGACGACAACATACAACAGCGCCAGTGCAGCGAAACGCTTGCCCCACTCGGACGGAGCCGCTGCCGCCCTCTTCTCTTCCGGTTGTAGCGACTTCTTGATCTTGCCAAAGATGAAAACGGCGAGCGGCGCAAAAATCAATGCCCGGAGCGCGCCCGCAGCAACGATACCAACAAACTCGGCAGTTCCCATCTGAATTGCGCTGTTGAAATAGAGCGTTTCGATCTGCGCCATGAATGTCTCCACGCCAAAGTGAACGAGGCTTACCGCGCCAATGAGTTTCAGCCCATGCCAGCGCGAGCGCAAGATGGGATAAGACAGCACCAGTGCGTCAATCAAGGAGACAAGAAAAAGCGCCTGCCCCGCCCGACTTGCCTCTTCAGGTGTCATAATTGTGTTGGTTTGCCCGATGACCATCGTGCTCAGGATGTAGGCAATCAACATGGCAATGAATGCCAGGACCAGGCGCAGTAATAACAAAGATGTTTGTTTGACTTTAGACATTTTTTGCTCCGGGTTTCAAATGATCCCAGCGTGGTGGGGATTCTTGAGCGATAGGGCTTTTCGCTCGATGTTCATGACTACGGAACTCACTCGCGCGGCCCAACGGTTGGCTTCACCCGCGCGGAGGGTTTGCAACGGTACTTCCTGTACAGAACAACCTACAATAGCGAAACTACCTTCGGATTTGCCGCGCGATTAGCAGGTCGGGTGCAGCGGGTGTTGGGCGGCGGCCCTTTTGTGTTATTAGAGAAACAGCTCATTCGATCTCGTCGTCGCCCTTGAAGAACATAACCAAGCCAGGATTACCCTCAAGTAAACGATTGCGTGCTTTGATTAAAGTTTGTTTTCGATGCTGAGCACTGTCAACTCCTGAGGGGGTGCGTTTGTATAGATACTCTGGGAATTCCCAAGCGCAGTATTCCGTAGCAGCGTGCTCCTGAATCAGCTGTTTCCAAACTGGAGCCTCCTCGGCAACTGAACTGACTCGCTTTCTCACTGATTCTGGAGAGTCCCCCCGCTCTTCACAGTTCTGCCGCGTCTCTTCTTCTAGACAGTTCCAATCTTGCATAACCATCACGCTCTCTGGTGCAGGGTTCAGAATGACGATTTGTATCTTGCCTCCCAACAGGCCACTTATTTCTGGATTAGACAGTAGTGTAGGTAGAATCGGAGCATAGATCTCCGCCTTAGCGACCTGGCCTTCAACCCCGCTCAGAATCAAGAATTGCCAATCCCTTCGCACTTTGAAGAAAAGCACCTTACCTCTTGGAAACCACTCTATAGGCCGCTCAGGACTGCCAATCTCAAGAGATCGATCACTTAGTGCTGCAAGGGCCAGAAGCAACTCGTCACGAAGTTTAGGATGAGCATAGAAGATGTCACCTGAGTCTCTTGGACCACTAGAGCGTAGACGGTATGGATCGATCTTGATAATATCATCCCGGAACAAGGCATCAAGTGGGCTTTTGCCCACGCCTCCTGGGCCGACAACTATTACGGTTCTCTCTATCATCCCGTTTCTCCTTAAACAGGTGAGCAAATCGCAAAGTCGACACGAACTATACTCGTTCAGCCGCCCAACGTTACGGATAAGCCGCTTGGTGCGAGCGTAGCGAGTCACCAAGTCGGACTTGATCCGTTGGTTACGTGCTTAGCTCTATTTAGGCCTCCGTTCCACTTGGCCAATCTTGAAGAACGTTTCAGGACTTGAGCAGTTGTTGTAAGTCGTTTTGATCCACTCCAGCGATCGTGCTGTGCTGGAAACCCGGAGTTCCGCATACTCTGATGATTTGATGGGATAACCTTCGACCGTCCATCCGTCGTACTTCAAAGAAGCACCTACAGTTGGTACGAGACAGCGGCTATTTGCGTGTTGGATAATTGCTGTGGCCTTCCCATCAATGAAGACAAGCTCTTGAGAACAGAGCGTGATCTTGTGCGGAAGCCGCAATCGTCCATCAGCCACTGAAACCAATGTGTCGTGTACTTCATTGATTTCCTTTTGACTGAAGCCCACAACGCATACAGGGCCAGTCTTCATCTCCACTTCACGTTTCTCTATAGCATATGCCGACACATCAAAAAGCGCGTGTTTGCACGCGTGTGAAGCCCCTAGCACGCGTGCTGTGTTCTCTAGCTGGCCGATTGCCTCATCGAGGCGTTCAAGCACTTTCTCTGCTGCCACCGTTGTCTGATTACTATCAGGCCGAAGCGCTGGATGAACCCGTTTGACTTCCAAGAGTTCGACGGGGTCGTCGGCGACGGGCAGTGCAAAATCACATACTCGCTGACCTTTAAATCTGCCATCATATTTCAGATCCGCCACGGGGCTAAAGCCTTGGGCCGATGCGGTCGCCTGAACCAATCGTTCGAAGTGCCAGTCGGCCAGAAATTCATCGCCCTTCTTCAAGTCGGCACGCCGAATATTCTGTCTCCCAAGCAGGGCCGGATCGCCCACGCAGAGGGGGTCGAAGACGCCCCGAGCGGCCCCCATGGTGGCATACTGTAGCGCAACACCATCTAAGAGGGCTTCATAAAAATCGAGGGCCTCTCTGAGGCTGAGGTGATTGCGGAGTATCTTCCCCTCTACGATTCCGGACAAGAAGGATAAACGGCGGGCGACGAGGTTGCTGAGGGTTCTCACCTCAGCGAAGCCACGCTGACCGAGAAGTATGGTGTACATGCTGATGAGTTCTTCGGCAATCTTGCGGAAGCTTGGTCGATTTCTTTTCATCAGAGCTTACATCCTTGATTGCGGGGCACGTAACGGTGAGCATCACCCGTCCGCGCCGGATTTGCAGTTACTCCAAACTGTAAGATGGCTCCCAACAAATCCAAGAAAGCCGCGATTTGACGGAGCGCCGAAGGCGCGGGTCGGGTGCATGCATTGTTAGGCTGCACTACTCATACTCCCACTCCACCACAGGTCGCTCCCCTGACATCCGTTTAGCTTCGGAGAAACCACTCACGGACGACAGACTGGTCTCGGAATGCAAACGCTGAAGCAAATCACTGTTGATTGTCACACTTAACTGATACCACACTGGCACACTCTCATCCGACACCAGATAGAGAGCGGCCTTCCATCTGTACGGTATGTACCAGCAGTCATGCACGCTAAGAGGAACTGTGTGAGTATCGATTCCCTTGAGGACACCGACGTCAAATGGACCAATCCCAGCGAAGACGTTCACGACATGCACAAGATTGCAGGGACCTGAGTACCTTTGTTCATCGACATCTCGTACCTCAATGTACGAGAGAAGGTGCTTGCTAAGAGTGCCACGACCAACAGCGCGCTTGGACCAGCTGACGATCCCTACTCGCACATAGTCTGATCGAAACAGGCTGTCATTCTCACAGGTGAACAGGGGCGAGAAGTGCAAGTCATACTCACCAGACGCTGCCTCACGGTGCGTCCCCAAACCGACTAGGCTGCAATCAGCGATACGGAAGTAAGGTTGCTGCCTTCTGCCAAGGAGAATGTCACTTACCAGATACTCTGGTGCCCTGAGTGTCTGATCGTGAAGGCGCAAGTAATAGACCAGTTGGCCAGCCTCTACACAAGGGACGAGCTCCAGTGAGCGATCCGTTGAAGCGACAAGCACATCCCCATCTGAGTGTTGCACCACTTGAAAACGAGGAGGTGGGGAGAAATATGGCGCAATTGGAGTCAAGCATCTGGATGCCCACTCGGCCAGATCCTCTCCGCCTGGAGCAGAACAGCCTGTTATGCTCCAAGACATCTCGTCGACACCTATGACTAGAATCCCTCCGGCGCTATTCGCAAAACCGCTCAGATACTCACGCACTGTCCGAGGCGCCTCCCTCTGCGCTAGCAAGTTCCCGTGCTTGTACTCAAGGAACAAATCCTCAGGAACAGGCCTCGATGTAAGTTCATCTAGTATGTCTGGAGACATTTGGTCGCCAGCGACTAACGATTCGACAAGCTCGCTTGTTCTGATTCCCTTGGATTTCATTCTCTTTTCCGCTCACTACGTGGTGGCAGCACTCTAGAAAAGTGCGAAGTCCAGCCTAACGTTGCGGATCAGGCGCGGCTGTAAGCCGTCGCTTGCATGCGGCTTGTTAGAAAGTTTCTTGTTCTTTTCTGGCTAATATGACAAATCCACCTGCTATATATGCCCTTTCGTGATTCCAGCTCCCCGCTGGTGCTTCAGAATCCTGTAGCCGAAAGTATGGCGATTCGTGAACACGTCGGATCGAAAATCCTGAGTCAAGAAGCCCATTGAAGATGTCATCCATATAGTGACGAAATTCAATGCCACCATCTTCCCGTTGTTCAACTTTCTCACTGTAGGGAGCACTGATGCAGTATTGCTTCCCATTCCAGTTCACAGAAAATGTGGCTGGATTTCCAATAACAAACCGATATGTGCCGTGTGGTCTCAGCACCCTTGCTATTTCGGAATAGACTTGGTGGACATCGGGAATATAGCACATCGAGGGAGCCTGATAGACAAGGTCAAACGAATTATCATCTAGGCACGACAGGTCACGCATATCTGTGTGAAATGTAGTTACATCGTAACCATAGTGCGCAGCCGCTTTTCTGTCTCCCTCAAGTTGCCCCTCGGCCAAATCCACGACAGTGACCCGTGCACCAAGAAGACTGAAAACTGCGGACTGTTGACCGCCGCCGGACGCAAGGCACAAAACATCCTTGCCTTTGACACCTGCAAATATGCTAGCCGGATATAGGCAAGTCAATGGCTCTGGCAAAAATTCTGGGTTACCTTCTATATATTGACGGAGAATAGAAACGTCTAGATCCAGCCACGGAATGGTATAACCACATCCTTTCCTCACTTCATCTTCCCACAACTTTTGGTTGGCAATGGCCACTTCGTCTCGAATGTTCACATTTTTTTCTTTCTAACGGACCGCGCATAAGCCGCCGCCGGGTTTCGCAGCGACACCACCCATGACCTGAAACGCTACAAAACCAAGACAGGCATCAATAAAGCGCTCGATTAGGCGGTCGGCTTCATGCGCTGGTTAGGCGGGCCTCCCCAACACCGACCGAGACTACCTTTTGATCTTCGCGAAGTACAGCACTGCTAGATATGGTCTATTCACCTCTCCGCCAAACCGCTCGATTACCTCTCGAACACCCGCAAACAGGTTGTGTCTGGTATCTTCCGCCAGATTGAGATCGTCTGAATAGGTGTTGAGCAACTTGATGTACTGGTCCGCCGTGTATTGCTCTGACCACGGATAGCGTTTTACCACCACTTCGCCAAAGAAGCCCGACTCATTGATCGCTTCTACCGTCCTTTTGACCAACTCCTCCGGAGGCATTGTCTTGACAGAACCTGCTAACCGGGAGGCCTTGCTCTTGTATACCTCATTGAGAGCCCGACGGAACGCTGTGTTCAACTTGGGATAGTGATTCCAAAACAACGCGATGGAACCCGTATCCTTCAGCGACGCAGCAGCTTTCGCATACACAATTTCGGACGGTATCCAATGGAATGCCTGTGCCGAGATTACTAGGTCAAAACCCCTACTCTGCAACAGCCAATCCTCAAAAGCAATGTTCTGAATCTCGACGCCTGGGTAGGACCGACAGTTCTCGGCTGCCAGTGCAGCCAGGTCCTCGCCTAATTCCAGGCAAAGCATCGAGTACCCTCGTTTGGCGAACGGGATTGTTGCCTTCCCAGGCCCACAGCCGATTTCTAGTATTCTTCCACCCGAAGGAATTTCAGACAGGGAGAGAACGTCCCCAACAAGTTGTTCAGGATACCCAGGACGTACTTCATCGTACAGTCTCGCGACGTTATTGAAAGTTGTTTTCAGGCTTCTGTCAAAAGCCATAGCTGAAATCTGGATCCCCGTTGGCCCGCCCAACGAACTAAGCTGAGCTGTCGCGCTGTTTGCGGTCAGCTCCAGCGGTAGATGGGCGGACGGAGGCGCGCACGTTCATCATCGCCATTGCGCCAAGTCCTTCTGCAATATGCGGGCTGTCGGAGGTGGTATAAGGTACGGGTTCGCGTTCATCTCCGTCTATTGCCACGGCGCGGAACCGTGTCACCTTCACCTCAATAGGTTCCACCTCAATAGTGATTTCTCTTCCCTGATAGTACAGGTTCCATGACATTGTTCTATTCCTCCGTGCGCCGCGCTAACGGCAAAGCTCACCTGCCGGGCGGGGATTGCAGCGTCACCCTCGCTCAAGAACCAACTGCGACGACGAAACCTACTTCGATTTCGGCGCGCGATAGTCCGGTCAGGTACAGCGGATGTTAGCCGCCCTCCAACCCATGCGAGAGCAACCCCTGTCACATGACAGCCGGGGATTCCCCCACTGTGTGCCTCACAGTATGCGCGACAAAGTTGCGACAGTTACGACTCCTCGGTGAACTTCCTTTTCCTTATCACGCACACTACTCCGGCTGTAGCGACGCATAGGAGCGTACTGATTGGGGTGAACGTACAGTGGGCCTTGTAGCCCAGCATGCATTCCCTACTTGCAGCAGCCTGTGGAATAAGCGTTGACACTGCTGCGAGAGTCAGCAGAATTGTAAGTGCCAGCAGGATACCGTAGCCTTTTTTCTTTCTCTTCATTCTCTGACCTCCTTGGTCTTGAAACAACCTTTTGTTCAACGTGGAACCTGGGCGGCTAACGGCTCGCGCATCACCCGCGCGGCGGGTTTTCCAGTGCACCGCTCTTTGCAGAACCATCACACAGTTCAAATCGAGCGCCGACACAACGCACGGCGCCAGCCGCGTCGGGTGCATGCGCTTGTTAGCGGGTGTAGTGCCCCCCTAAAACTGGACACGATTTGAGTGATTCTTAGTGAACATCGGAAGTCTGTACGTGCTCGGCGCGCCACTGGCTTTCAAACTCGGCTGGGGTGAGATAGCCCAGCGAGGAGTG
>Ga0209979_1002435_pt1 | contig 17805 bp, 16 predicted proteins | sample AnhtaG_FD_183114 | JGI IMG/M metagenome (GOLD analysis project Ga0209979, IMG submission 183114) | Deep subsurface microbial communities from Anholt, Denmark to uncover new lineages of life (NeLLi) - Anholt_01485 metaG (SPAdes) (version 2) | ecosystem: Environmental > Aquatic > Marine > Oceanic...
ATTCCTCCAACACTTCCGTTCACGATGTTGAGCACATTATCCAAGCCAATCCTAAGAATAGCATCCAACTCATGCAGACCGCTGATTGCCGCCGAGACTCGACTCAAAGCCACGAGGTCATGATAATATTTCTCAGCTTTGCTACCCTGATCAGATAGATTTAAATCAGAACTAGCTGGACCGGCGGCTTTATTAACTCCCTTAGCTTCTTTCATTGTCAATTACTTCACCAAAGTAGCCTTAGATTTTCAAGAGCCAGCAAGGTAACTCACAAGGTTTCCCACCACGAACAAAGATACTTTCCCTCCGAATAAGCCTATACAAAATCATGACCTTTTGCAACCTCTTGTGTTTGCTACAATTAAGCAATGCATTGTTTTCTTTCCTAGGATAGTGGAATCATCCCTGGCATCGCCAGGCGGTGTAAGGCATGATGGGTTTAAATGAATTAGGCTGCCCATCATTTTAAAACATTGCCTGTTGTTTGTTATTGGCGGAGAGGGTGGGATTCGAACCCACGGTCGGGAAACCCGACACACGCTCTCCAGGCGTGCCTGTTAGACCACTCCAGCACCTCTCCGCGGAGAGGGTGGGATTTGAACCCACGAGGCATTTCTGCCTACCGCTTTTCGAGAGCGGCACCATCAACCACTCGGTCACCTCTCCTTGGTTACATAGCCAATTATACCATACAGGGCATCTTTGACTGGACGATGCTTGGCAGGCTTCCCTCCTATATAGTATGATTGCCCTACTTTGCTTAGTTTCAGGAGCCGCCTTTGATTTGGTTCAAGTTTATTCTCTGCCTGGCCGTTATCTTATTTGCCGGAACAAAACTAGCTCAATATGGGGATGCTATCGCCGAGAAGACAGGTTTGGGGCGGATATGGATAGGGCTGGTGCTTATTGCTGCTATTACCACCATGCCGGAACTTGTCACTTCAGTCAGTTCTGTAGCGCTGGTTCACTCGGCTGATTTAGCTTTGGGCACGCTTCTTGGAAGTTGCTGTTTCAACCTCTCTATCCTGGCTTTACTGGATATTCTCCACTCGCGTACCCCGGTTTTGTCCGTGGTAAGCCCTAGGCATATGATAGCGGCTGGCTGGGGAACACTGCTCATTGCCATTGCTGCCGCAAGTATAATCGCCGGTGGCAAGTTTTCCTTTTTAGCCTTGGGCTGGGTGGGCATCCCAAGCATTGTTATTCTTATACTGTATTTGCTGGGAATGTGGTGGATATTCCGCCGCGAACGCGGTCAGCGATTGCATGCTGCTCCAACTACCTCCCCCCAATACGATAAGTTTACTACAAGAACGGTGTACATCAGATTTGCTCTGGCAGCAGCAGCAATAATTGCTGCTGGTATATGGCTGTCATTCATTGGTGATGAAATCAGTGAGACTACTGGTTGGGGTAGCACCTTTGTCGGGACTTTATTTCTGGCGATTACTACCTCGGCACCGGAGTTAGTGGTTGCTATTACAGCTCTCCGTATGGGTGCCATAGATTTGGCAGTGGCTGATATATTAGGCGCCAATATGCTCGATATTGCTATCATTGCCCCGGTTGACCTTGCCTATGGTCAGGGATTTATTCTTTCCGCAGTATCGAAAAGTCATCTTATTATTGCCGCCGTGGCAGTGATGATGAGCCTTCTGGTTATTGTCGGGCTGAGGTTTCGGCGAAGGCGCAAGGTTTTTCGAGTAGCTAGCTGGTATGCCCCAGCTTTAATCGTGCTCTACATTCTTGGCGCTTATGCCTTATTTAACTCAGGAATTGGTTTGTGATACACTATTGAGAATTAAGCAGCCCCTGTAGCTCAGAGGATAGAGCGCTGGCCTCCGGAGCCAGGTGCAAGGGTTCGAGTCCCTTCAGGGGCAGTTTGTAATTAGGCTGTTTAAAAATGTAGTTGCCCAATTTATTTTACCCCACAAAATCATAGGTTTGGTTGGGTGAGAGTGTATTGGGCGACGAGGTCTGATAAATCGGGCAGATATAAAAACCCCAAAATTGAACGGGAAATCAAAATTAAACAGCCTCTGTATGATAAGGAGGTGTTATGGCTGAGCTTCTTGAAGTAAGATGGCATGGCAGGGGAGGGCTGGGAGCGGTGACTTCGGTGGAGCTAGTTGCCCGTGCTGCTATAAGCGAAGGAAAATATGCTCAGTCATTCCCTAGCTTTGGACCCGAAAGGAGGGGAGCACCGGTACTTGCTTTCCTGAGGATAAGTGATGAATTTATCAGGACCAGGACAGTTATCTACGAGCCCGATGTAGTGGTCGTGCTCGATCCAGGGTTGTTGCACGCAGTTGATGTGACCTCAGGGCTTAAGGAGAATGGTAAAATCATAATTAATTCCAGGAAATCGCCCGCTGAACTGAAGTCTGAATTTGGGTATAAGTGGCCTGTAGCTACAGTGAACGCTACGAAAATCGCCGGAGAAACTATCGGGCTGCCTATCACTAACACCGCTATGATAGGCGCACTGCTAAAAGTTACTGAGGCCGTGAAAGTTGATTCTATGGTTGAGCAGCTACATGAACGGTTCGGGGCGCGGGCTAAGGGAAATATCGAGGCCATGAAAAGAGCTTACAAAGAGGCTGTGATAGAGGAGTAAGAAATGACGGAGAAAAGGCTAAAAACGGGGTCTGATTTTACCTGGAAGGATATGGAAGTTGGCAATATCGTAACAGAGGTGGGAAATGCTAGCGTTCGGAAGACTGGTGACTGGAGGACAAAAAGGCCCATACTGGATAGAGAAAAGTGCACCAAGTGTGCCTTGTGCTGGATTTATTGCCCTGATGCCGCCATAAAGCCCTCTGAGGAAGGGTATTATGAGTCTGACCTTTATTACTGTAAAGGTTGTGGGATCTGCGCTAGTATATGCCCTGCAGGAGCTATAACTATGATAGAGGAGGAAGAAAAATGAGTAAAAGAGTGGGGTTAGAGGCATCACATGCTGCTGCCGAGGCAGCCAGAATGGCTGACGTTGATGTCATTGCTGCCTATCCTATAACACCCCAGACGCATATCCCCGAGAGGCTCGCTGAGATGGTGGCTGATGGTGAACTGAACGCAGCTTATATTCCTGTGGAGTCGGAGCACTCGGCCCTGAGTGCTTGCCTTGGAGCCGCTGCGGTAGGAGCAAGGACTTTTACTGCTACTGCAGGTCAAGGCTTGGAACTTATGCATGAAGTTGTTTATGTTGCTTCATCTATGAGATATCCCATAGTCATGACAATATGCAACAGAGCTCTTTCTGCACCCTTAAGCGTTTGGGGAGACCACTCCGATGCTATGGCTGTCCGAGACACTGGCTGGATCCAGGTATTTTGCCAGAACAACCAGGAGGCATTTGATATGACCCTTTGGGCATTTCGTGTTGGTGAAGATTCCAGAGTCCTTTTCCCCGTAATGGTTCATTTCGACGGATTCCATCTGTCACACGTAACAGAGCCAGTTATCTTGCCAGAACAAAAAGAAGTGGATAAATTTCTCCCAAGATTCCAATACCCTTTTGCTTTAAACCCCGATAAACCAATGACCCACGGCGCTTTCGGCCCCCCCGACATATATTCAGAAGCGAAGGTAGCTCAAGAGGTGGCGTTCAGGAAATCCAAGGATGTGATAATTCAAGGGTTCAAAGAATTTGGAGACATATTTGGCCGTTATTATCACCCCGTCGAGCCCTATAAGACAGAAGGAGCTAGAACGTTGCTTCTGACTATGGGGAGTTTTAGTGAGACAGCCAAGATTGCCATAGATACAAAGAAGAACAAAGGAGAATCTGTAGGGCTTCTCAACTTGCGTCTTTGGAGGCCTTTCCCATTCGAGGAACTTCGCCAGGCGGTAAAGGATGCCGAAACTCTTATCGTTTTTGACCGATGTATCTCCTTCGGAGGCCCCGGGGGGCCAGTTTCCTCCGAAGTTAGGTCAGCCTTATATAATGAGAAGGAGAGGCCGAGGGTTGTGAGTTTTGTAGGTGGTTTAGGTGGAAGGGACATGTCGGTAAAAGATTTTGAGTATGTTATTGACCGGGGTCGGGAGATCGTGGAAAAGGGCTCGGAGGAGTTATTTGAGACAGTGGGTATAAGAGGAAAGGTAACAGGCATAAGGGGGTAAAAAATGGAGGGGAAATTTATAAAAATTGGCAAAAATCGTGTGACCGCAGATGAGTTTGTCGCCGAGGGACATAGTTTTTGTGTTGGCTGCGGCGAAGCTTTGGCATTAAGGCTCGCCTGCAAAGCCTTGGGAAGGGATGTAATAATTGCCAATGCTACCGGGTGCATAGAGATTTGCACTTCGCCGCTTCCTCTCACCTCGTGGAGAGTTCCCTGGATACATACGTTGTTTGAGAACACCGCCGCTGAAATTTCGGGCATAGAAGCAGGGTTAAAGATTTTGATGAAGAAAGGCAAGATGCCTGAGAGGGACATTAAATGTGTGGCCGTAGCTGGAGACGGAGGGACAAGCGACATAGGAATGCAAGCTTTGTCTGGAGCGTTTGAAAGGAAACATGACTTTTTATATCTCTGTTTTGATAACGAAGCGTATATGAATACCGGTATCCAGAGGTCAAGTGCCACTCCTTATGGAGCTTCGACTACCACGGCACCTGCGGGCAAGCTGAGCATTGGCCAGACTACCTGGAAGAAGAACATGGCTGAAATTGCTGTTGCCCATGACATACCTTATGTAGCCACAGCCTGTCCAAGCTATCCTTTTGATTTAATAAATAAGGTTAAAAAGGGCGGGGAAGTCAAAGGGCCAGCTTATGTCCATATATTCTCTCCTTGCCCTACAGGCTGGAGGTACTCCACTGATTTAACTATTGAAATAGGTCGGCTTGCTGTGGAGACCGGCATTTTCCCTCTCTATGAAGTAGAAAATGGCCGGTATAAATTAAATGTTGACCGACCTAAGCTTAGCCCAGTTGAGGAATACTTAAAGCCACAAGGCCGGTTCCGTCATTTGCTGGATGAGGAGATTGAAAAAATTCAAGAGCACGTAAATGAAGAATATGCCAAACTCAAGGCAAAGATAGCCTGTTTTGCAGCTTGATTTCTTCTAATAAGCAAGGTTGATTGCTTCAATTCTCCTTACCTACTATAATACTTAGCTATACGGGGTGTGGCGCAGCGGCTAGCGCGCATGGTTTGGGACCATGAGGTCGGTGGTTCAAATCCACTCACCCCGACCATTAATAACTGTTTCCATTTTGTAGAAGCCCAGAAAAAAATTTGACGGGGACTTGACAGGTGAAATGAACTAAGTTATAATTGTTAGACGTGTCTAACAATTCTGGGAGTAGGCAATGGTAAAACAAGAAGCGCTAAGAGAGCAAAGCGCCAGCATGGAAGACTACCTTGAGGCGATAGCCAACCTCGGTGAGGAAAGGAAGGTGGTAAGAGTAAAGCAGATCAGCGAAATGCTGGGAGTTAAGATGCCCAGTGTTACCTCTGCCTTAAAAAAACTCTCAGGACAGGAGCTTGTGGAGCATGAGAGATATGGTCACATAAAGCTCACTCCCAAAGGTGATGAGGTTGCCCACGATGTGATTCGCCGCCATGAGGCGTTGACCCGTTTTTTTGCGCAAGCTCTGGGCATTAACCGAGAAACTGCGGAAGAAGATGCCTGCAAGATTGAGCACGTCATTAGCCCCTTGAGTATGGAGAGACTGGCAAAGTTTGTGGAGTTTATAGAGGCCTGTCCACTGGGAGGGACTAATTTCCCCAGCAGGTATGAATATTATTTAGAGCACGGGGAGCTCCCTCAAGATTGCTCGAAGAGAAGTGTGAAGAAAAGGAAATAAAAACAGCAAATTTTTTTGAACTTGTAAGTTAGGTAAGACTAACTTATTAAAGATAGGAGATAAGCTATGACCATGTATCAAGAAGGACAATTGACCCTGGCTGAGATGAGGACCGGGCAGACAGGCACTGTGGTTGGGGTTCTGGGAGGACATGGCTTAATTCGGCGTCTGGATGCCTTGGGTATCAGGCCAGGGAGGAAAGTGACCAAGCTGAGTTCTACGCTATTTCGCGGCCCGATCATTCTCAGGGTGGATAATACCCAGGTGGCTGTTGGTTTTGGCATGGCCAGGAAAATAATAGTCGAAGTAGATAAATATCTGCCGCGAGCTTCTTAAGATGATGCGTATCCTGCTTGTGGGTAATCCCAACGTGGGCAAAAGCTCCCTTTTTTCTCGACTGACCGGTACACACATTATCGCTTCCAACTATCCCGGCACCACCGTGGGGTTCACTAAAGGGTATCTGAAGCTAGGGGAGGAGCAGGTTGAGCTTATCGATGTCCCCGGCAACTATACCCTTGAACCAGGTTCTAAGGCGGAAGAAGTCGCTGTGGAGATGCTTAAAGAAGGAGACCTGGTCATAAATGTCGTTGACGCCACCAATTTGGAGAGAAATCTTAATCTAACCTTGCAGTTGCTGGAAAGACAGACTCCAGTAATAGTTGCCCTCAACATGTGGGATGATACTAAACATCGGGGTATAAATATTGATGTTGCCAAGCTGGAGGAACTTCTGGGAGTGTCAGTTGTACCCACGGTAGGCGTTACCGGACAGGGAGTAAGGGAATTAGTCAGACGCCTTCCCGAAGCAAAGGTGCCCAAAAACGCCCGTACTTACTCTAATAGCGATGAGCGATGGACGAGAGTGGGTGACATCGTGAGCCAGGTGCAATCCTTGAGCCATCGCCACCATCGCTGGTATGAGCATTTGGAAGATGCCAGCAGTCATCGGATAGGCGGGATATTTATAGCCCTGCTGGTCTTGTTTGCCACCTTCTGGTTCGTCCGTTTCATCGGCGAAGGAATAATTGGCTATGTAGCCGAGCCCATCTTTGAAGGGTTGTGGACACCAGTGCTAATGAAACTGAGCGTTGCTTTAGGGGCAGGGGGGTTCTGGCATAACGTCCTGATAGGTAACCTTATCGGGGGAGAAATTGACCCTTCTCAGTCCTTCGGTTTGCTCAGCACCGGACTTTACATTCCCCTCGTTGCGGTGTTGCCGTATATCATCGCTTTTTACCTGGCATTAGGAACACTGGAAGATATTGGCTACCTGCCCCGCCTGGCGGTACTGATGGACACCATAATGCACCGGTTGGGACTACATGGTTATGCCATCATCCCCACTATTCTGGGCTTTGGCTGTAACGTGCCCGCGGTTATGGCAACCCGTATTTTGGAGAGCCGTAAGCAAAGGTTTATTGCCGCTACCTTGATTTCTATTGGCGTTCCCTGTGTTGCCTTGCAGGCTATGATAATCGGACTGGTGGGGCGGCAGGGGGTGGGATACGCAGCTATGGTCTACGGGAGCCTGTTTATATCCTGGGTTATCATAGGGCTAATCCTTAATCGTGCTGTCAAAGGTTTCAACCCGGAACTTCTGGTGGAGATTCCCCCCTACCGCCTGCCGCCGTGGCGGGTCATTGGTGAAAAGCTCTGGCTACGGGTCTCCGGCTTTATTAAAGAAGCCTTGCCCATAGTCCTCGGCTCTGTGCTGGTGGTAAACATCCTATACACTTTAGGAGTTTTCAATGCCATTGCTGATATTACCGCCCCGGTATTGACCGGGCTGTGGGGGTTGCCTAAAGAGACAATTACAGCCCTGGTTGTTGGCTTTTTGCGTAAGGATGTGGCCATGGGCATGCTAGCTCCCCTGGCCCTAACTGCTAAGCAACTGGTTATCAGCAGCACGGTTCTGGCTATGTTGTTCCCTTGTGTAGCTACCTTTGTGATATTGGCTCGAGAGCTGGGGGCACGAGACTTGCTTAAAGCTGTTGGAATAATGATAGCAGCAGCACTAATAATGGGTAGCTTGCAGAACTTGATCCTATAGAGTGGGATGCTTTTGGAATACCAGCTAAAGACAATTATATTCTCCGTTGCATGCTGCACCAAGTAGCTATATTTCTGGGTGGCTCTCTGGCCCAACTTTGACAGTTTCGTAGCTAAAAAGGAGCGTTTTCCACTACGGGAGGCGTCTTCAGGATGGGAGGCTGGATTCACGGGCTCATTTGGCAGACAAAAGCTCTTTCAAAATCTGCGAGATATCTTTGACAGCCAGCTTATCATCCAGGTCTTCTGCCTTCACGGCATCGGTGAGCATCGTCAGGCAACTGGGGCAGGCAACTGCTAAAGTATCGGCTCCGGTTTCGTAGGCTTCTCTGGCCCTGATCCGTGCCGGGCTATCCACACTGCCGGCTAAAAGGTCGGTAACGAAATTGCCACTGCCACCGCCACAGCAGAAGGCATCTCTCCTGTTCCGCTCCATCTCCACCAGCTCAATGCCGGGAATACTTTGCAATATCTGCCTCGGCTCGTCATAGATATTATTATAACGTCCGAGGAAACAGGGGTCGTGATAAGTAACTTTTACTTTAGTTCGTGAAGGTTTTATCTTATTCTTCTTAATCAAATCATTCAGGATTTGAGTGTAGTGATACACCTCGAAGTTTCCACCTAATGTTGGATAAATGTTCTTCATGGTGTTGTAGCCATGCGGGCAAAGCGTAATCACCTTACTAACGCCAAGTTCTTTGAATTTCTGGCTGTTTTTCTCCGCCAGATTCTGAAACAGTCCCGTTTCCCCCAGCATATATATCTCGTTGCCGCAGCACTCTTCCTCTTCACCAAGTATCCCGAAGGATATCTCCGAGGCGTTTAAAATATCTACCATGCACCTGGCCATTTTCTGTCCGTTTTCGTCGTACGAGCCCAGGCAGCCGACATACAGGAGATATTCATCTCCTGTCGCATACTTTTTGGTTCCGTTTGCCCAGGCAGCCCTGTCGCTCCTGAGCTGCTTAAAGGGATTTCCATAGCCATAAACAGCTTCAAAAAAGCGTGCCACACGGGGCGGTATTTTCCCTTTCTCAACCATATCGCTCCTGGCTCCAACAATCCAGTCAACAATATCAGGAGCGAACTTCATTGGACATTGCTCAGTACAGTTCTTGCAGGTTGTGCAGGTGTAAAGGATTTCAGCGAAGTGCTCTGACCATTCGATTTCACCCTTCAACCAGGCATAAATAAGCCAAAGTCGGCCACCAGTGGAATAGCTATCAAACCTGAACCTTCTGTAGGAGGGACAATTAAAGCTTGAATAATCGGTGGGGAATTTACAATAACCACATCTAAAGCACCTGTGGATCTGGCTGGCATAGTCCTTCTGTTGCATTATTTCACCTCCCAATTTCCGGGGTTCATGATTCCATTGGGATCCAGGAGCTGTTTTATCTTCTTCATAAGGACAAGCGTATTTGGGTCCATCTTGTCCATCAGCAGCCTCTGTTCGTAAATGTCTGCCTTCCAGAGCACGCCTCCTTCTTCCAGGGCAAATTTGCTGCATTCATCTAAAGCCTCTTTGGCTCTTGCCATCTCATCAGTATCAGCTCTATTAAAGGAAAAAGAAAAAGAAAACATCATGCAATGCCCGGCGCCGATAAGCCGCGCAGTGGATGCATAGAAGACATTATATTTTGTGGCCACCTCCTCCAGTTTCTTAATGAAAGCTGGGAATTTCTCAATGGGAGCGATGGGCCCGGCATATTGAAATCCGCCACCTTTAGATACATCGGCAAATCTGGCTGTATCTTTTGACGGCATTGACAGCAGTGGTGCTTTCATCTCTGGCGAAGTGCTTAAAAGGCCCACATCCCGGTTTTCAAAATATTCCCAGAGGGCATCCCACACCATCTTGCGCTTAAACTCAAGTTCTTCATCTGAATCGCCAGTTATGTAAGCCATTATCCAGAAAGTTCCCCTGAATCTCAAAGGCAGTGGCTGAGCCGAGACTACCACATCCTCTACCATTTCAGTGTGGCTGAGCCTCAGCATAATGTCGGGGACCAGTTCAGCTTTATCTGCCAGGAAAAGCATGATGTCTCTCATCTTCTTACATGGATAAAGCTTCAGCCCCAGCCGGGTGATTATGCCAGTGGTGCCAAACCAGCCCAGAAAGAGTCCTGATAAATCTGGTAGTGGAGGCCCCTTTGAGAACCAGTATGAAGACACTGAACACGAGCCGATGCGGCAAAGTTCTCCCGTGGGCAGGACAACTTCCAGGCTGGAGACCATGTCGGAGTTGAAACCGTGCTGCTGCGACAGGCGCCCCTGTCCGTGTATTACTGCGTTAGCAACTACCGTGGCTATCGGCGGAGCGTCTGGTATGCTGTGCCGTAAGTTAGGGTGGTGTTTTTGCAGATAACTTTTCAATACACCATGGGTAACACCGGCTTCAACGACGACATATCTGGCTTTTTCATTTACCTCCAAAATTCTGTCCATCCGCTTCATGTCCAGCACAATGCCGCCTCGTTGAGGGATAACCAGACCGGTCAATGCCAAACCTGACCCCTTGGGAACTACTGGCACCTTCTCCCTGTTTGCCAGCTTTACTATATCCTGCACTTCTTCAGCTGTTTTGGGCATTACCACAAAGTCTGGTTCATGCGGGGGCATAAGCCCACCGTCCCTGGCATAGAAATAGCGCTCTTCTTTCTGGTCGGAGACGAAATCCTTGCCGACTATTTTAACCAACGAATCGTATAAAATACTGGTGGTCATCATAATTTACACCTCCGCTACTAATTCAGGCAGCCTCAGGGCTTGTTCTTCGCCTATAGCGAGTTTACACAGGTCAATCATGTGTATTGGCTTTATGCCTTGCTTGACGACCTTATGCGCTAGCGAGTCCCAGCAAGCCGGGCAATTAAAAACGCAGTATTCGGCTCCGAACTTAACCATATCGTCTATATTCCGCTTCTGGACATCGTCGGCCAGTGCTGGCCCCATTGCCATCCTGATTATCTCGGCGCAGCACAGGGCATTCTCCTTATCATACTCCCGCTTAACTCGCTCTACCCCAAGCAGCCTGAATATATCGTCTACATAGTGGTCTGTCTCCGGGCAAATCCGGGCTGAGCAGTTTCTCTGGTAGGCGGCTTTAATATTGAGCGGCTTTATCAGGTCCTTGAGCTCCTTCAGCCTGCTATACAGGTATTCATAGTAATGAATGGGTTTGAAGGGTATATCTATACCGTAAGCAGGCGCCAGCGAGGTGAAGGTGCCATAACATTCATCATGGAGACATACAAGCTCTTTGATCCCCTGGTTTTTAATATTCTCAACTATCTTGGGTAACCTATCCTTTATTACTGATGCTTTTGCGTAATGCAGGTAAACAGCATTACAGAAGAACTCCTGTCCGAAGATTACAGACAAGGCAATGCCGTCGAAGAGCTTCCCTTTGACCAGTGTGTTAAATTGGGGCAAAAAGCAGTACGATAATGCCCTTTCCTCAACTTTGCCCACCGTGAATCTGCCTATTGGCTGGCACTGGTTAATCCACATTGTCACGGTTGGCCTCGGCGCCGGTAATATCCCTTTCTCTTCCTGCCGCTCAACAATCAGGTAAAATGGATGGTTACCAAACGGGCAATATTCTTCGCAGGCATAGCATGTGATACAGGACTTGAGAACGGAAGAGTCCTCACCGTTGATTACCTTCTGCCACTCCTTCTTTGCCTTGTCTTTGTCCTTAAAATCCATGTATTGGCACTTAACAAGGCAACTGATGGCTTTGCACTCGGCACATTTTGTCCTGTCAAATGTTAATTCAGGCAATGGCATGTCCCTCCCTTCGATTCTTTGTCACGCTACTCAGAATTAACCGAGCTTGCGTAATTCGGCTCTTAGTACCTTGCCTAAAAGGTTCTTTGGCAGTGACTCCGTAAATTGTACCTTTTTTGGCAGCTTAAAGCTAGGCAAGCGGTCTTTGCAGAAAGCAATTAGTTCCTCTTCGGTTACGCGCTTATCCGGCTTTATGACGACGAAAGCCTTTATTTCCTCCCCATATACAGCGTCCGGGATGCCTACGACTCCTGCTTCCGCGACTGCTGGATGTTGTAGAAGAATCTCCTCAACCTCCACCGGTGATACGTTTTCTCCACCTCTGATAATGATATCCTTCTTACGACCGGTGATGTAGAAGTAGCTATCCTCGTCCATATAACCTATATCGCCGGTATAAAGCCAGCCGTCTTTGATAGTTTTGGCTGTTTCTTCAGGCAGGTTCCAGTAGCCTTTCATCACTGTAGGTCCCTTGACTACTATCTCGCCTTGCTGCCCCGGTGGAAGTTCTTGACCTTTCTCGTCGAAAACTTTTATGGTGTTGCATTTCAGCAGGCACTTACCAATGGAGCCATACTTGGGTGGAAGGTCACCTGGTTGCCCTGTAGTAATGGCTCCTGATTCGGTTAGGCCCCACCCCTCACGAATATCCACTCCCACCTTTTCTTTCCACCTCAAGGCTACTTCCAAGGGCAGTGGTGCAGCCCCACATTGACAGTCCTCAAGCGAACTCAAATCGTATTTGTCCAGCTCAGGGAATTCTAGCATCTGGATGTACATGGTAGGAACTGCTGCCATTTGAGTAACACGGAATGTCTGAATGGCTTTCAGTGCCTCTTCGACATTCCACCACTTTAGCACGATTGTTTTTCCGCCTACGAAATTACCGGTGTTACCGAAGGCAATGCCATAGGAGTGCGATAGAGGGAGCACTCCTAGGCTGACCATCTCTCGATTTACACCGGAAACTCGCTGAGTGACCTCATGGAATTGGAGTGTTTTGGGATTAAACGCACGGCTGTTTAATTGCAAAGTCACGGAACGATGAACCAGAACGTATTCGTAGAAAGATAAGGCATTCATATGAAGCGAGTAGTGCGTGTGCATCACACCCTTGGGTGGTCCTGTGGTGCCGGCAGTGTATATTAGAGCGGCAACATCGTCATTATCAGTCTGCTCAATCATCAGTTCAGCGTAACTAGCTGACATAATATTACGATATGAGATGGTTCCAGAAACGTCATCGCGGTCTGTGAGGATTACATGTTGCAGGTTTGGAGTTTGCTTTTGTGCCTCTAGTACCCGGCCCACAAAATCCGAGCTAGTGAGGATAGCTTTGGCTCCGCAGTCACGATATATATAAGCGGCCTGGTCGGGCCGCAGCAGGGGATTCAAGGGGATGACAACAGCGCCTATCTTGTATATGGCGGGAAAAGCAGAAAGCACCTCCGGACTGTTAGGCATTTGTACCGCAACCCGGTCTCCTTTGTTTATACCAAGTCCTTTGAGTGCATTCCCCAGTAGGTTGGCGTTGCGATTTATCTCAACATTTGTGTACCATCTCCCTTCGAAATAAGCGGCTTCATATTCGCCGAACCTTTTGATGTTATCCTCTATTCCACTGCCAATGTTCATAATACATCCCTGCTCAATTCAGTATTTCACTATTATTTGGCGGTGAGTGAGTTTTAGCCCCGATTGCTCTTGAGTTGATGGTACAACTCTGGCAGTGAATCGTCAAGTTCCAAAAGGGACTTTGTTTCCCCACTTTTGTCAACTGATAATTATGAAAAAAATCTCATTATCTGTTTATTTTCAAGAGTGTCGGAGTTTGACATCATACGGCTTCTATGCCATAGTCACTTGGGTTCAGAAAGCTTATATCAGGAGGTCAATCAATGGTCGGCATAAAGTCTTACGGAGCTTATATCCCACGGTATCGAATGAATCACAACACTATCTTCACGGCTGTTGGGTTCCTGGGGACGTTCCCACCGCCCGGTGAAAATGCAGTTGCTAATCATGATGAAGATACTCTCACTATGGCAGTAGCCTCAGGGATCGATTGTGTAAGTGGTATGAAACGGGAGGCAGTTGACGGTCTGTATCTTGCTACCACCAGTCAGCCTTATATGTTAAGGCAGAATTCAGCCCTGGTAGCTACTGCTCTTGATTTGCAGTCAAATATAAGGACTGCTGATTTCATAGGCTCTACGAAGTCAGGGACTACTGCACTGCTTTCTGCCCTTGATGCTGTAAAGGGAGAGATGTCAAGCAATATTCTCGTCTGTGCTTCCGATTGCCGGTTGAGCAAGCCGGGCAGTCCTCAAGAGTCTCTCTATGGTGATGGCGCTGCGTCACTTCTTGTTGGCAGTGATGATGTGATTGCCACTTTCGAGGGTGCGTATTCTGTTTCCTACGATTTTCCCGACCGCTGGAGGGCAAGTGGAGAAAAATTTGAACATGCCTGGGAAGATAGATTCATTCGCGATTCTGGCTATAGTCAATTTATCACGGAGGTAATTTCTGGGCTATTGGAAAAATACAACTTGAACATCAAAGACTTTACCAAGATAGTGTATCCAGGTCTGTATGCACGAGGGCATGGAGCTATAGCCAAGCGGTTAGGTGCTGACCCTGGTCAGCTTCAGGATACATTGCTTAGCACAGTCGGTGATACTGGGTCAGCTTCACCTTTAATGATGTTGGTAGCGGCGTTGGAAGATGCCAAGCCAGGTGATAAGGTACTGGTTACCAGCTTTGGAAACGGCGGCGACGCACTATTTTTCCAGGTTACTGAAAAAATAGAAAGTGTGGCTAATAGGAGGGCGGTGAAGAAACACCTGAACTCTAAAAAAGATCTTGCCAGCTATGAAAAATATCTTGCCTTCAGAAATTTAGCACCGATGGACTTAGGTATGCGTGGAGAGATGAGCTTTCGCACACCGATGTCAGCGCTGTTCAGGGAACGGAAAGTAGTTTTGGCCCTTTGTGGCTCGAAGTGCAAAAAATGCGGTACGCCACAATATCCATATCAGAGGGTCTGTGTAAATCCTGATTGCGGAGCCATTGACCAGATGGAAGATTACCGCTTTTCGGACAAGAAAGGTGTCATATTTACTTATACCGGTGATAATCTAGCTGCCAGTATTGACCCACCTTCAGTATATGGCCTGGTAGATTTTGATGGTGGCGGTAGATACTGGTTTGATTTCACGGATTGTGACCTGGATTCTGTTAAAGTAGGCATGCCGGTAGAGATGACCTTTCGCAGACGATATGTTGATGAGTCAAGTGGTGTCCACGGTTATTCATGGAAGGCAACGCCTATACGTGCCTGACTGCGGCAATAGATAATGAAATTTACGGAGGGAGCAAAAAATGGCAGAAGGTATTAAAGACAAGGTTGCTATTATAGGCATGGGTTGCACTAAGTTTGGGGAGCTATGGGATAAGAGTGCAGAGGACCTTATGGTAGATGCTTTTAAGGAATGTATCGAGGACGCGGGTATAGAGAAAAAGGACATCAATGCAGCCTGGTTTGGCGTGCATTTTGAGGAACAAAGCGTGGGAAAAGGGGCTACACCTTTGTCTTTGACCTTGAAGCTGCCCTTTATTCCGGTCACCAGGACGGAAAATTTTTGTGCTACTGGCACAGAAGCCTTCAGGGGTGCATGCTATGGCGTGGCTTCAGGGGCCTATGACATTGCTCTGGCTTTGGGTGTAGAAAAGCTCAAGGATACGGGGTATGGTGGGCTTCCCGGTGGCCCTAATCTTTTGGGGACAAAAAGTGCCATGATTAATCCCAGATTGACCGCTCCCGGGGCTTTTGCCATGATGGCGACTAGATACTTTGCTGTATATGGTCTCAATCCAGACGAAGGCAAGAGAATGCTGGCTAAAGTGTCAGTCAAAAGCCATTATAATGGGGCCCGGAACCCGAAGGCACATTTGCGCCGCGAAGTGACTGAGGAACAGATAATAAAAGCGCCTATCATCGCCTGGCCATTGGGGCTTTTTGATTGCTGCGGAGTCAGCGATGGTTCAGCGGCTGCAATCGTAACCAGGGCTGACATGGCCAAGAAGTTCCGGCCAGACCCCATATCTGTTAAGGCACTACAAATCGCTTTAAGTTCGGGCGAGGAATTAATGTATACCAAGTGGGATGGAGCTCATGTTGAGACTACTTATCGTGGTGGCATGCTAGCTTATAAGGAAGCGGGAGTAAAGAATCCACGTGAAGAGATAAGTATGGCTGAGGTGCACGATTGCTTCTCCATAACTGAGGCAGTGACCATGGAAGATTTGCAATTCAGCCCCAGGGGAAAAGTCAAGGAGGATATCGAGGCTGGCCGTTTTAATCATGATGGCCCGCAGCCTATTCAGCCAGATGGCGGCTTGAAGTGCTTCGGACATCCTATTGGGGCCTCCGGTCTCAGAATGTTATACGAGATGTACAAACAATTGCAAGGCAAAGCCCAGCTGCCAGAACGACAGCTCAAGAATCCCAAACTAGGTCTAACCCACAATTTAGGCGGGTTTCCACCCATGAACATCGTTAGTATTGCTATTATAGGATTGTAAAAGAAACTAAATCTAGGAGGCTAGCTATGGCTAATGGTAGTCTGATTACCGATGAGCTGCGGAAATTGATAGGTGTAACTTTAGAGACTATCGTTTTCAAGGTCGAAGAAGGAGCAATCCAGAGGTATGCACAAGCTATAGGTGATCCAAACCCTCTATATAATGACCCTGATTTTGCCAGTAAAACCAAGTATGGACGATTATTGGCTCCTCCTGGTTTCACCGGTTGGCCAGTCAAGGCTGGACGCCTTTCGGACAAACTGCTCGAGTCTCTGCTAAAAGCTGGAGCGCCTTCAAGGCTTCTCGATGGGGGTGTTGAATTCGAATTCATTGAACCCATTGGTGCTGGCGATGTATTAACTTCCACAACTAAAATTGCCAGTATAACCGAGCGCGAAACCAGACTGGGCAAGACCCTGTTTAACACACTGGAGACTACGCTTGTGAACCCAAAGGGCGATGTGGCGCTCAAAGGTTGGTCGACATTTATCATGTTTTAGCCTGTTCTAACTACTTTATTTTTTGGAGGAGAGATGGTTAAACAAGTTTATTATGAGGATGTTGAAGTAGGCACTGAGATAACACCATTGGCTAAGATTGCTACAACTCGTATGTTAGTCCAGTGGGCGGGGGCATCTGGGGATTTCAACCCCTTGCATTATGACGATGATTTCGCTAAAGCTATGGGCGTAGGTGCTCCCATTGTACACGGCGCGCTTAAACGTGCCTGGTTGGGACACTTGATGACTGATTGGATTGGAGAGCAGGGAAAACTCAAGAGATTGTCCTGCCAATACCGCGGTATGGATTATCCCCGGAAAATGAAGACGAGAGAAGAGCCTCATGATGGCGAAACCTGGTGGTGTAAAGGCAAAGTGACCAAGAAATATGAACAGGGTGGTGAGCACCTTGTTGAGTGCGAGATTTGGGTGGAAAATGGAAAGGGAGAAAAGACAACGCCTGGCTCAGCCCTGGTTGCCTTACCCACACGAAGCGGGAAATAAGCGAGAGTATTGGTTTTGATAGCTATTTAGAAGCAATTTTCTGGAAATACTGAATCGAGCCCATGTTTTCAAGAGAACAGAATTCAAGGAGGTAAAAATGGGAAAACTAGATGGGAAAGTAGCGGTTATCACAGGGGCGGCGCGGGGCATAGGCAGAGCTGATGCCCTGTTGTTTGCCAAAGAGGGTGCGGCTGTTTTTGTGAGTGATATTGATGAGGCGCCGCTTACGGAGGTAGTCAAGGATATAAAAGCTGCTGGGGGAAAAGCTGATGCTTGTGCTGGCGATGTGAGGAAGCTCGAAGATTGTCAGAAAGTCATGGACAAGGCAGTGGATAAATTCGGCAAAATAGATATTTTAGTCAATAATGCCGGGCTTACCAGAGATGCTTTAATACATAAAATGACAGATGCTCAGTGGGACATATGTGTTGATATTAGTCTCAAGGGGACCTTTAACTGTATTAGGGCAGCTTCAAAATATATGCTGAAGACAGGACACAATGGCAAAATAATTAATGTGGCCTCCGTAGCCGGACTGATGGGAAACATCGGCCAGAT
>Ga0209979_1002437_pt1 | contig 17796 bp, 15 predicted proteins | sample AnhtaG_FD_183114 | JGI IMG/M metagenome (GOLD analysis project Ga0209979, IMG submission 183114) | Deep subsurface microbial communities from Anholt, Denmark to uncover new lineages of life (NeLLi) - Anholt_01485 metaG (SPAdes) (version 2) | ecosystem: Environmental > Aquatic > Marine > Oceanic...
CATTTGTAAAGATTGAGAGAAAGAAAGATTAAGGAAATCATATTCTTTTTTTATCTTCGGAATAGAAACAACCATTTCATGAGCAAACTTAAACTTACCCGTTCGTTTATAGTATTCAATATTATCCGTCAAAAGATAATTCCATAGAAAACGGGCATTATCTCCGTGTTGTAATAGCAATTGCTTTTGTTCTTCTGTTGGGCAAAGTCTATATTTGAAACCCTTTAATATTTTCATTTTCCCTTAATAACAAGTATTTTTGTGCCAATTCATTCCCGAGGCAAGCATCGGGGTTTTCTTGGCACGTTTTTTATAACCTCTACGGGAAGTTACCAATTGGTAACGATAATTATAAATATCTATAAACCCCCTGTCAAAACAACTCTTCAAAAGCTCTTAAAAAATACCATATAATGTTTAAGGGCTCCCTTTGGGGAGTTCCCGAAATGAATTAAATAACTTAAATTCTTTCAGACTTTTTCAGAAATTGTTATATTTCCTCGTCAGTGAATTTGTAACCGATGCCTTCGATGAACTTAATCTTCTTGCCCCCACCGTTTAACTTATGCCTTAGCGTCTTGATGTGAGAATCTACCGTCCTTGTAGTGCCAAAGTAATCGTATCCCCATATGCTCTCTGTCAAGAAATTCTTGTTCGATACTCTCTATCCACTCCACCTTCGCCTCTAACGAGATAAACTTGAGCTTCCGCGAATGCCGAGCCATCACGACCAATAAACAAAAAGACAAATGAACCCGCACCCAAATTTGCCTTTTTGGAAAAGAGCACTTTGTTAATTTGGGTTGAAATATTATAATATACTACCAATAAATAACAAACATGTCAAGAATATAATGCTACCTATAGGTAGTCGACTTATAAGTAGCAATAATATAGTATATGTAAGTAAGACAAATAAATAAGTAGAAAGGTTAAAAAAATGGCTGAAATCAATAAACGAGTAGGTCATAAAATCAGAGAATATCGCGAGAGAAAGGGATGGACACAAGAGCAACTCGCTTTTGAGGCAAGCATTCATAGAGCTTATATCGGGCAGATAGAAAGAGGGGAAAAGAACATAGGGTTACAGAATCTTGAGAGAATTGCAAAAGCACTAAATGTAAAAATTCAACAATTAGTCAAATAATTTCTATAATGAATAAAAGTCAGGAATTATATATTCGTTTATTAAATGAATGTTCTGAGATTAAAGAATTTATGAAAAAGACGTCCCAATACCATTCTTTCCTGACCCATTCTGCATTTAATATGCAATGTGAAGAGAAAATGTTTGAGTGTGGCATAATACCAAGACAACAATATTTTAAACAAATTCCGGGATTGGAAAATGAGTGTAAAAAATGTTGGGCTTTCTATTTAAATCCAAGAAATAAATCAATAAAACAGTATGATATTATTTATGGAAAAAAATTTGAGTTTGCCTTCTTAGAATTTCTAAATAAGTCGACAATTCCATCCGCTAAGGCAGATAGAAAAAATGCAATCTTACCTGACAACCTAATATTTAACAAGATAGGAAAAGTATTAGCTTACTACGAGGTTAAATATCACAATGCTCCTTTTGTCTGGAGATATAAATATACGGAAGGTAGAGAATGCTACGAAGGCTCAATCACTATGGATTATGAAAAGGTTAAAAATCAAATGGAGAAGGTTAGGAAATTAACAAAATTACCTGTTTTCTATTTACATTGGGTTGATTTCCCTTGCATTAAAGGTGTTTTTTATATGACGTTGGAGGATACGCAAAAAAAATTAAAGTTAGGAATAGAGTTTAAAAGAAAGGGAAGAGAAGGTGATTATATTATATCAGAAAAAGGGAAAAAGAAAGTTGGCTATCAGAATAAATTTTATCCCAGCATTTTAGAAATGAAAAACTTAGAAGATTTTATAAATTTATTAAAATCATTTGATGGAAAAAGAACTTAAGACAAAACATGGTACTATAGCGTTGCCGAGCTTTTTCCCTACTGTGGGATGGCCTGGGGGAAGAGGGGAGTATGACTTTTTCTTTAAAAATCTGGAATACTTCTGTCGGAAAATAAATCATTATCATTTTCTTTTTAATTTTTCATCATTTATTTTTGGGTTTACTATCCCACCTAGTGATTTTAATCGTCATTATGAAAACTTCAGAAATAAAAACCTTAGAGATATATTGACTGAAAATACTGGCGTTTCGCCTTTTATTGCAAAAAGCTTGATTATTTTGTTAGATGTAGGCGGAAATAGAATATTTAATAAAATAATAAATGACAACTTATCCCCTATAATTATAAAGAGTTATGAAAAATATTATAATGCGTATAAAGACTTCATTAAAAGGGGAAATCCTGATATCTTCGTCGGTTTTGACATCGGTCCATCGTATACCACCAAGGATGAAATTTCTAAAAGAGGTATAAAAATATGGAATTCCCTATCTCTAGAAGAGAAATATAAAATCAATCATGAATTGTTAGAAATATCGGTTACCTTTAAGAATAAAAAAGATTTGATAATGGTGCCAGTAAATGCTTCTCATCCATTTGTTTTGAAAAATTCTTTAGACTATTTGTTTAATTACCACAGAGAGAAAATAGAAATGGTGGGACTTGCCGGAATTGCTAATTATCCATTAAAAATAATCATACAGGTATTGAAAATATTTAATGAGTATAAAAAGGAAAAAGAATGGAATGTTCTATCGCATGGATTGGGTTTGGGTGGTTGGCGGAATATACCTCTTCTGATTAAGTATGAAATAGACAGCTGTGATGTCGCATCGCCCTGGAGAAGGGCCTGTACAGATGCAATTTCTCGTCCGTATTTACCGCTTTTTGATCATAATTTAAATTTTACTAATATTTCGAATGCATTTGCTCATTCAGAGTTATATGATGATATATATTCCAAAGTTCGTTGTAATTGTCCTTTTTGTAATGACATCCCTTTAAAAGAAATACAACAACGTTGTAGAAAAGCAGATAAAAATATCACGGGCAAGAAATTACATGATGAAGATTTTAGGGAAATGAGAATAAGAATATTTTTCCACAATGTTTTTCAGCACATTGCTTTATTGAAGAAATTATATCAGTATAAGACTAATTTTGGTAATAAATTTATGATTGAATTCTTAAAAGATATGCCGGAGGGTAAAACAAAAAGAATATTTTCAAGGATTTCAAAAGAGTTCTGTTTGTAGCTCAACTTCCCTTTTTAGTCGTCTCATAATTAATTTTTCATATTGGTTGTCTATCTCGATCCCTATGCCATTCCGGTCTAAATTGGCTGCTGCTATTAAAGTTGTGCCTGAACCTAAAAAGGGGTCCAATATCCAATCTCCTTTATTGGAGGACATTTCTATTATCCTTTCAATCATGGGTGTTGGATAAACACAAGGATGGAATATTTTATTTTTTTGTTTAGTCATATTGTTTACACGGTCAAAGTACCAAACATCCGTAGGGTTTCTTCCTCCATTAGGATTTAATCTTTTATCTTTCTTAGTTACATAAGGTATTCTAATTTCATCCAAATTGAAAATATAATTTTTAATATCTTTAACACACCATAAAATATTTTCGTATCTGCCGCTTAATCTTTGTACACAATTAACCATGCTGTTAAAGTGCCATACAATCATATTTCTTAGGTAAAAGCCGTGTTTTTTTATGATCTCATAGGCTATAGCAACTAAGGGAATTATTTCTTTTGTTTTTGGATTTGGAATAGGTGAAACATTCAAAAAGAAACTTCCATTAGATTCTAAAATTCTATATATTTTTTTTGTAGCTTCTGAAATAAGTGCTTTCCACCGTTCTATCCCAACCTTGTCTTTATACTTTCCATATGGCTTGTTCAAATCATAAGGAGGAGATGTAACTACAATTGCTATACTATTATCTTTTATTTCATCCAAAACTTCTACACACGACCCAAACTTAACTACTTGATGGGTTTTTCTAATTCCGAGATGAATGTCTGGTTTAAAATTATAAATATTATCCATAGCTAAGCAACAAATTGAACTTTCTGGTCTTGATTAAACAAATCTTCAAGTTTCTCTTCTAATAACCTCTTATTTAGTATAGCAAAATAATCTGAATTTATTTCGTATCCTACACATGAACGTAGTAGTTTTTTTGCAACAACCAATGTAGTTCCAGAACCTAAAAAAGGATCTAAGACTAAATCACCCTCAACAGAGCCTATATTTAAAATTCTTTCAACTAATTCGTCTGGATACATGGCTGGATGCGGATAATTTTTACCTATAGTTCCCCAAAATCTATTTATGTTCCAAATATTTCCCATGCTTTTGAGATTATGAACAAGATAATCACATTTTTTACTCTCAAATTCTTTATTAAAATAAAATCCAGCTTTTTTATAAAAAACTAAAACATATTCAAATTTATCTGTTAAATTATTATCAGGAACAGGCCCACTGACCGATTTATGCCAAATAACAATATCCCATAACTTAAAACCTATTTCTATGCACTGTTTGTAAAAATCATATGGAATCATTCTTAGTGACTTATTATACATTTTTGTATTTATATTTAACCAAAATGTACCTTTCTTATTAAGTACTTTATAACATTCTCGAAAAACTTTTTTGATCCTTGATAAATATAATTCATATGATTCTGTATATCCGATTTGGTCTTTAACACAGTAATTTTTCATATCCCAATAGGGCGGTGAGGTAACAATCAGATCGACTTCTTCATTTCTTAAATCAATCATTTTCTCGGAAGTTCTGTTAATTACTTTATATGTCGGTTTCTGACGTGTATTAGTTTTGATAGAGCTTGTCATTTTAAGATTTGGTACTTTTTGTTTAGTTTTATTTTTAATAAAATCATTTATTGGTAAGATATTTACTTTATTTGCAGTTGTTGCTCTATTAGAATAGAGGATGAGGTTGCCATCTTTAGGACAAGTTGCAAGTTTTATTCTATTTATTACCATATCAAAAGAAAGAGGAACGTGCTTGGTTTTTTTGCCTTTACCGTCATCTTCAGTCATTAACCATACATTACCGGGATCTTTTCCTAATGGATGGTACCTATCAGGCCTGTTTCCCCATTCGATACCCTTCCAAATATGTTTTTCTCTTATTAGGTCTTTATTAAAGTAATAATTATTAAGACTCTTTACAAAAAAATATATGTGAGCATATCTATTAGTTAATTTTTCTGAGTGATTTTTATTATTGGGTATAAACCAAGTTATTATATTGCGCAAAAACCAGCCTTGATTTATTATATACCCTGCAAGTTCAAATCCTAATGGTTTTGTTTGGTCATTTAATTTTATATGAGATGCTATTATCCAAAATGACCCTGATTGTTTTACATTGCATAATAAACTATTTAATCTAGTAGTGTCAATTTCAAAATCTTCATCACAATTTGAATTTAATGAGAACAAGTCTAAGATTATTGCATCCTGAGAAAATTCCATGTTACATATGGTATATGATTCATTAATTTGTAAATTCTTATGAGTTTTCATTAACGCCTAGTTATATTTTTTAGATGTTTAATATCCTCATCGGTAAAGTATCTATAATTATTCATTGGATCTCTTTTTGCCTTAGGAATTTTGCCGGCTTTTTCCCAGTTAAAAAGAGTTCGTTTATAAACCCCGAGAATATTTGCGACTTGTTGGGAGGTATATCTATTATTATTCGCCTTGTTCATATTTTAGTATAGTTTAGCATAGTTTTTATACTTTGTCAACATTTTATATTATATTTTAAACTTCTTTAGATACTCATTCCACCATTTTTCTCTCACTGCACTGAAAAAAGGCTTCATATTTTTGATTTAATGGCTTCTTTTCAAGTAGGGATCCACTTTTATATTATTATCCTATTTCCATCTTTTACTCCATTTGGATGCTTCATTAACCAGGGAGTTCCAGGCAAACCCAAAGCCAAAAGCAGCACAAAATAACCTAATCGAGACTTCTGTCCCTGCCACTGTTTGAACAAACTCAAACTTTGGAAAGATTAGCAGGGTAGTAATCAAACTCAAGATAAAAGAAGCTACCGCCGTAAGCCAGTACTCTTTTTCAAATTTCTTTATCTTGCCAGCCATAATTTTCCTTAGATAAGGAATCAATGTCCTGGCTAGAACACCTAACAAAATCCCTGAGAGTTTCAGGAAAAGCTCCATCCTTATACCTCCCTGTTTATGATTCTTTCTCTTTCAGGTCATTCGCCCGTTTCAACTCATTAGCCAGTTTCTCACCTACTTTCACTACCTTATCAAGCATCTTCTTGACAGTCTCCAATTGTTTTGGATCAAGGGTAATCTTCATCAAAAACCTCCTTGAATATCACAAAAGTCTCACGTTTGCGCCAGGCTAGACTCTTGCTTTTACCTCAAAGGAATTATATGAAAAGAGAGCTACTTAATGCAAGAAGAAAATACCAGAAGCCTTTTATCTAAGCGTCCATTAATGCTTAGATTTAAGGACTGCCAAATTCAGAAACCTACCCGTTAGAAAATCAAGCTCCTACTAAGGATTTTTCTAAGGTTTTATGGACAAGGCTTTTGGAAATACGCATAAAACAAAAAATCCCAAATCGCCTTAATTTATCAAGCAGATTCGGGACTTCCTCTATATTTCTTATTTTTCTTTTTAACCTTCTTCACTTAAGAAACCGCCACTCTGTCCAACTGGAAGGGGTTCGACAAAAAAAAGCGGGAGAAACCCAATACATTCTGAATAACCGCCGCTTGTTCCTTTGTGCTTACACGAACATAAATTGCTTCAGACAATACTTTACCTTCCATATTTTCTCCTGACGTGTAACCTGCTGTATTGTTTATGTGCCCTCTGTTCTATTTTCTCTAACAATACTATAAGAGGCTAATTTTATTAAGATTAAGAGTAGTAGCTGAGCATTTTCTTTTGTAAATCCTTGTGATGGTAGAAGTCCGTGGGCGACGTCATTCCGATAATTGTCTCCCCTAACATCACAAAGATATACTTCCATAAATTTTAAAAAGTTTTTATCTATTCCTCTTATTCGAGACAAAGTTACTAAAATATCAGAAAGCATCCTTTCCCGCATCTCATTGCTTCTATAAGAAAATGTTGGCAAACCCAATTTCCCAAGTAAGTCCCTTAATATTCCTTCTATCTGAAATACGAAAATGTGGATAGCGGCGACATATTCTTTATTACCAAAAGCTCGAAGCCCGTGTTCAATAATTTCTATTCGCCCTTTATCTACTATTCCAGTCGACGATAGCTGTTGGGTCAATGTCTTCACATATCCCGGGTGTTCTTTTTCAAGCAAATCGAAAATTTTATCCAATAACTTCTGTGCACGAATGTGATAATCTATTTTGAAATTCTCTATTGCACTATACTCTAATTTTTCATCTCCTTCTGAAATCTTTTTCACGCAAATATTTCCCTTCATAATTGTTCGAGGAAATATATGTCGAATAACAAATTTTTTCGCTTGTTCCACTGCCTGCTCTTTTGACTTTTCATACGAAGGAATGAAGTTAGGGTCTAAACTCATTATTTGAAACACTTCTATCGTTTTTTTCCCCTCATACATTTTTGACCATGGTCTTAAATCTGTCTCTATTTCCTCTTTTGGTATTTTTTCTTCTGTTGTTATTGTCTTGTATTCTGTCTTCAATGCAGCCTCATTTGCCTCCTGTATCTTAGTTTTCAGTTCCTCTACTTTTTGGGGAAAATCGCCTAAATCTATATACACTTTCATTGCTTCTTCATAAAAATTTGCAGCGACTATATTTCCGCTTGGATAATTTGCTTTTTTCCACTCGGCTTCTTCAATAAATGATTCAGCAATTCTAACTTTTATGTTCCGCCATTCATCTTGATTTTTTCTAATTTGGCATATTTTTACTAGTAGCTCCATAAAACTTCTCTGTAAGTGAAAGCTGTCTGGAATATTTTGAGCATAATAAGTAATAGTATCTTTTATTGTTGAAATAAGATATTCGTAATCTATTTGACCGCTTATCTTTCTTTCTCGATTCAAAATTGATTTAATAATCTCAAGCAAGTATCTAAATCTTATTTTTTCTACCAGTTGCTTTATAAATTCGTAATGCTTATTCAAACTTGCATTTATTAAGCTTGGGTCATTTATTATTGAAGCAATTGTAATGGCTCTATCCAGTGAGTCAGCGAGTTCATGGTCCCATTCATTAGCAAAATAGATTGGACAACAATCAAGATAGGCTCTTACAGTCAAACGAGCATATGTAACATCTTTGTCAAGTTCCCAGACAACATCGCTATATCTACTTTTCAATACAGGATTCTTAGTAACTGTCGATCTCTTTTTATAGTATTCAATGACTTCTTTAGGGAAATGCTTTTCCAAATCAGGATATTTCCATTCTTCTCCTTTATCGGTAGTCCCGCTCATCCTGGAATCGAATCTTCTTTTAGGAGATTTATGTGTGGAAAGGCTGAAAATCAATATTTCTTTCCTTGCATCTTCAAGTTTTTCTCTGTCACCACTTTTCTCGTATTTTTCAAACAAAACTTCATAAATATCAGAACGATTCCAACGAAACTCCGAGGTGTTCGTTTCTGATAGTTTAGTTAATTCTTCGGGGCTTAATTTCTGTAATTCTGATTTTTCCATTCTATAAACACCTTTTAGTTTGACAACCTAAACAATATTGCAGATAACTTGACCATAACCGAACAAGTTCGGATAAAATCCTGACTCTTGGGCTATATCTGAAGCACTTCTGCTGTACGAACTCTCTCTGAAACTATCCGTTTCTTTACTTTATCTGGAGACATTTAATCTATCCAAAGGACTTTTATTGTACTTATGACATGTGCACTAATATGAGTACAACCCTCTCGTATTCTACTACTCTCAAACCCAGAATAATTGCCAGAGTAATTATATAAAAAAAAACTACCCAAGGGAAGGAAAAAGTTAAAGGTTTTTCCCGTTGGATGTCCTTAAATTCATCAAGAAAATGATAATATTGGCTTGATTTTATAAAGGCTAATTTTTGAATTCCTCGGTCCTTAAATCCAGGCATTAAAGGACACGTAACCGTTGATTTTTTCTTGCATTAGGTAGCTTTTATTTGTATAATTTTTAACATGAAACCAAGGGCCAACCGAGGTTGTAAAGATACCTTTGGTTTCCTTCGCTTTTCAATCTATCTTCACCAAGAAGACCTTTGCTACAGATTGCATAAACGAAGTACTTCGCAAAATATACCAATTTGGGAGCATAGACGAAGTAGTTCAGTTATTTTAAGTTAGGCGACATGCTTAATTTCATTAAATAGATGGGGTGAATGTTGACTTTATGGTAGACGTAGAATTGTGGGAACGATTGGTTGAGTGTATCCAATACATAGGAGTAATCTAATGGCTTTGAAATACCGATTGACTACCCTAGGGTGGTACAATTTTGAAATCCTTATACAAACTTTACTTAAAGCAATTGTAGGCCCTGGCGTCACTTCATTTGGTGGTTCAAAGGATGGCGGACGGGATGCCACTTTTAAAGGAGAAGCCCCTTTCCCAAGCCAAAAAACGAGGTGGGAAGGAAAATGGATATTCCAAGTGAAATATAGCGATGTCGAAGCGGTAAGTGAGAGTGCTCAAAGTAAACGGGTTTTAGATTCATTTCGAAAGGAAATAAATAATATAAAACAACGAAGGCGTAGCTGGCCAGATAATTATATCTTAATTATAAATCTTATACTTTCAGCTACTTTACGAGATAAATTAAGGAAGGAATTTTCGGGTGCGGGATTCAGAGGCAATTTTCACACTATCGATGGGCGCGAGGTATGTGAATTTTTAGATATATATCCGCAAGTTCGTCGGTCATTTCCGCAACTTATTGGTCTTGCAGATATAGAGAAAATAATAAACAAAGATCTTTATGTCAGGAGCGAAGCGTTTGTGTCAGACTTGCAGCCTAAACTTATTACCTTTGTTGTAACAAGCCAATATTTCAAAGCACACGATATTCTTCGGAAACACCATTTTGTCGTCCTTGACGGACCTCCAGAGAGTGGTAAGAGCTTTATTGGAGGAGCGATTACCCTTGCCTATGCTTGCGAAGAATTCGAAATCTTTTATACCCAAGAGCCACAGGAGATATTTCGAGCTTATAATGCTTCTCATAAACAACTCTATTTTGCTGATGATGCAGTGGGGACAATTATTTTTAATCCAAACTTAGGAGATCACTGGAGTAGGGAACTACCAGGAATCATTCGCAAACTTGATAAGAATCATAAGCTGATTTGGACTGCGCGTCACTATATTCTTCAGGAAGCGATAGACAGGACCAAACTCAGAGAATATATTGATAATTTCCCTGGAATTCATGAGGTTCTTGTTGAGGTCGGGGACCTCACATTATTAGAGAGAGCTTTAATTCTATATAATCATACAAAACACTCAGACCTTTCAAGCGAAGCGAAGAAAATAATAAAAGAGCATGCACTTTTTATCTCCGAACATCCAAATTTCACACCGGAACGAATACGTCAACTTACCAAATTAGTATTACCCGAAATTAAGAGAGAACTATCTTTAAAGGAAAAACAGGAATGGTTTAAAAAAATAGATAAATTTTTGAAAAATCCCAGTGAGAGATTTTATAAAGCTTATCGCGAAGCGCTAGGAACTTCTGAAAGGGCAATGTTGATAGCCCTGCTTGATTTAGGAAGGTCCGTTAACAAGGATAAATTACGGAGTGAGTATGAGAGACGAATATCTACCATTTGAACAGTGTCTTGACCGATTGAAGCATAGTTTTCTTCGAGTAACTACTCATGAGTTTTGGGGTTCTTACATAGATTTTCAACACCCCAGCTTAAGAGATATGCTTTTAATCTTATTGCAGAATGAACCAACGGTGAGGCGTCAATATATTTTGCTTGCTTCACCACAAGGACTATACGATATTATTCAGGGGATTCCTTTCTTTGGCTTATCTCCAACAGATGATGTCCATACTCTAATTATCCGAGATGAAGAAGAATTAGACCTCTTATGTGGGCGAATAAGAAATGTTATCACCGATACGATACCAGCTAATGACCAGAGTCAATTGCTTAATAGTGCCGTAACTCTGCTCCCGCGGAAAAACAAGAAAATAATCAACGCAGCGGATGTGGATTTGGGAAGGTTCCTCAAGTCTCCAAGTGGAAAAGTCATAGACGCTTTATTGCAAGCCCTTGCTAACGAAAATACTTACAGAAATAACCTTACCTATAAACTATCTAATTGGATGGATATTTTGGAAAAGTTTTACCAATTGGCACCTTACATAGTTCCCGTCCCTCATCTTTCATATATTACCAGTTTGGCTTTGCAGATGAGAGAAACAGATATTTTAGATGGACTACGATTTATCTACCTTCTGTCCGTTAATGAACCAATAGTTTTTAAACAAGTATTTTCTCAGAAGCTTGCTCAACAATGGAATAAATCTCTTATCACAAAACTTGACGAGTATTCCGGGGAAGGAGAGTATTTAGATAACATTAGCACTGGAGACAAGTATGATTATGAAGAAAAGTATTCCGCCTACGTGAATTGGAAAGAAAAGGCTGAAGACCTCTTAGAGCTTGCCACAATTTTTTATTCTTTTTCACAAATTCAACAGCCCGATGAGTTTTCTGCGTTCGAAGATTTGCTAGAAAATATAAGTCCTCCGCAACAACCAGAAGAAGAGGAAGAAGAGGAAGAAGAGGAAGATACGACTTATAAATATAAAACTGATAAATCAGACAAAGAATACTGGACGATAGAACGCTTGTTTGAGGACCTGTAAGGATGTGTAAATTAGCACGTCGCCTAACACAGCATAAAAGGTTCGTCTTACGAGCTTACCCAAATTTTTGCTTCGCAAAAACTTCTTTTATGCTGGGACCGTTATACGAAACCGGCCACTTTTACTCACCCCTCATCTGTGAATTTAGGACCTTATGCACAAGACTTTTCGAAATTCCCATTTCTTTCGCTATCGCTCTAACAGAGCTCCCTTGCGAGGCCAAGTCTTTCATTCTCTCAATATCCAGCTCTAGCGGAGGTCTTCCAAGTCTTATTCCGTTTTCTTTGGCTCTTCTCACGCCGGCCAATACTCTTTCCCTAATAAGGGACCTTTCAAACTCGGCTATTGCTCCCATAATAGTAAATACCAGCTTCCCATGATTAGTAGAGGTGTCAATACTGTCCTCGTAGGAACAGAAGTCAATATCCAAGTTCTCTAATTCTTCCAAAGCTGTAACCAGATGTTTTGTGGACCGAGCAAACCTGTCAAACTTCCAAACCAGGAGAATATCGAATTTCCTCTTTCTCGCATCTTTCATTAGCCCGTCTAACGCTGGTCTACTTTCTTTTGCTCCGCTTACGCCCCGATCCACATACTCTTGATAAATTTCCCAATTTCTAAGCTTAACATACTTCCTTAAATCCAAGAGCTGACTTTCGGGGTCTTGGTCCTTAGTGCTAACCCTTCCGTAGATTCCCACCTTTTTCATAATCTCTCTCCTCCTTTAATAAATGAACATTGAGCACCGGACTGGTTTCTTTTTTTATTGCTCGTATTTGCTCGTAATTAACCAATTCCTTTTTTAAACTGTTCTAATCCGTTCCATATCCTTTTTTTAAATTCATAAAAATTCGCAAATTTTGCCCATAATTGTCCGAAATCCTTTTTTAAAGTGTTTTAAACTGTCTTATATATGTCCTATACTCTTTTTTAAAGTGCTCCATATTTGTTCCAAATTCCTTTTTTAACCTCCCATAAATTCTCAAAAATTGTATATATTAAGTCCTAATCTTATTGAGAAATTCCTTTTTTATATGCTCTAAAATGCTCTATACTTATTAGCTATATATAATTATAAGTTTAATATATATTCTCTATTTCAAACCAATAGACTTATAATTTTTTCTTGACTCAATACTGCTTAAGCAAAGCTCCAAAATTTTTAACCATTTTTTGACCACAAGTCCGCCAAAACCCAATAAACTCCGATAAATCTCCACAAAATAAAAAATCCCAAATCTCCTTGATTTCTCAAGTAGTTTTGGGATTTTCGTCTATCTTTTTACGACCCTTCTTTTTCCTATGTTTCGGTTTACGAAACCGCTGCTCTATCCAACTGGAGAGCATTCGAATAAAAAAGCGGGAGAAACCCAATGGATTCTGAATGACTTTCGTTTTACCCTAAACCAACGCCTTTTTTGTTCTTTATTTTCTTAATTTCTTCTAATAATTCTTCTTCTGTGATTATACCCTTTCTAACCAAAAGTTTGATAAGAGCCTCTTGAGTATACATAATGGTAAGCAGAGCATCTTTAAGGTCTATTGCTTCCGTTTTAACAGCCATTTTTATTCCTCTCTTTAATTAAAAATTTAGTTCAACGTTTTAACTCTTTTTCCTCATATACCATTTTTACATCCACTAACTCCTGAAAATCAATAAAGTTCACTTTCTGCAACAATGTATCTATTCCATTTGCTCTTTCTCGAATAAGGAAAATATATTGATTTCCTATTGTCGGCTAAATCCTTAAACGGAATCAGTAAACGAATCAGAGCTTTGTCGTAATCGGAATTAAAACCCACTAAATAGTAATAATCTATGTTTGTTCTCTTCCATAAATTAAAGTTCCAATATTTCCTGAGATACCTTTTGTGACCTTTCTTCCTATAATCCTGGAGCAAGCCACTACTTGATACTTCTACCCAGCCTAATTCTTGGTCTAAAAAATCCACACGGTCGTGATAAATAATGTCCTCACGGTTATTAACTATTAGATATTTCCCACGTAATTTTACGAAATCCCTTTCTCCCTTTCGTCCTTTTCCACTTGCGGTAGTAATTTCAAACTTTGGTTTATACTTTTCCGTTTTCCTTCTTTTGTAAAAACTTACCCTTAAGCGCTCCTTCACTTTATCTGGAAAATTCTTGTAATAGTATCTGGAACGACAGATATCGGAACAAAATCTTTGGCCTTTGTTCTTTTGAAAAACCTCAAATTTCTTGCCACAATTCAAACAATATCTTATTTTAGGAAAGAAACCAGCCAGATTAAGTGCTCTTTTCCAACTACCAAATTTATCTATTATTGTCCTAGAAGTAGGAAAAAGTCCTCTGGGGACCACATTATCGTATTTTTCTGCGGAAATTGCCTCCCTTTCGCCTATTGAAAGTATGGATTCCAAGGATTCTTCCTTCGTATAGCGCATTTGATATTTTTCTGACATCAGACTCTGTCAAATTGTAAGGGTAATATTTGACACAAGCAAATTATCACCGTTTAGCCATTGTCAATCAGATAAATGGGGCCTTATCCTCAATAGCGTCCAAGAGGCGAGCCTCTTTGAGGAAAAGCCCTATATATCTTATAACACTGGGGTTCCAATTGGCAAAAATGCGAATTAGAAGGCTATTTTTGGGACCTGAAAAGTCAGAGTCTGAAAGCGAGGTTATTTGCTACTTTCAAAAGGGAGTTTACCTACACGACTAAAGCCAGGAGTATTGTTTTCCTTGGTTACTTTTCCAGTAAGTGAATGACGTGAGAGATGTCTCTAAGGCCAGACTCAATGCGTCTTTTGGCGGCCTGGGAGGTAGCATATTTTACCTTTTCATAACCAAACTTATTTATTAATATTATAAAGGTTTCGATCTGGCTGAGGTCTTTAGGCTCTCCCAACTGGGCTGAAAGGTCCTGCGCCTTTTTGGTGATGTCTGCACCGTACCTTTCAGTGAGGGCGCCTAATCTCCTTTTGAATTCATCTGGCGAGATGAGCGGATTCAGGCGGTAGTCATTTGCTGGCCTCTTACCCGGCTTTCCCCAGTCTTCTGGAACGTGACGATAGACCTCAATCAGCTCCTCCCTCTCAAGTTCTAAAATGCCATTGCCCAGGGCTCGTTCACCTATATGATATTTCCTTGCCAGGTCCTTTTGGGACATGAACCAGTATGGGTTTCTTTTGGACTCTTTCGCCTCAAGCAGAGCAACAAGCCACATAAACTTTGCCCTGAAGGAGAGTCGCTCATCCAGCCCATATTCCCAATATTCAAATGGAAGGATGAAACTTTCCTCTTTGGAATCGAAATTAATTATAGTAAGCGTCTTTGACCAGGAACGATGTTCGATGAGCTTGTATTTTCGCTTTAATTTATTCATAGGCTGACGTATGCTGAAATAGTAATAGAACTTTGTATAGGTTCGCTTCAGCCCCTGACCTGGTCGTTCATAATGGAGGTCCTTGGCGAGCTTTTCATAATCTATTGGTATGGTAGCTGAACCTAACTCCTGCGCTCTCTTTTGCAGTAAAAGGTAAAGGTCGAAGGCCTTCTCTGAACTGTGGCTGAAAAGCAAGGGAAGCTTGTTTTCCTCCAGCATAAGGTGTTTTGGGATTCTTACACCCTGGTGCTCTTCAGGTCGAACCGGGAGACCCTCGCTTGTTTTTATCTTCCTGAATTCCTCAATTAGTCGAGATGCGAGCTCTGGCGACTCGAGCAAAATGGACACTTCATCGTTTGAGTAGAATGCTGACTTAGACCAGTTTGCGCTCCCTATGAATAAGATTTCCTTATCTATGATGACCGCTTTTGAGTGAAGAAGAGAGACGGGGCTATCTAGACGGACCCATGCGCCTCCATTGGCTAAAGCCTGGTAGGCATTATAATTCTTATCGAATAGGCTATCTTCCAGAATAACCCTCACATCCAGACCCTTCCTCCTGGCATCGACCAGATCGTTTACCAGGATGGTAACTGGATTATCCGGGTCATCCGGCTTCATAGCAACATAATACATCTTGACCCAGACCGAATCTTCAGCTTCCTGGATAGCCTGATGGAGTACATCGAAATATTCGCTTCCAAGAAGTAGCCTGGCCTCCTCAGCCTCATAGCAAAAAGCCCTTATAGTCATTCCTAACACTACAAGGGCGATTATGAAAATTGCTAAATATCTCTTTATTCTAATCACTTTCTATCTCATCACCTCTTCTGTCTAATTATCTACCTGCTTCTTAACCCTTTCTCCCCATTTGGCCCCTTCTGAAACCAAAGAATTCCAACCGAAGCCAAAACCGAAGGCAAGACAGAATAGCTTAATCGATGACTCAAGACCGACACCGGGTTGAGCAATGTTAAATTCCGGAAAGATTAACAATGTAGTAATTAAACCTAAAATAAACGAGGCCAAGGCTGACAACCAGTATCCATTTTTGAATTCCTTAACCTTTCCTTGCTTTAGCTTTCTCAAATATGGCACTAAGGTCCTGACCAGGACACCGAATAAAATCCCAAAAAGTTTCAGGAAAAGTTCCATATTAATTCCTCCCTATTTTATGTTCTTTTTCTTTCAGGTCGTTCGCCCGTTTCAACTCAGTAACCAGTTTCTCACCTAAATTCACTACTTTATCAAACATCTCTTTGAGAGTCTCCAGTTGTTTTGGCTCAAGGGTAATCTTCATCAAAAACCTCCTTGAATGTCGCAAAAGTTTTACATTTGGGACAGGAATCTTTTGGTCACAAAGTAGTCACAGATAAGCATTTTCAAATAATTCATAAGCTCTATCCTTATAAAACCCTTCCTAAATAAAGGGAATTACAAGTCTATCTGAAATATAAGGGCTAAGACAGTGGTTTCTAAGACCGAAGACCCAAGCACTTGCACCACAAACTTTGTGTTATATGAAGTTAACGTGCAGTTCGAGTTACTATTAAGGCTTTTATTGATGTCTTTTAAATATCCCAATGAAGCTTTCAAATCTCTCTGGGAAGCTTTTAAATAATACCCAGATTCTATCTATTGCATATCCTAAAATAAGTGCAAATATATACTTCGGGGTAGTAGATGTAGAAAATGATTCCTTAAAAAATAAAGGAAATATTTCTGTTACGATAAAATAAATGCTAATTATTAAAAAAGGATAATTGAATAGATATATAGGAATTAAGTCTCCATAGTTTCTGCTCCCCCACGATTTGACTATCTGTTTATATTTATCTCGTATATATGGGTCTATATCATTGGATTCTGATAAACGCCTCGCTGTTCTATTAAACCACCAACTTCTAACGCTCGTTAAAAGCCAACCAACGATTGCTAACCATAGAATTTTTTTATCAATCTCTATTCCTTCAACGAACCTCTTAAAAAGAGAAATATAAATGTGAATCACTATAATTGAGACGCCTGAATATAATATTTTGGCGAATATAATTGGAAATGAAGTCTGTTCTCTATTCTTCTTAAACCACTGAGGAATACACATCACAACCTCCTCGACAGACCTGGGAAACAGTGAACTTGTGACCAAATTGTGACCGTTAAAGTACTAATTCCCGTGAAATTTCATAAATCCTCATAAGGAGGGAAATTCGGAAAAAGTGCGGAGTTTATTAATTCCTCTTAAATTTTAAGGGCTTTTCCGATTACGCTTTTTCGGTTTACGAAACCGTTGCCCTACCAACTGAGCTACGAGACTCCCCTATAGGACAAACTGATACGCAACGTCCTTTTTATAAGGGGTAATTGTCGTGCTACAGTGCGTTTTATCACATAATAATATATAATTAGTCTATTTGTAAAGAGGAAAATTAAAATCTTGGGGGATACTTGTAACAGGAGGGTTGTTAGTTCGAGTCCAACTCGGGGAGCCAGTTTTGATTTAAACCCGAATTTTTAAATAAGGAAGTGATCTCACCGCGACCGCCTTCGGCGGTCGCAAAAGAAAAGGATTTGATTTGGCGG
>Ga0209979_1002438_pt1 | contig 17791 bp, 14 predicted proteins | sample AnhtaG_FD_183114 | JGI IMG/M metagenome (GOLD analysis project Ga0209979, IMG submission 183114) | Deep subsurface microbial communities from Anholt, Denmark to uncover new lineages of life (NeLLi) - Anholt_01485 metaG (SPAdes) (version 2) | ecosystem: Environmental > Aquatic > Marine > Oceanic...
GGCTCACCAGTAGCTTTGAATTGAACCTGGAGCCGCTCGAAATCGGGTGGCTCCGCTTCTTTTTCGACACTCTGATTCCTCATTGACCAGCGTCTCCTGGCAGTTTGTCGTGGCTATGGTGATTACCCCATTGCGCCCCTCAATCCCGTCGAGGATAGAGAGCAGGGTGAGAAGGGCCGAGCCCCTGGAGTAACCGAACTCCTCCCTTTCCTGGGCGATGAGGTCGACATCCATGATGACAAGCATTAGAATGCTATGTGAAAACAGACAGCTGGACCCAGGGAAAAAGGAATGACAGCGAACTCCAGCACCGTTGAGATTGATGGCGTGGGGCCGGTTCTGTTTGAACGAAGCAGGCGGGCCAGACGCCTGAGTGTTTCCGTTAAGCGATTAACGGGAGTTCGGGTTGCTGTTCCTGATGGAGTGTCCTTTAAAAAAGCTGAGCAATTTGTCCGCGCCAGAACGGATTGGATAAACAAGCATCTGGACAGGATAAAACAGTTTGAGCGAGAATACGCATCCATTACACAGAATTCACCTGATATCGATATAGCAAAGGCGAAAAGAAAACTATCCCGGAGGCTCAAGCACCTGGCAGAAAAACATGGATTCACTTATAACAGGGTCTTCATTCGAAATCAAAGGACAAGGTGGGGCAGTTGCTCTTCTAGAAGTAACATCAGCCTCAATGTGAGACTGGTCATGATACCGGATGAACTGATGGATTACGTGATTCTGCATGAGTTGACTCATACCCGCTTTAAAAACCACAGCAAAGACTTCTATGCTGAGTTGGATAGGCTGGTCGGAAATAGGAAGAGCATGGATGTCCAATTGAAGGAGTACGGACTGGGATTGCTATAGAACTATAGCTGTCATATAGACTAGCTCAGCAAGACGGATTTGGAGAGTAATAGAATGGAATTCCCTCGTCATGCATATCTGGATATCGAGACTACCGGTCTATCCCGGCTTTATCACGAGATAACCGTGGTGGGCATCTATCTCGTTGATGGTAGCGGCAGCAGACTGGTTCAACTGGTTGGCGAAGAGGTGATCAGGGATAATCTCCTCGAAGCTCTCGAGGGTGCGGATACAATGTTCACCTATAACGGGAGCCGGTTCGACCTTCCTTTCATAAGCGCCTGTCTAGGGGTAGACCTGGCTGGGAGCTATCGGCACCGTGACCTGATGTATGACTGCTGGAGGAACAACCTCTACGGCGGTTTCAAGGCGGTAGAGCGGCAATTGGGTATCAGTAGACAGCTAAGAGGCATTGATGGATTCGAGGCAGTAAGGCTGTGGTGGAGATACCGGGACTATGGTGATAACGATGCCCTGGATGTACTGCTTGAATATAACAGGGAAGATGTGGTTAATCTAAAGGCTTTGAGGGAGAGACTGTGGGTTCCAGCCTCCATTGAAGCAGACGAGAGCGAGAGGCCCTAAAGGAGGCTTTGAACCACCAAAGCGAGGAGTTGCCATGCCTATCTATTCTCACTCCCAGCTAAGCACATATGAAGACTGCCCGCTGAAGTACAAATTTTCCTATCGGGACAAGATCAAGCGGGAACAGGAGGGCGTCGAGGCCTTTCTCGGGTCAATGGTCCACGACACCCTGCAGAAGTGCTACGACGACCTCAGGTTCACCAAAGTAAACAGCCTGAGCGATCTACTCAATTACTACAATACTATTTGGCAGGAAAACTGGCGAGACTCAATCTTTATCGTGAGGCGGAAGCTGACACAGGAGCACTACAGGGCTCTGGGCGAGAGGCTCATCGAGACCTACTACAATCGGTATTCTCCCTTTGACTCGGACATAACTATTGGCACTGAAGTGCGCCTTAACTTCTCGCTGGATGACGACAACAAATACAGGATGAGAGGTTACATAGACCGGCTGTCACGAACCGACGATGATACCCATGAGATTCACGACTACAAGACGTCAGCCTATCTGTCCAGTCAGCAAGACGCCGACAACGATCGCCAATTGGGCCTATATCAAATCGGCATTCAGAGAAGATGGCCAGACATCAAAAACGTAAAACTGGTCTGGCACTACCTCGCCTTTGATACCGAACTGGTTTCCTATCGCACCCCAAAGGCTTTATCGAGCCTGGGACAGGATACAAAGCACCTTATCGATGAGATAGAGTCCGCCCAGGATTTCCCGCCGAAGGAATCCCGGTTATGCGATTGGTGCGAATACCCTGACCTGTGCCCGCGTAGAAGGCACATCTTCAAGGTGGAAGCCCTGCCGGTGAACGAGTATCTCAGCGAGCCCGGGGTGGTCCTGGTCAATAAGTATGCAGAGCTCAGGGAAAAGGCGTCGGAAATAGAAAAGGAGACAGAAAAGGTAAAGAAGGCAATTCTTGACTATGCGCAGAGGGAGGAGGTCGAGGTAATAAAAGGCAGCGACTGCAAGGCCAGGGTCAGATTTGACAAGATATTGAAGTTCCCCGGCAAGAATGAAGAGGAGCGCCAGGAACTAAATAAGGCAATAATAGAGGCAGGCAGATGGATGGAGGTATCAGAGCTCGATACCACTTCACTAACCCGGATTGTTGAAGAAGGTCTGTGGGATAAGAAACTCATTGATGAGGTGCTGAACTACGGCAAAATCGTAGAGAGCAGCTCTATCTACCTCTCGAAATTGAAGGATGAGGAGAAGTAGGTGGGCATACCTGAGCTATCCATCATTTCAACGCTTTACGCATCAGGAACTGGCATCTTATGTAAAGAATATTAAGTATAATACTGCCCAGAAATGGGTACAATACGTTTCAACACGGTATGACTACTAGCTATGCCATATAGGTCTACCGTAGCCAAGCTGTAAGTTGCAGTCTCAGCCTGTTAGCTGAGATCTGGCAGGAAAAATCAAACGTTGTGGGAGGAAAGGGATGCCTAAATTTGAGACTTTAACCGTTAGTTCAGAAAATCGCATTGCGAATATCCAGCTAAATCGACCGGACAAGGCTAATGCGATAAGTGCCACTATGTGGAAGGAACTAAAGGATGTGTTCGATTGGGTTGACGGAAAGCCGGGAGTCCGGGTCGCTGTGCTGAGTGGTCAAGGAAAGCATTTTTCGGCAGGCATCGACTTTGAGTTTCTATCGGCCATCTATAATGAGGTGAGCGAACTTTCAGAAGGACGAAGGCAGGAGCATCTACGTCAGATTATCATCGGATTACAAGACTCCGTTACAGCTATAGAGCGTTGCCGAAAACCTGTGATAGCCGCCATTCACGGGGCATGCATCGGCGGGGGCATTGATTTAATTACGGCTTGCGACATGCGCTATGCGACGGCCGATGCCCGCTTCTCTATCAGAGAGGTGGACCTAGCCATCGTCCCGGATACGGGTACGTTGCAGCGGCTGCCTAGGATTATAGGTGATGGCTTGTTCAGGGAGTTGGCCTATACGGGGCTTGAATTTGATGGAGTAAAAGCCCATTCGATGGGCCTCGTTAGTAAGGTATTCCCCGATCAGACGGGTTTACTGGTGGGTGTTAGTGAATTAGCTACTGAGATCGCGGCTAAATCTCCATTGGCTATACGTGGGATCAAAGAGACTCTGATCTATAGTCGCGACCACACTGTGGCCGAGGGTCTCAACTATGTGGCTACCTGGAATGCGGCGATTGGTCTGTCCAAAGATGTGCAGGAAGCGGTTACTGCGTATTTACAGGAACGGGGTGCTGAGTTTGAGGATTAAGACGATTAACCAGGCGCTGCAGTCGACGCTCCTTGGCTGCGCTAACTCAACAACTCGCGAACGAAGTCGGGGCAGACGCGTTTGCACCAGGTGCGGTGACAGGTACCGGCATCATTAAGGAATGGAGCAGGGTTTGATGGACTTCAAGGAACGTTTCCTAACCGCTCTAAACCACGAGGAACCAGATCGAGTCCCGGTGATGGGCCTGATTGCGGAACCCACTACCAGCAATCCGATGCGGGAGCAGTGTGTAGGATAATTCTGACGCCAGCAAGGATTGTTATACGAGCAATTTTTGTTATGTATATTAATTGACAGGCACCGAATAGGAACATGGAACGGGCTTGGAAACCAATGAGTGCTTAGTATGTAGGTGCAGGTTGCCAATGGATGATGGGTTGGCATAAAAGGGGCTGGATATCCTTTTAAACCCCCAGCCTCTCTTTGATATTTTGGATAATCAAATACCAGCTTTGACGATTTCATATTCTGAACATCTTGGTGCCACATGTCGGGCACACACCCTGAGTCGCCGGCCTCTTGTTCCGCATAGTTATCTGCTTCGGATCTTTCATCTCTTTCTTCGCCCGGCACTCAGGTCTGTCCCGATTCAGTCTGTTCTCAGCAGCACATTTCTTCACTGATCTCACAATATATATCATTTAGTAAGTTCAATAGTGGCAACAGCATCACCCGTTGATTGCGCTTTTTCAAGTTTATCTTTTATTGCATAAATTAGTAGTGCCTTTTTCATTATGTTCCCAAATAATTCTCTGGATAATGCCATTGACTTAACAGGGTCGGTGCGGTATGTGAACTGATCCTCTCCAAACCAACCGTCGTAGCCAGTATCAATCGCAGCGTAACAGAAATCCGCTAATCGCCAGATATCTCCCGTTCCAGCAATTCTATCTTCATCGTTTGAATGGAGTTTGGCATTGTTTAAATGGAGATTAACCACAGGCACACCAGACTTCCTAGCGACGTAAAGCATTGATGCTGGCTCTACTGCATACATCTGTTCGTGGCCATAATCAATGACAACACCCATATTGTCCCCACCACATTCTTCGTTGACCATCTTTGCCAGCAGTATTGTCATGTGCGTGGTAGGAATGACCATATTGCCTTCTCGTGGTTCGTGAAGTTTCGCTTCTATTCCGAACCTGAGTCCCAATGATTTCGCCTTTTTGTTTATCGCGATACAACCTTCAATAAACCGGTCAAGCAATTGGCCATAGTTTACTTCAAAATTGTAGTCCCAACCATCAGAACCAGGCCACAAAGCAACACTTTTACAGCCCACTTCCACTGCAATATCTACACCCTGTAGAGCAATAGCAAGCGCATCTTCACGAATAGATTTATTGGCGTTGGTAATACCCCCAAGTTTCCATTTCGGATCAGAAAAAAGGTTGATGTTCATATTTGTGGGCTCTAGTTTATATTCAGCCAATGCTTCCTTCACTTCGGCAGCTTTGCGCTTATCTGTTTTGTAGTTCCCGTCAATAAAAAGGGCTTCGTGAAATTCCACCCCCTTAACTCCTGCTTTCGCCACCCGCTCAATCTGAGCAACAGTACTGTTATCAAGACCGGGATCGTATCCACCTGGTGCAAATCGGTCAGCAAAACCACCAGCTGCCCAATGTCCAGCGGCAAACCTTATTCCAAACTCTTCATAAAACTCATCCAGTATTTCTCCCTCTAAATAGCCACTATACTCGCTCTCTAGTCTTTTTAGCCCTTCTTTTGTTACTTTCATGCTTCTACTCTCCTTTCTCAACGGCGTTCTTTCGTAGCAGGAGTATAGCGAATATGCCAAGAAAATTCCATCTTAACGCAGTAAAACCCGTGATGCCGAGGTTAGTCAAACGAGCGGCTCCGATATACTAGCAAATACCCATTTGTGCTGGGTCGGCTTGCTCAACCAGTTTTTCAATACATGGCTCACGCTAGAAGAGTGAAGAACGGTGATCTCGTTCAGATAGATAGGTGATACCCTGTAGTCATGTTATAGATTATATAGGGGTGTCCAGAGGGGGACCCCCTCTGGCGGGGGTTTGGGGGTTTCCCCCAAAAAACACATCTCAGGGCGGGTGGGTGGGAAATAGTGAATCTCATTGTTTCGCCACCACCCCGGGATTGCTTCGTCGCCAGGGCTCCTCGCAATGACGGGGAAAAAGCCGGCGAACGGTAATGTGCCACTAGTGTACTGGACGAGTACAAACGGTTGATAATGGAACCAGACTGGCTTAGACTATTGAGGCACAGATATTAGACCCCAGGGAGGAATCATGAAAGCGCTTGTACTGGAAAAAGCAAAGCAACTCACCCTTCGTGATATTCATATAGAGGAGTATCTTGGGCCAGGTGATGTCCGTATCAAAATACATACCGTAGGAATCTGCGGCAGTGACGTGCATTATTATCAGCACGGTGCAATTGGGCCTTTTGTAGTTAGGGAGCCCATGGTTTTGGGTCATGAGGCGTCAGGCACCGTTATCGAAGTCGGGAAGGGAGTAAAACACCTGAAGGTGGGTGACAGAGTCTGTATGGAGCCAGGCATTCCTGACCCAAATAGCAAAGCAACCAGGTTGGGAATGTACAATCTCGATCCGGCCGTTCGCTTCTGGGCGACCCCACCAGTGCACGGATGTTTGAGGGAAACGGTAGTTCATCCAGGGATGTTCGTATTCAAGCTGCCTGAGAATGTTGGGTTCGATGAGGGAGCGTTGGTAGAGCCTCTTGCAGTTGGGCTGCACGCAGCCCAAAAGGCACAGATCAAACCAGGTGATTTAGCTCTGGTTATTGGTGCCGGAACGATCGGGCTCGTTACTGCGATGGCAGCAATAGCGGGAGGGTGCAATAAAGTAATTATCACCGACATTGTTCAGGAGAAGCTAGACTTGGCCTCGCATTTTGGTATGATGTCGGTGAATGTAACGCGAGAAGACTTGAATGAGCTTGTGAGCAAGGTTACAAATGGCTGGGGCACGGACATCGTCTTTGAGGCCAGTGGAAGCGAAGCTGCGGTATTAAAGGTGTTTGAGCCTTTGTGCCCAGGTGGACGGATCGTGTTTATCGGCATGCCGACGCATCCAGTGCCGATTGATATTGTCTCAGCACAGGTCAAGGAGGCCCGTATCGAGACCATATTCAGATATGCTCATGTTTATCCCAGGGCGCTCTTGCTTATGGAATCCGGGAAGGTCGATTTGAAGCCACTAATAACCGACAGATATAGATTCGAAGAAAGCATCGAAGCCTTTGAATATGCAGCAAATCCGAAACCATCGAGCGTGAAAATCGTCATTGAGCTATAGGCGTGCTGCATTTGCATAGATGAGGCAATTCCTGTTTGAAGCCTCGGTTTTCACTAAAGACATGACGGACTGAAAGAAAAAATGGCAGAGGGAAGACTGGCATTAGGATTGGACTTGAGCACTCAAAGCCTGTCCGCTGTGGTGGTGGACATTGACTCACATACAAAGGTATTTGAGCACTCATTGGACTATGTAAAAGACCAGAGATTGAATGGTTTTGGAATTGATAAAAAACACTATATTGTACCTCCAAGGATCGAAGGTGAAGCTGACCAACCCCCAAGGATGTTCTTTGCCTCTCTAGATTCAATGTTTGGTGATATGAAGGAAGCTGGAGTAGCTTTACAAAACATCTTTGTTGTTAATAACTCTGGGCAGCAACACGGTCATGTCTACCTAAACCGTAATGCAAACTCCATTTTCGTCAAACTCAATGAAGAAGGATCAGAGCACTCAGACCTTGTAACGCTATTGGAAGGTTGCTTAGCATATGGGCTAGCTCCTATCTGGATGACTTCCAATACGGTGGAACAGGCAGAATATATCAGGAGATACGTGGGCGGAAAAGAACGAATGATCCAATTGTCTGGCTCGGATGCACCTATCAGATTCACTGGTACAGTAATGAGAAGAGTTGCTGAACAGTTCCCTAAAGCGTACCAGCAGACTGACAATATTCAGTTAATTAGCAGTCTGGTTCCAGCTATCTTAACCGGCAACTCGAAAGTACAAATAGATTTTGGTAATGCCTGTGGGATGTCCCTCATGGATTACACCCATAGGCGGTGGTCTGGTCCACTGATTAGAGCCACTTCCGCCGGGTTGCCGGGAGGTGAAAGGGCTCTCAGAAGTAAGCTGCCCTCTATTGTAGCCCCCGACACGATAGTGGGAACTATTGCAACATACTTCGTACGAAAGTACGATTTCAGCGACACATGCAAGATCATGGTTGGCTCGGGAGACAATCCGCAGTCAAAGGTGCTGGTAACAGGTGATCTACTGAGTTTGGGTACAAGCTTTGTCAATATGGTGTCAACCGATGGGAGAACACTTGATATGAATGGTTTTGCCAATGCAATGTATGATGGTGTCGGCAGACCGTTCATGTTCGGGTGCAGGACTAATGGTGCCATGGTCTGGGACCATTTAAGAGCAATGTATGGCATGGATAAGGAAGAATACGGAGCCGCAGAAAAGGCATTGCAGCAAGCTCCCGTTGGGCAGTGTTTGGTATTCTGGCAACCGAGAAATGAATCCTTCCCCCCTTCAGGCAGTTACGATTTCGTCAGGGTTGGCAGTGCAACGACGAGCTTTGGGGATGACTATGCTGGACTTATTGAAAGTGCTTTGGCTGCCGCATACCACCATTCAAGGGGTTTTACGAGGGAAACTACTGAACCACTATACATTACGGGTGGGGCAACAAACAGCCTGGGAATAACGAGAAGAGTTTCTGCAATATGGAACAGGCAAGTAACTCCGGTGGAAAAAGGAGGGGCAGCATTGGGAGCGGCAGTTGCCGCGGCATATGGTTATTGCAAGTCTGAGGGAGAGGAAATAGACGTTGAGCAATTTAGCGCGAGTCTCTTAAGAAGGAGAGACCCGATTCACCCAAGACCAGAAGATGTTTCAGCCTTCCATAGTCCTGGTGGATATTTAGAGAAGTTTGCTATGGAAGAGGCGAAACTGATAGCAGCGCACCCAGCCAGGTGATTGATGATATTTGCTTCCACAGCGATATTCAGCTTCTCTTTCCCAATATAGATAAGCATTGACGGACCGCTACCTTGCCGTATACCCTCCATCCACCACTAAGTCGTGCCCCGTCATATAGCTGGAGGCGTCTGATGCCAGATATAACACCGCACCCCTTAGCTCCTCCGGTTCTCCCAGGCGTCCCATAGGAGTCAGGGATTCCCATGTTTGAAACAAGTGTGCCATTGATGACATTGTCATCTCTGTTTTCATATACCCTGGGCTGATTGAATTCACACGGATGCCGTACTGTGCCCATTCTACAGCCAGAGATTTGCTTAACATGGCAACACCTGCCTTAGAGGCGTTGTAAACTGCCTGCCTTTGGGGTACATTCACGGCAATGCCAGACAGTGAGGCTATGTTGATGATGCTCCCTTGCCGCTGGGGAATCATTATCCGTGCCGCCGCTTGACAACAGAGAAAAACGCCCTTCAGATTAGTGTCCATAATATTGTCCCAGTCCTCTTCTGTCATTTCCTCGGCTGGCTTCTGAATGCTGATTCCTGCGTTGTTCACACAGATATCCAGATGACATAGTTCTCTTGCAGTCTCAGCGAATGCTTTATCAACCTGCTCCTTTCTTGTCACGTCTGCCTGAATTGCCATGCCTTTGCGACCTAGCTGCTGAATCTCTTTGACTACGGATTCAGCGCTCTTTATATCTTTTACCAGGATAGACACGTCACAGCCAGCCTCAGCTAGCGCCAATGCCAGCACTCGACCAATACCGCGCCCGGCGCCAGTCACCAGCGCCTTGCGTCCTGTAATATCAAAGAGCTTGAACAAACTCAAAATATACTCCTTTCTGCAGGGATACCGGTCTCACTTACTATGCCAGTCTTTCCACTGATTAGGTCTGTCTCTTCTCAATGTCCTTCAAGTTTTGCAATCCCTCAAGTGCCAGCTCCTCTCCTGTCTCGGCAAACTTCCTCCAAATGGCGCATAGTCTATTTAATTCCACAAAACTAGGGTCAAACGATTCAATGACAAGTGGACCATTGTAGCCAATCTTTCTGAGTGCTACAAATAATTCCTCCCACGGCACGAGTCCGGTACCGGGGATACCACGATTATTTTCACAGGCATGAACATAGCCCAGGTACTCTTTTCCGCATACTTCTACCGCTCCCGTAAAATTCTGCTCTTCACGAATCATGTGAAAAGAGTCCAAATGTACTTTTAGGTTGCCAGTGCCCACGTCCTTGCAGTACTTAACAGCATCTTGCGCTACGTTGAGAAAGTGGGTTTCAAATCGATTAACAGGCTCTACTGCAATAATCATGTCACTCCTGCTCTTAGCATAAAGAGCGATCTCATGCATGGACTCTACTGACCAGCCCCACTCATCTTCCGTCCTTGGTCTGCCAGTGAGATAACCCCAGGCAGCATAGTTCACACCACCCAGTATGCTTGAGCCTATATCAACGTTGATATCAACCAGTTTCTTCAGTGTTTCAATTCCGTTTCTTCTCGTTTCAGGATTTGGGTCAATCAGGTTGGAGTTTGCGGGTAGACCAATGGTAGTCACTACCTCAATTCCCACTTCTTTCACCTTTTCTCTAACCGCATCTGTGGGAAACTTCTCCGGGTGAGCCACATTGATATCAAGCACTTCAAATCCCAGCGCTTTCGCTTTCTGGATAAGATGCAAGTCCTTTACCGCAAAGTCCTCCGTCCATATAAGTGAAGCTACACCAAATCTAAACATAAACGCTCCTTGGTCAGTGGTTGCTGCTCAGACCATCACCGTTTCGATACCGATCATTGCTCTTCCTTGGGAATAATGAGTCCTATAAGCGGGGGCCAATCTCACGACGTTTGGTTGCGCCTTGAAAACATACCGCTCCGAAAAAATTCTTTCGATCGATTCTTCTTTACTAAAGACTATCACGGTACTAAGTACTTCTATTAGTAATAACTAAGAATTTCGGTTTGTTGACTCTTCATTTATGAGCATAGTAGAAACTCCAAGGCTTTTTGGAAGTTCAACTTGAATATGTGAAGGTTTGGGGTCAATCGTAACCTTAAGGCAGCCCTCTTCCAGGCGAGCATCGATTTGAACGCGTCTTTCTCTATCAAGAATCTCGTAGGAGGCTTTGCCGTCGGTATCTGGATAGATTTTTAGGTACAGCCAATCATCCGTCAACTCATCGGTGCATTGAACTTGGGGACCGAGGGTGCATATGGAACCTGCTCTAACGAAAACCGGTACGAATTCAAGACTATAAGTTCGGGTTAGCCACTGAGGTCCAGTCAATTTTTCGCCAGTCCAAAAATCATACCATGTGCCTTCTGGAATATAGATATTTCTCGTATTGTTTTTGGTTAAAATAGGAGCGATCAAAAGATTTCGCCCACACATGAATTGGTCCTCGATATTTACCACGTTTGGATCAGTTTGAAATTCGATTGCCAGAGGACACAGCATCGGAAGCCCCCTTTGCGATGCTATTTGCGCTTCGGTGTAGAGATAGGGCAGTAATTGATATCGAAGGTTGAGATATTTGCGCACAATTTCCTGGGTTTCCGGTTCATAGTTCCAAGGTTCTCGATAACGGGGCGGGCAACCGTGATAACGGATATGTGATTGAAATATGGATAATTGAGTCCAGCGAATATAGAGGTCGTCAGTAGGAGTTCCCACGTATCCGCCAGTATCCTGGCTCCAGAATGTGAAGCCACAAAACCCCAGGCTTAATCCTCCCCGCAACGAGCAAAGAAGATTCTCAAAATTCGATGAATTATCCCCTGACCAATGGACAGGATATCTTTGGGATCCAGCATAAGCGCTTCTAGCCCAAATTATGCCCTCTCCAAAGGTCTGTTCAGTAATTTCAAATACTGCCTTATTGTATAATAAGGGAAATAGATTATGCATTTGGCGTCCTGTATATTCTTTGAACTTCATTGGAGGTTCAATACCCTCCCCAAAGTCTACTTTAATGACTGACGCTCCAGCATCGAATAGATTTTTTAGCTTTCCTTGATACCAGGTTACAGCTTCAGGATTTGAGAAATCAATGGGATGCGCAGGATATTTCCCGGCAAACACAAACGGACCTTTGTTCTTGGCAATTAATTTCTGTCTCTTCGCCTCTTTATAAACCTTAGTCTCGTCCATAACATAGGGCGTCTGCCACAGCGAAACCCGAAACCCCAATTCTCGCAATTCCTTGAACATTTTCTCAGGGGCTGGAAAGTTACTCTTACCAAATTGCCAGTCACAACACCAATCCTCTTCAAACCAACCCGTATCGATATGGATAACATCACATGGGAATTGCATATCCCGCAGTTTTTTAGCGACTTCCAAGACTTCCGTTTGAGAAGAGTAACTGGTTCTCGACATCCATACGCCGAAGGAAAACTTGGAGGGCACTGCCGCTTTACCGGTCAATTCTGTGTAATTGTTTAATATCTCCTTGAAGGATCCATAGAAGAAAAAATAATCTACGAGATTTCCCTCTATCGCAATCTGATTCTTACAATATTCTCTGGAGCCCACCCAAAAAGTAATAGGTCTACTCTCATTGATAAAAACCCCATATCCGCGTGTACTCATAAAGAATGGAATGCTTTTATAAACGCGACCAGCAGTGTTACCAACGCCTTCGGAGTGCCATAATCCGATTGTATGCCCAATTTTGTTCAATGGACCGAATTGCTCGCCCAAACCATAGATGGCTTCCCCGGGATAGATTACAAATGATTCGACTCCAAATGGGTGTGTAAATTTCTTATCCTTAATAAAACCGAGCGGAAATGCATCCATGGTATTAGGAAACTCATTTTTTGTCTTACCCCCTGATTCCGTTATTAAATCTCCCTGTTGGTCAAAGATTTCAATTCGAAAAGTCTCCCTATAGATGTCCAATTTAAGTTTGGAAGTTGAGACAATGTACTTCTCGGGAGTCTCTTCAAACTGAACTTGTAATTGAGGATCGTGAATATCTTTAGCAATCATGGGGGTGCTGTTTTCAGGAACGGTATCTCCTTCGACCAATCGAAGCCGATAGACATCTTCCCTGATAAAATCCAGCTGTAGCGTGCATGCAGTATATTTTGTTTTTTCCGTTATATGATACTTATGCTCATAGAAGACTTCTATATCTCGAATTCGAAAGACATTGTATGCCTTTGCCAGGAATATAAATGAATTATTTCTGTGTTCTCTCATTTCAATTGACAGAACGCACTTGGCTTTTTTCCGTAAGAGTTTCGATATAGCAGTAAATACTGTAGTAATAGGAGTTCCATGATTATCTAATGGATGATCGGTATAGCCAAAGAATATATTTGGTTCTAAATCACCCAGTTTCTTCTTAATAAATGGATATCTCAGCCGATTCTTTGAATATATCCAAATTGCTCTCTTTCGATTCACAAATGTTACTGGTTTCTGTCGATTCATTGAAGTCACTGCACATCCTCCTTGGGCCTTGGCTACGTCTCGATTTCGTACTTGAACCTCTCAAACGACCAGTGCTACCTTCTGTCTTTGTTATTCATTCTTGCAAGCCTTGGGACTGTGCGGTTCTATTGCCTTTTCACAAATTCGGCAAAATCCGTGAATGCCTCTAGAGATGTGAATTTGTATTGATAATTGAGCTCTCCTTTCAGTTTTTCACTTGAGACAACCCATGAATATCGTGTCATATTAAGAGCAGGGCTGGGAAACTCGGTGATAAATGAAAGCAGGAGATTCCATGCTACCCCGTTAAGCAAATACATCATGCCAAAAGGTATATGTATCGGGATATTACCCAGCAGCTTTATCATTTCATCAAAAGTAATTGTTCCATCCGCACCCACATTGAACACTCCGGCCAATCTCTTTTTCAAAAGGAGATATATAATCTCGACCAGATCATCCTCATGCACATACTGGAAAGGCTCGGTTTTTGATGGCATGAGGACAAAGCGCTTTCTCAGTTGCCGTGCAAGGGGGTTATTGAAACCCGGACCGACAACAAAAGATGGCCGTACTATTGTCACCGTTATCTGTGGGTTCTCTGATGTGAAGCCGGTATAGATGCTCTCGATCTCCCTTTTATTTTTACTGTAGGTGAAATCGTCATTTCCCCTCAGGGGACTATCCTCAGTTAGCGGGACGTCGTTATCGGGGTGAAAACCGTAAGCGGTAGCTGAGCTTGTATATAGTATCTGCTTCACATCGGCTTTGAGACAGGAAAGCAGGATGTTCCTGGTACCATTGACGTTGACATCTTCCATCAGTTTTGTGTCGTGAATCGGCGGAACAATGTATGCGGTATGGACGACCGTATCTATTCTGTGGTCTTTCAGGATATGTTCAACCCTTTCCCTCACGTCCTTCTTGTAAAACGTGAACCTCTCAAGGCTGATGGCAGGCTCTTTGATATCGATCCCTACCATATCTTTGACTTCGGCTTTGTCATTTAAAAGGGATAGCAGCTTTGTCCCGATATATCCCGATGCGCCGGTTATAAATACTCTCTCCATGTTTTCACCCAATTCGATCTAGCTCCTCGCCCTCAGTCCCCAGTAGGATATGAAATTAGTGAGCCTGCGGGGTACGAACCTGATTAAAACGGAATGAACAAACCAGTTTATCAACCCTGGTATATACACCTCCTTCTCCCCCTTAAAAGCCTCTATTCCCTTACGAGCTATTACCGCCGGATCGCCCAAACCGCTGATTTTATACCACCAGATCCTCTCCGGGAAGCCCCCACCCTTTAATAGCGGCGTATTTGTATATGAAGGGTTTAGCGTGAAGACCTTAACTCCGGTTCCTTTGATCTCCTGGTTTACTGCTTCGCTCAGGCTCTGCACAAAGGCCTTTGATGCACCGTATATCGCATGATGAACCGTGGGCTGAAACGCGGCGGTTGATACCACATTGAGTATCCTGCCCTCTCTGGCCTCAACCATCTGCGGTAGAAAGAGCCTCATCAGCTTGAAATAGGCGACCAGGTTTAACTGGACCAACAATTCCTGGCGCTCGAGGGGTATCTCGTTGAAATTACCATAGAGTAGGATTCCGGCGTTATTAACCAGCACATCGATCCTATCAATAGATTGCTTGACCCTCTGGTAAAAATCCTCAGGACCCTTTTCTTCGGCAAGGTCGATGGGGAAGGTTGCAGCTTCGACTGCATACCGTTCCTGCAGCTCACTGGCCCACTTTGCTAGGATGTCCCCTTCCGATGGGTGGCATCCCAATAGCAGGTTCGACCCCTCCCTGGCGAAGCACTCCGAAAGTTCCCTGCCAATTCCCGAGGAGGCGCCGGTAATTAGAACGTTTTTTCCTCTTAGCTCGTACTTTACCAATTCACCGTTTCCGCATTCAAAGGGATTTGTCTTATGCTATGATGCGGGGATGATGACCCTGACTGAGCGATATTCCCCCGCTGAGGGGCCCAGATGTGCGATGGGCATGTTGTGCAGCGACCTCTCAGTCGACCTTCTGCAGAAGGAGAGGACATGTCTTACTTACGCTCTCTTCTTATCGGGAGCGGGCTTTCCCAACCATTCCTCATAGAAAGTGTCTATATCAGGGAGGAAATTGAATACCGGAGGGCAGCCGGGAGGCGCCAGCTCTGTATCTAAAAGCGCCAGACAGCCGGGACAGTAGTATTCCCTTATTTCCTCCCATTCTGGATCTGAATGCATGTAGGGTGGATATATCTCCTCGAGGCTTTCGTTGGTATCTCTCACCCTCACGCGGCACTTTGTCTTCCAGTTCTCTTGGTAATCGCCGAATTCGTAGCCACAATCACACTTGACTATCCTCTTCCCTTCTTTTGACACAATGTACAAGTGTTCATGGAGGGGCAGAAGGATTTTCTCCTTCCACGGAACACGCCTTTGCAGGATCTCCATAACCTTTTCGAACCTATCGCTATCCTTTTCCTCAGATAATATTAGCCTCAGCTCAGGCCACGGCAATTTGCCGTCTATCATCCTTTCGATGGTTTCGATATCGTATTTATCATACTTTTTCATTTATTCCTCCTCTAATTTGAACCTGAAATCCTCGGGCAGATTCCAAAACTCCAGGAACTCCTTTCCCCATCTTTTAGATAATTGGATACTCTCGTTATACATCCGCTTGACAGGCTCGATGACATTACCATCCACTATCCTCTTCTTCTCCCTTTGATAAAACTCTTCGAAGGTCATCGACTTATCTTCCCTTTCCTTGCGAAGTTGATCCCTTCGCTTTTTGGTGTGTTCATAGTCAACCGACCACTCCCTATTCGCCTCATCATATGTGGCCACGACTCCATACACATTGTAGACAATGTCCTTGGTGAATATCTTGTCCTTAAGGTCTTTCTTCACCAGGTCTAACTCACGCTCCAGTGGGTCGCCATATCCTGGAGCTCCTGATTCCCTCCAATGTACAAGGTCATAATTCTTAAGGCCTATAGGTATCATCATTCCCTCAGGTATCCTTGTTATCTTGCCCTTTATGAACCTCTCGAATTCTCCATGGGCCGGGTCTGGGTCTCCCAGTGGATATGGCTTTTTATTTTTGACCACCTCAGGCATGTTCGTATTTTCCGCACGAAGGATATAGGAAGTCGCCTGCGGATACCCTCCATGCATGCCGCCACAGCCAGCATAAGTTGACCCTTCTGCAGCATTAAAGAATGTGACATTACGAGAGTTATAAATCATTGCTACCGTCTCATAATTGGAGCCTCCCCTGTATTTGCCGTGACCGGCAATGTTCGGTTTCATCTGCCTTGAAAGATATGGGATGCCTCCCTGGATGACTTCCCAGGTTTCTACATCTCCCAGGTTTCCCTCCGGGTTCCACATCGCATATCCACTATTAAACCCGTCGGTAACGGCACTGGCTGCGTATCCCTGTCCAGCTATCTCAAAGGTTGAAAGAGTCCAATATTGCCCTGCCAAAGGTCCTTTCTCGAAAAATCCACCGCCCTGGATAGCATCTGCAGTATGAGAATATCCGGGCACAACCTCCTCCCTAAATCCCCTGCTAAAGAAACCGTAAGAAAGGCACCTCATCATGGCAGTATAAGCTGGTATCAGGAGACCCCAGGGGTTATTGTAAGATAGATAAGGGTCAACTGGATTGCACCAGGTTCCCGGGGGATAGTCCTTATCCACAGCCATGTAGGCCCCATCATTTACCTTGTCACGATGAATGACGCATTGAGTTAGAAGAACCCACTGTCCCCCTTCCATAGCTCCTATCCCACAGTTAAATGCAAATCGTTGTGCTGCACTAGCGCCATCGAAGGAGAGCGATAAACCGCCATCACCTTTAACTATAAGCTCTAGCGGCATATTGGCCAATGATTCTGTGGTTGCCTGAGGTTTCAACTGAATGGGGTCCATGGCGGTACCCATGACTGATGAAGCTCTATATCTGCCGGGAATTAAAAGTTGCCTGACGCGGGCAATGAAGGTCCTCCTCCCATCCTCTATTGCCTCCCGAATGAATCTCTTGTAGTACCCTATCCCTTCATCTCTTATGAAATCGAGGGTTGCATCCCTTATCATCAGACATCCTGACAACCTGCACTTTTCATCCAGTTCCCAGTACATAGGAGTGCGCACCGCTAGTCTGGCGTTGATCATATGGTCCTTCCATATCTGATTGTTGGAGCCTATCTTCAGACATGTATAGTGAACGCCATCGTCGAAGCGCTCAACAGTACATGTCAGATCATGCCCGGGCACAATGCCGCCAATGTCTATTTGATGAGTCACTCCCCCCACCCAACCAATGAGCTCATCTTCCCAGAAAATGGGAATGAGCGTCTGGACATCAGCGGTATGAACGTTCCCGCACAGGCAGTCGTTGTTAAGGAAGATGTCTCCCGGATTGATGCCGACTTCTTCTTCGTAGTTCTCCCTTATTATGAACTTTATAGCCTCGCTCATCGTGTGCACATGGACCATGATTCCAGTGGAGACGATAACAGAATCTCCTTCTGGAGTGTACAGAGCAAAACAGAGCTCTCCAAT